>Ga0209431_10000111_pt1 | contig 59218 bp, 51 predicted proteins | sample RifCSP13_3_FD_184021 | JGI IMG/M metagenome (GOLD analysis project Ga0209431, IMG submission 184021) | Soil microbial communities from Rifle, Colorado - Rifle CSP2_sed 13_3 (SPAdes) (version 2) | ecosystem: Environmental > Terrestrial > Deep subsurface > Rock core/Sediment | place: Rifle... | reverse complement strand
TACATGTCACCCGAGCAAGCGCAAGGTGAGGTGGTGGATGCGAGAACCGACATCTTTAGCCTGGGAGCACGGTCCTTTTACTACCGAAGTGATGGATGCCGAAAGCGAGCCCAGCACCGGATTGGGCCTTAGCGATGCTCCAACCCCCTCCCGCGGTCAACCTGGCTTGCCAGGACGCTCGAGGGTACTCAGGCGAATTGGTTTGACATTAGGGGCTGCGGTCGCCTTGTTGGTGGTTGCGTTCGCCGCTTATTACTTCCTTGTGTCACGGCGCACAATTAACTCAATAGCTGTCCTACCATTTGCTAACGACAGCGGCGATCCCAACGCAGACTATCTATCGGACGGAATTACAGAAAGCATCATTAGGAGCCTGTCACAATTACCCGAGCTGAAGATCATGTCGCGCAATGCGGTATTTCGATTCAAAGGAAAAGGGGTGGATCCGCAAGAGATTGGTCGAAGCTTGCGAGTCGGTGCAGTGCTCGCAGGCAGGGTTCTGAAGGTCGGCGATCGACTCGTGATCAACGCGGAACTGATCGATGGGCATGCATCGAGAAGCTATAGAACAACTAAGGATGCTCTTACGAGCACCCGGGTCTGGCCCTATACCATCCGGAGTGGTTGACGCAGATCCCGAGGTGGCTGCATCACTGGGGTTCGTGTACGGGCAGGCCGGATTGCGTGAAGAGGCCGCTTCAATACTGCAACGATTACTGAAACTTGCTGACCAGCGTTACGTTTCGCCTCTCTATCTGGCGATTGTGACTACCGGAATGAGAGACATCGATGCGGCTATCGATTACCTGCGAAAGGCATTTGTTAGCAGACACCCTGGTCTGGTGCTCATCAGAACCGATCCGATTTTCGACGGCCTGCGCGAGGACCAGCGCTTTGCTGAATTGGTGGGAAGATTTGAACCGCTTCCTCGATCGAGTGTTGTGTCCAGACCACGCGAGTAGCTTTCGCGGAAGGGGCTTAGTGTTAGAGCAGCTCCAGGACCTTGGCAAGTTCGTCTGGTAGCGGAATCTGAAACTGCATCTCTTCGCCTGTTTTGGGATGGCGGAACCCGAGTCGTTCTGCATGCAGGAACTGCCTACCTAGTTTTCGGATCTGATTCCGGAGGGTGACATCCCGAACCATGTTGTCCCTACCACCACCGTAAACATCGTCACCGACTACGGGGTGTTTCAACCACGCCAGATGAACTCGTATCTGGTGGGTCCTGCCGCTCTTGAGCTCGACATCCAGAAGGGTAAATGCCTGGAATCGCTGTTTTACTCTGTAGAGGGTTAGCGATTCGCGTCCGCGAGCTACCGCCATACGTGTCCTGTTACGCGGATCCCGGCCAATCGGCTGGTCGATGCGCCCCATGGTTGATTGCACCGCACCGTGGACCAGCGCTACATAGGATTTGAAGACCTCTCGCCTACGAAATTGATCGGCGAGGTCCTGGTGGACGGCCTCGTTCTTTGCCACAACCATCAGCCCAGACGTACCTCGATCCAATCGGTGCACGATGCCTGGGCGGACCTCACCGGCACGCTTTGAGAGGTCTTGAAAATGAAAAGCCAGTGCGTTGGCTAACGTCCCGGAATAAACTCCAGCGGCAGGGTGCACGACCATTCCCGCCGGTTTGTTAATTACAATTAGATCCCCGTCTTCGTAGACGATATTGAGAGGAATGTCTTCCGGGGTGAAGGAAGCTGCCGGTGAAGGAGTCAGTTCGATCTCAATCACGTCTCCGGGTTGCAACTTGTGTGACGGCTTTACAACCTTTCCGTTAACCAGGACCTCGTCATCCTCGATTAGTTTCTGCAGTCGATTTCGACTCCAACCTTCTATGTGTGAAGCAAGATACGCATCGAGACGTACGTCGACTTCAGCTTCACCGACTGTCAAGCTAAGAAGCTCCACTTGTGTGGGCCCGTTTGAAGCCATCGAGGTTCCCTATTTCGCCCAGGTTGTGCTGACCGTTCGCAATTAAGGGTCGCAGGCAAAAACTGCGACCCTTAAACTCACGCTAGACTGCTGCGGGGCGTCATCCGTTGCGGCGCTCGAAGTCGTTCATAAACTGCACCAATGCTTCGATGCCCTCCTTCGGAAACGCATTGTAGATTGAGGCTCGGATACCGCCGACAGAACGGTGACCCTTTAGACCATCAAGTCCTGCGGCTGTAGCCTCAGCCGCAAACTTCTTCTCCAGGTCTTCCGATGGTAAGCGGAAGGTGACATTCATCATGGAACGAGAATCGGAATCAGCGTGGCCGCGATAAAAGTCTGTGGCGTCTATCGCATCATAGAGAAGACGCGCCTTTGTCTCGTTCTCTTGCTGCATTGCGGGTAGCCCTCCCTTGTCCATTACCCATTTACAGACGAGGCTGATGATGTAAATGCCCCAGGTGTTTGGCGTGTTGTACAGAGATCGGTTTTCGACGTGCGTTCTGTAGTCAAGCATCGTATGCAGGCCTTCCGGAATGCGCTTCAAGAGATCCTCACGAATGATTACGACGGTGACGCCGCTTGGGCCCATGTTCTTCTGTGCGCCAGCATAAATCAGACCGTATTTATCAACAGGAATCGAGCGTGAAAGAATGTCAGACGACGCATCTACGACCAGCGGTACACTTCCACTGTTCGGTTCTTCTTTCCATTGGACTCCTTCGATGGTCTCGTTGGTGGTGATATGAAGGTAAGCCGCATGGGGATCGAGCTTGATCTCATCGGCCGTCGGGATTCGAGTAAAACCTCCATCAGCCATAGTTGCGGCAATATTTACCGGCCCAACCTTTTTGGCTTCCTTTAATGCCTTCTTGCCCCAACTGCCGGTGAGTATGTAGTCTGCCCCGCTACTGGCATTCAGAAAATTGATCGGCACCATCGAGAATTGCAAGCTGGCGCCGCCCTGTAGAAAGAGTATGTGGTAATTATCTGGTACTCCCAACAACCCTCTAATTCCACTCTCGGCTCGCGCAATGATTTCATCGAAGGTTTTCGAGCGGTGGCTGATTTCCATCACTGACATACCGACGCCCGGAAGACTGATCATGTCACGTTGTGCTTCTTCCAGAACTGGCACCGGTAGAACTGCAGGTCCCGCACTAAAATTGAATATTCGTTCGGTCATCTTTTTAACTCCCGGCAACATTGCGTGTAACGATTCAGGCTTTTTCGTCGTATTGCTTCCGCATCATTTTCCCCGCAGCACGTACAACCAGCGATCGAGGAACAAACCTTTCGGCTTCGGTCATGAAGAAGTTGGTCCAACCAGAAACAACATGACCGCTCCCCCGATTGAGTGCCCGCAATGCCGTCTCGACTACATCTTCGGGCGTTTGGGCCACTCGAGCAGGCGGCTTTTCCCCACGAGCGGCTTCAAAGAAGTTGGTTTCGGTAACTCCTGGGCAAAGTGCCATAACGTGAATCCCATGTGGGCGGTTTTCCTCCCATAGTGCCTCGGAAAACGAGAGTACGAATGCTTTAGTTGCGGCATACGTCGCCATAAACGGCACCGGTTGAAATCCAGCTGTGGATGCTACATTGACAATTATTCCCTGGCGCCGGCTCCTCATGGGAGTTAGAAAACGGTATGTCAGCTCAACCAAAGCCTTGACATTGAGATCGATCATATTCAATTCGCGCTCGAGATCATGTTTGGTGAAGTCTCCAAATGAGCCAAAGCCGGCGTTGTTAACGAGCATGTCTATTATCAAACCGCGCTTCTCAGTTTCAGCGACCAACCGCGCTGGCGAATCTGAGCTACTTAGGTCAAGGGCGACGTACTGGGCTCGAATGCTATTTAGTCGACCCAGTTCGTTGCAAAGCGTTACCAGCTTATCTTCCGAGCGCGCTACCAGCAGAACATTTCGGCCGCGGGCAGCCAGTTCGCGCGCAAAGGCCTCGCCGATACCAGACGACGCTCCGGTTATTAGTGTGGTGTTCATCTCAGCTAACTGATTTCGAGAACGTTCAACTCAAGGATGTCGTTAGTGGTTGCCAGCAGTCGCTCAAGCACTTGGTTTGGGGGCGCATTATCCAGGTTGATTCTGGCGACGGCTGCCTCAGCTCCTTCAAAGACGATATTTTCCATCTCCTGCACATTGATCTGCTCCGACTTGATGGCGTCGAGCACGGTTGCCAGGACCCCCGGGCGGTCGAGATGTCGAACAACTAGCCGGTGAGTCGCAGGTGTTCGTCGCGCCAGGTTAACGACATTTGGAACATTGCCGGTCTCTTTAAACTGATGGACGATTCGGACGGTCTCTGCGGCGATTGCTTCCTGAGCCTGGTCTGTTGACGCCCCGATGTGGTGTGTGCCGTAGAGGTTCTGCTCCTCGCGAATGGGATCACTGAACTCGCTCACGGCAGACGTGGGTTCCACTGCAAAGACATCCAGCCCCACGCGTAGTCCTCTCGTTCTCATCGCGTCGACCAGTGCTTTCTGGTCCACAACGTCCCCGCGCGAGGTGTTTATGAGATAGGAGCCGGGACGCATAGTACTCAAAAACTCACTGTTTATGAGCCCCTTTGTTTCTGAGTTCAATGCGACATGAACGCTGACAATGTCAGCTTCTCGAGCGACATCGAGTGGACTTGGGCGGTAACTGACGCCGAGTTCTGTTGACCGCTCGAGCGTCAGGCTCCGGCTCCATGCGATTACTGGCATTCCAAACGCAGTCGCACGCGGGATCATCTCCTGCCCGATCTTGCCGACACCAACGAGTCCGAGGGTTCTTCCGAACAATCCTCGCGCTTTTGAGAACTCTTTCTTGTTCCATTCACCTCGCCTAAGCGCTATCACGTTGTCGGCGACACGTCGGTCGAGAGCCAGAATAAGGGCGAAAGCCAGTTCTGCGACGGCGATCGAGTTCTTTCCTGGGCAATTCGAGACGTAGATGCCGCGCCGTGAAGCGGAGGCTACGTCGATGGTGTTGTAGCCGGCTCCGGCACGCACAACGAGTTTAATTGGACCTGCGGCCAGCATCGCCTCAGTTACTTTGGTCCCGCGGACGACTAGAACGTCGGGTTTCAATGCCCTAATAGCTGCGGCGAGGGTTTCGTCCTTTAAGTCTGGCTGGTATGAGATTTCGCAACCGATAGTCTCCAAACCAGTGCGACCAGATTCTTCAAATTTGTCTGCAATTAGAACAAGCATAGTGTTATTGACGATTGCAAATTGACGATTAGCGATTGATGTATTGACCAGTTGTCGATTGCGGCTACTGACCGACTCCCCTTTACAATTGAACTTTCATAGTCGTCGATCGACAATTTGCAATCGTCAATCGTCAATCGTCAATCGTCAATCGTCAATCCAGCGCGTGTATCAGTAACCCATCGCGCAGTTTCGGCTCGAACCAAGTGGATTTGGGAGGCATGATCTCGCCCGCATCGGACACGCGCAGCAGATCCTCCACACTTGTTGCGTAAAGCGAAAAAGCGACTGCGGCCGCACCCTCATTTACCAGTCGCTCAAGTTCACGAGTACCGCGGATTCCACCTACAAAATCTATTCGCTTGTCGGTTCGTACATCTTTGATCCCGAGAATTGGATCAAGCAAGCGCTCCTGAAGCACGCTGACGTCCAATGAATCGAGTATGCCCGTTGGGGGTGCCCCTCTCAATTCCAAGCCATACCATCGTCCGTTCAGGTACATGCTCCAGCGATGCGGTTCGAGCGGACTCGGATCTGCGTTCTCTGACAGTATGAAGCCTTCACTGACCTTCTCGAGAAACTCACTTGGAGTCATTCCATTCAGGTCCTTCACAATTCGGTTATACGGAAGGATCTGAACCTGGTCGTCAGGAAAAATCGCAGTAAGAAAGAAGTTGTACTCTTCGTCTCCGGTGTGTTCGTGGTTTCGTGCTTTCAGCTCCGCGCGAGCACGACTCGCACTCGCCGCTCGATGATGCCCGTCTGCAATATACAGAGATGGAAGCTCACGAAACGACTGGACAAAACGAACCGGATCTGGCACCCGCCACACCGTGTGTTGAATTCCATCATCCGCCTGAAAATCGAAGAGCGCTTGCGTCATAGTCGCCTCCATTACCATGGTGTCTATGTCGCGTCGTGCACGATAGGTAAGAAAGACGGGACCAGTTTGGGCCCGAAGCGCGATCATGTGCCGAGTTCGATCGTCCTCCTTATCGGGTCGAGTGCGCTCGTGTTTGCGAATGACGTCGTTGTCATACTCATCCACTGAGCAGCACGCTACGATTCCAATCTGTTCGTGCTCTCCCATAATCAGGCGGTAGAGGTAGATACTCGGTTCTTCCTCGTTCTGTAAAGGACAGGTCTCAACCAACCGCTTAAAGTTCTCAGCGGCCTTTTGATAGACCAGATCGCTGTAGATTTCAGCGCCTGGTGGTAAGTCAATCTCCGGGCGCGACACATGAAGAAAGCTCAGTGGATTCTCTGCGGCCAGTGCACGAGCTTCTTCAGTGTTTACAACATCATAGGGTACGGCTGCTACGAATCGGGCCTGATCTTTCGGCGGACGGAGAGCGTTGAAAGGACGAATTATTGCCAAGAGATCTCCTCTTAAATTAGGTCGACAGCATCGGCAGGAGAAGACCGCACGATTTTGATGGACCGTTCTGATTTGGTTTCTGAAGGCTTGCAGTAAAGACTAGCTGTTCAAGTATCATCTTAGCAAGCCGAGACATTGCCGGGTAGTGTCCCAAATTGATTTCTCTGCGTGCCCTCGGTGACTCTGTGGTGATGCTATTCGCATGATAATCACCACTAAGCCGCAGAGCACACAGAGTAGGCACAGAGACAAATTCAAATTAGGACATCCTTTGCCGAATGACCGTTAGCCCCAGCCAAATACGATTAGCAAATGCCGATTGGGCTGGTGATCAGAGGACGAACACGTGAATGATAAAACCGAGCTTGAAAGGCGGCTGAGGCGTGTCGACGAGGAGCTTGAGCGAGCGATGCGTCTGCGTGGGTTTGATTCTTCGCAGTTGGACAATGTGCCGCTTACGCCGGAATTTGGAGCGCTTTATACTGAAAGACAGTCACTATTAGAACAACTTGCAGAAATTGGAGGGGATGATCACCAAATGATTTCAGAAGTGGAGCGAATTCAGGATCAACTGAGGCGCTCATTCAGTGGGGGCGCTTGGCATGGCCCTTCAGTGAATGAGGTGCTCGCAGGGGTCAGCGCAACTGACGCAGCCGCTCGACCCGTACTGGGTGGTCACAGTATCTGGGAACTCGCGATGCACATCGGGGCCTGGGAGCGTGCAGCCTTGCGAAGGCTCGCTGGAGACCGTGCTGAACTATCGGACGAAGAGGACTGGCAAGTAATTACGGACACGTCTGAGGTCACGTGGGCAAAAGTCCTGGCTAACCTTGAGCAGGGGCATCAGGAACTCCTGGACGCGGTAGCTCTATTAGATGACTCTCGATTAAACCAGCCGATACTAGAAAACATGGCCTCGGTCTACGTTACTCTGCATGGGGTGGTCCAACATAACATTTACCACGCAGGCCAGATCGCAATTCTCAAGAAAGCCATACTGGAGAAACATCATGAGCGAACTCGCTGACAGACAGTGTGTGCCTTGTCGTGGTGGCGTTCCGCCACTGACAGGCGAACAGATTTCACCGTTGCTGGACCAACTTGATGGATGGGACGCTATCGAGCAACATCATCTGGAGAAATCATATAGGTTCAAGAACTATTCGGAAGCGTTGGCTTTTGTGAACCGGTTGAGTGAGGTTGCAGAAAAGGAAGGCCACCATCCGGACATCTGCTTTGGGTGGGGACAGGTTCAAGTAAAGATCTGGACGCACAAGATAGATGGTCTAACTGAAAGTGATTTCATTCTTGCAGCCAAGATCGATCAAGTTCTCTGAATCTCCAGGTAGATTTGTTCAGTTTCTCTCACCATCCGCTCAAGGCTAAAGCGGTCCCGCACGCTTTCTGCTCCTCGTTCGGCCAGCGCCCGCCTCTTAGCTTCATTCTGAAGTAACGTCGAAACCGCAGAGGCTAGCGCGTCCTCATCGTTTATTGGAACGAGCATGCCCAGCTCACCATGTTCCAGGATCTCCAACGCGCCTTCCGTTCTTGTGGCAACGACCGCCGTGGAACAAGCCATTGCCTCCGCTATTGCTAAGCCAAAAGACTCTGTTTGTGAGGCGGAGACAAAGACCTCCAACGCGCAGTACAGCTCTCCAATCTCTTCAATCCAGTCGATGAAACGCACCCGATCTTTCAACTCAAGAGCGGAGGTTAACTGATAAAGATGCTGCCGATACTGCTGATCTGCTGAGCTATCGATCCCGGCAACGATGAAAAACGAATTCGGAACGAGCTTAGCGACTAGAGAGGCCGCCCGGAGAAACTGTTCTTGCCCTTTCAGCGGCTTCAATTCTCCCACGATGCCCACCAACAAAGAGCCTTCGGGTAGCCGCCATGCTTCCAGAAACGCGCGACGATTAAAGCTTTTAGCGACATCTTCGAACCGCCGAAACGAAACTCCGTTATTCACAACCACGATGCGTTCCTTAGGGGCGATTCCTTCCGCCCGTAACTGTTGAGCCACGGCGTTTGAGACTGCAATTACGCGGGCCACTTTTGACATCGTCAGCTTGTGCAGAGAACTAAGGGGAAAGAGAACATGCCGAGTGATGACCAAAGATGCGCCACGGTTTCGGGCTGCCGCGTAGGCTGCAATGGGGTAGTCGCGTGCCATATGAGCATGGATGATCTCCACGCCGTGCGTTTTAACAAATGCAGATAGTTGCCGTGCACTATACGCGTCGAACGAGTTTCGCAGCGGTAGCTCGAGGCGGTGGCTATGGTCAATCGCTGACAGCTGCTTGGCGACGGGCGAGCGCGGTCTTAATACTGCATAGACATCGTGACCGCGGGCAGCAAGTGAGTTTGATAGATCGACAAGGTGCCGCTCACCACCGCCGAGAAACTCAGCAGAACTGATTTGTAAGATCTTCAAGAGAAATTAAGAACAACAACTACCGCGGCGAATCCGTTTGGGCGTACGAAACCAAAACAGCATAGTACGAGTGTGTTTGGTTACACGCCTCAGGCTTGTCGGGCCGCAAGCAATAACACAGTGAAATCCTCAACGCAAACGGCACAAGTGTTGCGGACAATGTTCACTGCCCCCATGTGTTGAAGACCCTATTGGGAGGAGGAGTTTGTTATGACGAAATCCAGGTTAGTGACTGGTCTTTTTAAGAATCGGATAGCGGCGGAAGCCGGTATAGACGCTATCATGAAGCGAGGGTATACGCGCGACGACATAAGCGTGATGATGTCTGACGCTACCCGCAGCAAGGAGTTCGCAGTGCAAGCGAAGACGCATGCGGCGGATGGTGCTGGAATAGGTGGAGCGGTGGGGGGAGCCGTCGGCGCTGCACTGGCTGCGATAGTGGCAGTTGGTAGCACCATCTTCTTGCCTGGTTTAAATCTGGTGATCGCTGGGCCTATCGCGGCAGCGCTTGCTGGGGCTGGAGCAGGCGGCGTAACCGGCGGGATCATTGGAGCTTTAATTGGCGCCGGAATTCCAGAGTACCGAGCCAAGGTTTATGAGGCCGGCTTGAAGAGCGGCGGAATTCTTCTGGGTGTCGAACCCAAATCCGACGAGGAAACCGAACGCGTTGAAGAGTTGCTGGAGGCAATTGGAGCGGAACACGTCCGTACCGAATAACAAAAAAGGCCTGCACGGTTGTGCAGGCCTTTAACTTTGGAAATAAAATCTTTACCGACCGATAGAGTCTCCAATATCCTCGATAGCTTCCCCGACCTTACGACGTGCACGGCCAAATCCTTCCTGGATTTCACCGCCGGCCTGATCGGCTTCGCCTTCGGCTTCGAGGTCGCGATCGTCCAATACGCGTCCCGTAGTTTCTTTTATGCCGCCTTTGGCTTTGTCAAGTTTCCCTTCAAGTTCGTCTCTGTTTGGTAGTCCCATGTAAAGTTACCCCTTTCAGCTTGGATATTTTCTAAGGGTTTGTGCAATTGCCGTTCCGGGCAATTCCAATGGACTCGCTGGGTTTTTCAACCGATGGATGCTTGGCAATGCAGACAGCACTGTATGCTTCGAAGACTGTCGGAAGGGCGGTCATACATGATGGGGCAATTGTCAGCAGAAAGCGGTTGCTTCAAGAGATCCCGGGACTGAGGGGTGATTGCCCCGCCCTGCTCATCTCCGTATCATATGACCAATGATCGAAAGAGTTCCCCTAACGTACAGAGCGGCAATTGCCGCCTGCATCAAAAACGCTCTCGCCGAAGACATCGGTTCCGGCGATATTACGACGCAGAGTATCGTGCCGCCGGAACTCACGTCACTCGGGCAGATTAGAGCGAAACAGAGCGGAGTTATCGCCGGGCTGGACGTAGCCGCACAGGTATTTTTTGACGTTGATCGTCACGTGGATTTCAACCCAACGGTGGCCGAGGGCGAGAGGGTTGAGTGCGGTCAGTTGCTGGCGCAGCTATCAGGACCAGTCAGAGGCTTATTAACGGCAGAACGGACGGCGTTGAATTTTCTTGGCCGAATGTCAGGAATTGCGACGCTTACGAGGAAATTTGCGGATTTGGTCGCGAGTACGCAGGCGAAAATTCTCGACACTCGAAAGACTGCGCCCGGATTGCGTGAGGTTGACAAGCTCGCCGTGAGACGCGGTGGCGGCCTAAATCACAGACACGGGTTATTTGATCTAATTCTGATTAAGGACAACCACATCGCTTGTGCCAGTTCTCTAAAGAACGCGGTAAGCCTTGCGCGTCGGGCCGCAGGCGAAGTCGAAATCGAAGTTGAAACACGAACTATCGAGGAACTAAGGGAGGCACTCGAGCTAGGGGTAAAGTTCATCATGTTGGATAACATGAATTTGGAAACTATCCGGAAAGCGGTCCAGTTGACAGAAGGTCGAGCAAAGCTGGAAGCTTCGGGTAATGTTAGCCTGGCCAACGTGCGTCAAATCGCCGAAACTGGCGTTGACTTCATATCAGTTGGAGAATTGACTCATTCAGCCCCAGTGTTTGATTTGAGTCTTTCTCTAGATAGGCGAGATGTCGGGAACTATTAGGCCGGTAATTAAATGAATAAAGAAACCAATCCAGAACAGATGTACCGGGCCATGCAGGAAAAGTTAGGCCATTTAGTGCCCGATTTTGAACTGCGGCTTAAGGCTGATCTTGCCGCCGAGATCAACTGGCTCAAAAAAGAGAAGAATGCTGTCATTCTGGGCCACAACTACATGGAGCCAGCGCTTTTTAACTCGGTTCCCGATTTTGTCGGAGACTCATTGGAGTTGGCACGAAAGGCAGCGCAGACCGAAAAGGAAATCATCGTTTTTTGCGGCGTGCGGTTCATGGCGGAGACCGCGAAAATTTTGAATCCAAGCAAGAAGGTGTTGCTGCCTTCTGAGAAAGCGGGCTGTTCACTAGCAGCCAGCATCACGGCTGACGACGTTCGCGAATTGAAGAGACGATTTCCTGGTGTCCCGGTTGTGAGTTATGTAAACACTTACGCCGACGTTAAAGCCGAAAGCGACATTTGCTGCACGTCCGGAAATGCTGTGGCTGTAGTCGAATCACTCAAATCAGAGACTGTTATCTTTTTGCCTGATGAGTATCTGGCGAGAAACGTCGCCAAAGAAACAGGCAAACGCATCATCTTCCCGGGTGCCGCGAATGATGAAGCACCGAATAATGGCTCAGGCTTTGAAATGATCGGATGGCGAGGACGCTGCGAGGTCCACGATAAATTTACCGTCGAAGATGTTACAAACGTTCGGAGACAGTTCCCTGACGTAAGTATCCTGGCGCATCCCGAATGCAGTCCTGAAGTCGTCGCGATCTCAGATTTTTCCGGCAGTACCGGTGCCATGATCAAACATGTCGAGAACACTTCCGCGCCTCGTTACTTGCTTTTGACAGAGTGCGCGATGGGCGACAATATAGCCGCCGCTAATCCTGACAAAGAGATGCTCCGCCTTTGCAGCGTCAGGTGCCCCCACATGAACAGCATTACACTTGAAGACACCCTTGAGTCGCTCAGGAAGGAGCAATTCCTTATCGACATCCCGCCGTCCATTCTGCAACGAGCCGCAAGAGCTGTTGAAAGAATGATCTCCATCGGCTAAGTGAGCGAAAAGAAGAATCCCATTGAACAGAACTGAGGTCCTCATCATCGGCTGCGGCATAGCCGGCGCAACCGCCGCACTCAAGTTAGCGCGCAATCCAAAGCGCAAGATTACGGTGGTGAGTCGAGCCAGCGATCCACACGCATCCAACACACTTTATGCGCAGGGCGGGATTGTAGGTCGCGGCCCTGACGACAGTCCTGAAATTCTATTGGCTGATATTCTGGAAGCGGGCGCCGGCGTCAGTTCGCCCAAAGCCGCTCGGATACTAGCTGAGGAAGGTCCATCGTTACTCAAGGAGGTTCTCCAGGATACGGCACACGTGCAGTTTGCTCGAGATCCTTCGGGAGATCTCCTTTATACGATGGAGGGAGCCCATTCCCGCCGCCGGATCCTTCATGTGGGTGACAGCACGGGCCAAACGATAATGAGTGGGTTGATTGACGCTCTGAGTCGTTGCCCAAACGTGATTCTTGAAACTGACATGACTGCGGTTGACCTAATCACGTTTCCTCACCATTCTCGAGATCCGCTTGATAACTATCGCCCGATTTCTTGTCACGGAGCTTACATTTTTGATCGAGCGCAACGGACCGTACATCGGTACCTAGCGCAGGCGACAGTGCTTGCTACCGGAGGCCTGGGACGCATCTATCGAAACACTACTAATCCACCTGGAGCTCGCGGAGACGGTCTGGCAATGGCACACCGAGCTGGAGCGCGTATTACCAATGCGGAATATGTTCAATTTCATCCCACAGCGTTGGCGGTGCCCGGAGCAGAAGGATTCTTGATTAGCGAAGCTGTTAGGGGAGAGGGCGGTATTCTGCTGACAGTCGAGGGAAAGCCGTTCATGTCACAGTATGCACCCGAGTGGAAAGACCTGGCTCCTCGCGATGTGGTTGCACGCGCCATTCATTACGAGATGGAACGCCACGGTTACCCTTACGTATTGCTCGATATTGCTTCACGACTGCCACCGGCCACGATTCGGGAACGCTTCCCAAACATCTATGAACGCTGTTTGAGATCCGGCGTCGACATTACGTCCGATCCCATTCCTGTAGTACCGGCGGCACACTACATGTGTGGCGGCGTGTTGGTGGACGAGTGGGGGTTGTCGAGTATCGCGGGTTTGTATGCAGTGGGAGAAATTAGTTGTACGGGAGTGCACGGCGCGAACCGATTGGCTTCCACTTCGTTGTTGGAAGGTTTGGTGTGGGGGCATCGTGCAGCGCAACAAATTGAAGAAGAGCTTGCATTCCAGCGTTTAGCATCCACGGAATTTGACAACGTGCCGCCGTGGGATGAGAGCGGCTTAACAGCGGACGCGGACCCTGCCTTAATCCAGGGAGACATGCAGACAATTCAAAACGTCATGTGGCACTATGTCGGTTTGATTCGCAGTGCTGATCGGTTATCGCGGGCGATTCGCGAGTTGAGTCATCTTTCGAACGAGATCGAAACTTTTTATCGTACTACGAAACTTGATGATGGCTTGATAGGCTTGCGCAATGCTGTTGAGGTAGCGCTGTTGGTGGCACAGGCAGCCCGGCACAATCGGCAAAGCCGCGGCGGCCATTATCGTCAAGACTCAGTCGTTAACGAGGGCGATCGGCTAATCTGAGAGTTCAGAGTGGAACAGATCAGGAAGGTGGCGCCATAGTTACGTAACGGGATTTAGGAGTAGAGATGCAAAACCGGGTGGCCCCCTATGAGGTCCACCCGGTTTTTGTTGCTATTTTCCCGGGGCTAGAATTCAAAGCGGGCGGCGAATTGTAGCTGCCGCTCGCGTATAAAGAAGTTACTGGTGAAAGAAGTACTTTGGAACTGCGGTCTGAATGTCAGCGTCGACCCGGAGAGATTGTAGGCAGTAGTGTCAACATTCACGATCTGCGAGCGATTGAAAACATTGAAACCTTCTGCCAGGAGCTCAAGATTCATTGATTCCGTAAATGCGAAACGTCGCGAAATCCGCAAATCCAAGTTCCAAATCTTTGGATGACGGAAGTTGTTTCGCGCGTTAAGGGGGAAGCGATTACCACCAGCCGAACCGGTTAGTCCACCGCCACCAGTCGGAGCGCCCGAGATGTTGCCGGAGACATTCGCCGAATAGGGAGTACCAGACGTTATGGTAAGAATTGGTGCAATGTTGAACCCACTGGCGATTGCGTGGGCGAGTCGATTGTCTCTGCTTACGTAATCCGGATGCCACACCGCGCTGGCGACGAACTTATGACGAACATCGAAGTCGGACACTCCCTTCTCCCAATTAAGATCATATGGGTCAAAGACGCTGTTAGTACTGGTGAACGTCTGCGAGTTTTGCCCATTGTCGCGCGATTCTGACAGCGTGTAGTTAATCTGGTACTGCAAATTATTGGTAAACCGGCGATTCAACTGCGCCACCATGGCAACATATTTAGTATAGATTACCGGTTGAACCTCAGTAATTGCGCCGAAGTTTGTATTTATTCGACTTGCAGTTGTAAACCTGGGCACTGTGATCGTTTGCCCATTAAACGGTCCACCAACCACACTGAAGTTCGTAACCTGCGTAGCGCGAGCCAGGTTGATGTTTACAAACTGCGGCAGATGACGACCCCAACTTCCGAGGAAGGCCACTGAAGCCACGGTGTTCCTTGCAATCAACCGCTCGTAACTGAGATCTGTTTGGTGAATGAGTGGGTTTTGCATATCTGGGGCAAACACCACGATGTTAGGTATTGGTCTGGTGCCGACCGACGGCGGAGCTGCAAAGACATTTGGGAAGATAGGAGCGACCGCGCGTTCATCCGCGTTGCTTGAAGCCGGGCTAAGGCTGAGGGTGAACTGACTTCCCGTGGCTCCGGTATTGGAGATGGCATTGCTGATTGCTGAATTCGTTATTCGCCCATAGTAAACGCCCCATCCTCCCCGCAACGAATTGTTTGCATCACCCGTAATGTCCCAGGCAAAGCCTACGCGCGGGCCCACGTTGTTTTTATCATTAGGAAACACGCTGGTTTTTGCTGCAAATCTTGAGTCAGAGTCAAAGACGGCATTCGGAAGTTGTGGGTCAGGCATCTTTTGATATTCATACCTGATACCGAGGTTCAGGGTAACGCGGGGAGCAACCCGCCAGTCGTCCTGGACAAAGAAACTGTAGTCCATCGTTCGAAATTTGAACGCCGGAGTGCCAAAGCCCTGAACAAAGCTGCCGCTGTAACATTGGCCAGCGCGGCGAGTTGAAGTCGGGCAAACGCCGAAATTTGCGGTTGGAGAGCCGGCTGCACCAGGCACTAACGCGCGAATGGCGCCGCTTGACGTAAAGTTTACATAGTCGAACAGAAAGTCGTTGATGGCTCCGCTATAAGCGTATGATCCTGACTCCGTAAAGAGGTTCCAATTCAGGTCCGTCACACGATTGATGTCAATTCCATACTTGACGGTGTGATTTCCGACTGTTGTTGTGACGGTATCGGCGAATTGCTGACGTCTCTCGTCGGGGAAAGCGGTTCGATTTAAGAAGGTCGGTTTGCCTGCGGTGAGACTACTTGTGCCGAGGCTGTATGATGGAGAGCTTCCACCTATGGCCGTTGTGGGCTCCCCAGGTGCCGGCGCCGGCGCCACTTGACGCTCATGATCGCGCCCAATTTGTACTCTGGCCTCGTTAATCACAGTAGGTGATAGGCTGGAGGTCAGTCTCAGCACGCCCCAGTTGACATCAACCAGGTCATCGCCAAAGCTGGCAATTCCACGCGTCACGGTAATTCCCGTCTGAACGCCCGCCGGTGATTCCCACTCCATGCGATTGTACGTAAACGTCAAGGTGTGATTTGTGTTAATTCGCCAATCGATCTTGGGTAAGTAGATCTTTTGATCTCCGCGACGCGGAACTTCACCGCTTAAGCTTCTGGCAAAGGCCAGCGCACCCTGAGCTTGTGCGGCTGTAAGGCCTCTGGAAGTCAACAGTGCTTCGTTATAAGTGTTAAAGAAATTAGTATTGGTGGGTGCTGCCACTCCCGGAAAATTTCTCTTCTGCTGATCGTAGCTGAAGAAAAAGAAAAGCTTGTCTCTCATTATTGGCCCGCCAATGGTCCCGCCAAATTGTTTCCGATTGTCTTCTGGCTTCACCGGCAATCCATTGACAAAGGTTGAAGGGTTCCGCGCGTTAAATCGCTCATCACGAAAATAAATAAAGGCAGACCCGTGAAATTCGTTTGAGCCACTCTTAGTGATAGCGTTAACTACTCCTCCGGCGGCTCTTCCGTACTCTGCAGAATAATTTGACGTGTTGACCTGAAACTCTTGAATTGCGGCTTGACTAACAGCGTAGTTAATGCGCGTACGGCCGCGAGCTTCCGAAAAGAACGCCTGATTATCATCAGCGCCGTCAATCGTATTGTTATTAAGAAGTCCAGAGATTCCGCGGAAGCTGATAAGTCCGAACGGTCCGTCTGCAACGGCACCGGGACTGGCGAGTGCGAAGTTTGACCAGCGACGACCATTGTTTGGCAGCTCGTTTATCGAGACCTGGTTGAAATTGGTTGAGAAGTCCTGCTGATCCGTATTAATCACAGGAGCGTCCGCGACCACCTGCACCGCGCTTTCGATGGCGCCAATGGCAAGTTGAACTTCAAGATTCGTCAGTCGCCCGACTTCGACAACGACCCTTTCATTTGTGGAGGTTCCGAAACCGGTGGCGCTGACCGATATTTGGTAGTTTCCGGGCTGGAGATTAACTATTCGGAATCGACCCTCACCATCTGACGTCGTCGTATCTTCTTTATTTGTCTCCGAGTTCTTAGCCACCACAGTAGCCCCGGGAATGACCTCCTTGTTAGGATTAGTCACGACCCCGCTAAGACCACCCGTGACGGTCGACTGACCTAACGCTATGACGCTCATCGTGAGCATCAGAAAAGCAACAACAGTAAACTTCGCAAGTTTAAACATACCGGGGCACTCCTTAGGCAGAAGGTTTGTTGTCATAGGTCAGGACGCTCTCAGTTGTCCGAGCTACGTTGTGACCAGGTGTCGCGTTTGAACTTAATAATAAAAGAGAAGGAGACTTGCAACTCGATTGTGGAAGGGAATTTCTACCACGCCTTATGGGATGGGCGCAAGAAAATAGGTAATTAAATTCAGATGAAATCTTTGCTAAGACGTGAATCGTCAGGCACTCCTGTAAGCTCAATGAAATGTGCACTTTGCTTTTCGCAAAGCTCGTGCCGAGTCACGCTAAAACCAAGGACTGTTAGTAAGGTCCTAGTTTTCAATACTTACATACAACGGTGTGTAAGGTCGATGCGATTTGTCACACAAGAATTTGGATAAAACTCGGAAAATCCGAACGCACCCTGAGCCATAGTTCTAAACTCGCTCGACGATCATAGCGATCCCTTGTCCACCACCAATGCAAGCGGTAGCGAGTCCATATCGTCCGCCTCGTCGGTGTAACTCGTGAAGTACAGTAAGCACCAACCGAGTACCGGAAGCACCCAGTGGGTGCCCCAACGCAATCGCACCGCCGTTGACGTTTGTCCTTGACCGATCGAGCCCTAACTCTTTTTCAACCGCGAGATACTGGGCCGCAAAAGCTTCGTTCACTTCAACCAAGTCGATGTCGGCCAACTTCAATCCCGCTTTCTGCAACGCCGTGCGTGTTGCAGGCACGGGACCAATTCCCATGATCTCCGGTTCGACACCGGCATAAGCCCAGCTGACTATTCGCCCTACCGGTTTCATGTCGCGAGACTTCACGTGTTCTTCACCGGCGATGATCAGCGCGGCAGCACCGTCGACAATGCCGGACGCATTCCCGGCCGTTACGAAACCATCTTTTGCGAATGCAGGACGCAGCTTTGCGAGTCCCTCAAGCGTCGTTTCCGGACGTATATGATCGTCTACGTCGAAAATAAAGCTTCCTTTTCGGGTCTTTACCTCAACTGGAGTGATCTCTTCTGAGAAGTAACCCGCATCTTTCGCGCGCTTCGCTTCCTGCTGAGACCGCAATGCGTATTCATCCTGCTCCTGACGAGATACTTCAAACTTGCGCGCGAGATTTTCGGCCGTACCAGCCATCGGGGTATTGCAGTATGTATCGAGCAGCGCGACCATCAAGCTGTCTTCCAATTTCCCTTCGCCCAACGCAAACCCCGAGCGCGCACCGCGAATCACGTGAGGCGCCTGAGACATGGATTCCATGCCCCCTACCAATGCTGTATTTGCCTCGCCAAGCTGAATCATGTGGGCGGCAGAGATGATCGACTGAATACCACTGCCGCATAGCCGGTTAACTGTCAGGGCGGGCCGATCGAATGGTATCCCTGCTCTGAGGGCCACGTGCCTGGCCCCGTAAATTGCGTCGCCTGACGTTTGCAGCGCATTCCCAAATACTGTGTGATCGATCTCATCGCCGGGTACGCCCGTACTAGCAAGCGCTCCCTTTGCTGCGATTGCTCCTAGCTCGATTGCTGAAGTGTCTTTCAACGCACCGACATACTCACCCATCGGCGTTCGTTTTCCACCGAGAATAAAAACATCACGAGACATAAATGAAACCAACCTCCCTCTGTTGAGAATCTGGACGCTACTGGAAACTCATCAGCCTAACAAACGGCACCATGACGGTCAATTAACGCAAGCATTAACTTACAAATCGGTGCTGTGCACGATAGCGATGCAGTAGTTCTTCGAGGAAGCCTTCATAAGTAAATGACTCGAGTTCATAGCCGGGGCGAATCTTGTACATGATTGGCAAAGCAACGCGCCAGGCCATCCATTGACGCGGAACATCGGCCAAATCCCAACGCCGGCGCAGGAACGCCTCAACCACCTCGATCTCTGCCTCTGTAATTTCATCGATGCTCCCTGTAAACGCCACCGGTTTATGTGACCTACGCATTGCCGGGTCGCTTACGGGTGCAGCAAACACCTGAGCAAATGCCGGTGCTTCAGCTTCACGTTCCCGAACCACTACCGTGCCCGCAACCATGTCACCCACACGTTGATCCGATGTGCTTATGAAGACTGATATGAGTCCGATCGAATAGAAAGGGAATGGCATCATGTCAAACGATCGCAAGAGGTTTCGAACGGCAGCCTCCCAAAAAGTTACTGGTCGACCGTCCTCGCGGATGACGCGCAGTTTTAGCCAGCGTTTGCCTGGTGTTTGCCCGCTCCAGATCCATTCGAAAAATGCGAAGTAACCAGAAAGAATCAAAAAGATTATGACGATTAGAACAGCGTAAACCCACTTTGGCGCTGTAGAGAGCCCATCACTGATCACAGATAGGTTCGCCAACAGCGAAAACGCGATGATCATCAAGGCAAGCGTGAGAAACTGAAGAGCGTGATCGATGGCGCAGGCGATAAAGCGATTGCCGATCGATGCGAGCGCGAAGTGAAGAGGCACTCGTTCAGGTGTCTCGATGATCAGGGTGTCTTCGCTGGCAACCGTGGCAGACATTGAAAGGGACTCATGAAAAATGCACGCGAATAAAGCGACGCTTACCGACCTTTAATAGGGCTGACTCGCCGCGGTTGGTCCGAATTTCCTGGTTAGCGACTTCCTGACGCTGACCATCTATGTAGACACCACCTTGAGACACGAGTCTTCTTGCCTCAGCTTTCGAAGTCGCGAGCTTCACTTCAACCAGCAGAGATGCCAGATCCCATCCTTCGGCAGATGCCGCCACGGTGCACTCTTCCACTTCAGCGGGGATCTCTTTGTTTCTGAAGCGGCGGACAAATTCTTCTTCCGCCGAACGCGCCTCAGCCGCAGAATAGAAGTCTTGAATAATCTCCTTCGCTAAATCGGCCTTGACGTCTCGTGGGTTCAATTCTCCCTTTTCTGCTGCCGTACGCAGTCGTGCTATTTCAGGCGTCGTATGATCGGTCAATAACTCGTAATAACGCCACATCAAGTCATCCGATATTGACATCACCTTTCCAAAGATTTCCTGAGGTGGTTCGCTAATGCCAATGTAGTTCCCCAGACTCTTCGACATTTTCTGCACCCCGTCCGTGCCCTCCAGAAGCGGCATTACCACACAAATTTGCGCTTCCTGCTGGTATTCGCGCTGCAGATTGCGTCCCATCAGTAAGTTGAATTTCTGATCAGTGCCACCGAGCTCCACATCGGCTTCCAGCGCAACCGAATCGTAGGCCTGGGTCAAGGGGTAGAGCAGTTCGTGCAGCGCGATTGGTTTTTCCTGTTGCAGGCGCTTGGCAAAATCGTCGCGCTCAAGAATTTGCCGCACCGTGACGTGGGAGGCAAGCTTCACAAAACCGTCGGCACCCAGACGGTCCATCCATTCCGAGTTGAAGCGAATTTCCGTCTGGTCGGGATCAAGGAGTTTGAAAATTTGAGATTTGTACGTTTCGGCATTCTCTGCGATCTCTTCTCGCGACAACTGCGGACGAGTTGCCGATTTCCCCGAGGGGTCGCCGATCAGGCCGGTGAAGTCTCCAATCAGGAAGATCACAGTGTGGCCTAATTCCTGAAATGCTCGAAGCTTCCGAATTACAACCGTATGTCCCAAGTGAATGTCCGGCGCAGTGGGATCGGCGCCGAGCTTTACCCGCAAAGGTTTTCCAGTTGCTGCAGATTTCTTGAGCTTCGCCCGCAACTCGATCTCGCTGATGATTTCACTCGCACCCTTTCTCAAATAGTCGATTTGCTCTTCAATCGTCATATTAGCGGTCATCGTAAAGTTAGAAGAGTTCAAACCGTGCTCAGCACTCTGCGACCAACAATCTTGTAGTTGCCGCTGACAACTAGCGCAATAGCTTCTGCGTAAATTACATGCTCCTGTTCAAGAATGCGTGCGGACAAGCTTTCTTCCGAATCGTCATCTCTAACCGGAACGACTGTTTGCCTGATAATAGGCCCCCCGTCGAGTGTCTCGTCCACAAAATGCACAGTACATCCACTCCACTTTACTCCATGGTCCAGTGCTTGTCGTTGAGCAGCAAGTCCTGGAAATGCAGGCAGTAGGCTCGGGTGAATATTAACAATGCGTTCAGGAAACGATTGAATAAAGGAGCTGGACAGCACTCGCATGTATCCCGCGAGGCACACAAGGTCTATGGCACATTCTCTTAACTTAGCTACGACCTCCTGGTCATGTTCCTCGCGCGTGCGCCGTTGCCGTTCGACCACGATCGTGTGGAGACCACGAGTCTGGGCCGCCACTAAGCCTGCCGCATTTGACTGATCACTGATAACCACCCCAATCACAGCGTTCGGAATGCGGCCCTCACTCACAGCGCCGGTCAGAGCGAGCATGTTCGAGCCGCGACCCGAAATCAGAATCCCAAGACGTTTTTCGTTTGATTGATCAGGCATCGAGATCCTAAAAGCGCGCCGTCCTTGAAGGAGGAATCGAAATACGCCGGGATGAAGGTCCTAAATGTACACAACGCTCCGATTGCCAGAGGCGACGCGGCCGACCACGTAGGACCGCTGGTCCAATTTTGCGAAGTGCGCTTGAATCATGTCTGAGTCTTCGTGGCCACAGATGATTACCATGCCAAGGCCCATATTAAAGCTGCGAAACATTTCTGTTTCGGGAACTGAGCCGATGTTCTGCATTAGCTTGAAGATAGGAAGTACCGGCCAACTACCTCGCCGGATTTCCACAGACGTTCCATGTGGCAGAATCCGTGGGATGTTATCGGTTAGTCCGCCACCGGTGATGTGAGCCAGTCCTTTGATTTTGCCTGTATCCAGTAGACCCGTCAGCACGCTGAGATAGCTGACGTGCGGTTGCAGTAAGGCTTCCCCGACGGTCATGCCCACTTCGTTGATCCTCGTGTTGACATTGTGACCGGCCGTTTCGAGCAGCAGTTTTCGAGCTAGTGAATAACCATTCGTGTGTAACCCAACTGAGGGTAATGCCAGCACAACATCGTCGGGGGTTATGTCGCGACCATTGATGATCCTCCTTTTCTCGACCACGCCGACAATGAAACCAGCAATGTCGTATTCGCCCTCGGCGTAAAAGCCAGGCATCTCGGCGGTCTCTCCCCCGAGAAGTACGCAACCGTTCTCGCGACAGCCGCGGGTTACGCCTTCAATGATGCTGGCAACTATAGCGGGCGAGAGTTTGCCTGTAGCGATGTAGTCCAGAAAGAACAGCGGTCGGGCGCCCTGGACCAGAATGTCGTTAACACAGTGGTTGACTAAATCCCGACCAACGGTGTCATGAATGCCGGTCAGAAAAGCGATCTTCAGTTTCGTTCCCACGCCATCTGCGGAGGCGACCAACACGGGCTCCTCGAGTCCTGGGAAGGCAGCATCAAACATGCCACCAAAACTGCCGATGTCGGAGAGCGTTCGCTCGTTGAATGTTTGCTGTGCTAGTTGCCGGATACGCGCGGTAGCTTGGTTTGCAGCATCGATATCGACACCAGCGTCGCTGTAAGTGATTGGCTTCGTCATGCGAGTGTCAGAGAATCATCAGCGGTTCGTGTTCCGGTTGTTAGCTCGTGGCTTCGGTGGTGGGCCAAAGTCTCCGTAAGCGATGAACCCCGCTCGTGAGGAATCATCTTTCTGGGCGATGCGACCTTCCCAAATGTCAATTGAAGGTTCCTTCGCAGTTTTTATCACGTAATCGTTGGCGCGTCCCTTAGTCGAGATGGAGATCTCCCCATGTAGATCGGTCCGATACAATTTTGCATTTTGTGAACGTAATCGCTCGAGCACCGCTGGCGCGGGGTGACCATAACGGTTCCATTCGCCGCACGAAACGATGGCGACTTGAGGCTGTACGCGTTTTAGAAACTCCCCGGACGTCGCGTACTTGGAACCGTGATGCGCTATTTTCAAGATGGTGGCTTTCAGATTCACATCCTTGGTTAACAAGCGATGTTCTGTCTGCTCTTCGGCATCAGCTGGCAACAGCATCGAGAAATCGCCGTAGTCCAGTCGCGCAACCACGGAATTGGCATTGGTCTCGTTCCCGCCGCTTCGCATGTGGTCTCGGGTGAAGTGCGGTTGTGAGGGCGCGAAAATAGTGAGGCGGGCTCCACCCCCCAAGTCGTACTGCTTTCCTGGTTCCGCTGTTTCGTACTGGGCTCCGCTTTCGGCAACCGCGGACTTATAGTCATCAAAAAACTTGGTGACGCTTGCCGAGCGAGCTGGTCTTCGGGAAGTTTGCCTGCGGGGCGTGGGCGTAGGTTGAGGCAGCAAACTGCCTGGCACGACTGGCGCTATTCCGTTGTCTATGACGTTTAAGACCCTTACGGCTTTGAATACTTCATCCGCGGCCCCAATGTGGTCCGGGTGCGGGTGTGTGGCAATAAAATAGTCTAACTGTTCTATGTTCTGGCGTTTGAGCGCTTCTAACACAACTTTACCTTTGCCCGTGTCCCCAGCGTCGATAAGGACGGTCTTTCCCGCAGGCGAAATGATGAGGATTGAATCTCCGTTGATTGGTCCGACATCGAGGATGTGGACCTGCAACTCACGGCCGGATGGAGGCGGTGGCTTTGTTCTCCACCAGGGAAGCGCATACCGATAACCGACGTACGCCATTGCGCCGAGGAAGACCAGTAGAACGGCTATGGCACATCCGCATCCTCTTGTCGCCCGCCCCACCTGTGCTGTCTCCGTATGTTTGGATTTAGAGGAGGTTAACCTTCAGCTATTGCCAACGCCTCGTGATCGCGTTCCCACATCGTTTCCGCATTCTGCGTTATGCGCGTTGGGTATTGCTCGTTCCAGCAGGCAACACAAGACGCTTTGGGACTTATACCTGTTGCCTCCATCATGCCGGCCAACGAGAGATATCCGAGCGAATCAGCGCCGATGAATCGCCGGATTTCCTCAACAGACATCTGCGCGGCAATCAAATCTGCCTTGTTAGGTGTGTCGACTCCGTAATAGCAGGGACTAATAGTTGGCGGGCAGCTTATGCGCACGTGAATCTCGGTGGCTCCAGCTTCGCGGACCATTTGCACAATCTTCTTCGAAGTTGTTCCGCGCACGATTGAGTCGTCGATGAGAACTACCTTGCGACCAGCAATTAGGTCTCGGACCGGATTCAACTTAATGCGCACGCCAAACGAGCGGATTGATTGCTTTGGCTCGATGAACGTCCTACCGACGTAGTGATTGCGCACCAGGCCCTGCCGGTAGCTGATCCCGCTCTGGGCTGAATATCCGATGGCTGCCGCGACACCTGAATCCGGCACCGGAACAACTATGTCCGCATCCGCAGGCTGTTCTACAGCCAACCGCCTGCCCATCCTGTGTCGCGACTCGTTCACCGACCGGCCAAAGATCAGTGAGTCGGGTCGCGCGAAATACACGTGTTCAAAGATGCACATCGCGTGTTGTTGTGCAGGCAGCGGGTGGCTGGAATGCAGACCAGAATCGTCAATCACGATCATCTCTCCCGGTTCCACGTCACGTACATACTGCGCATCGATTAGATCAAAGGCACACGTCTCTGATGCGATAACCCAGGCCTCTCCCAGTTTGGCGAGCGCCAGAGGTCGAAATCCGCGCGGATCGCGAATCGCAATCAACTCCAAAGGTGTTAGGAACAACATTGAGAACGCGCCTTCTGTTTCACGCAGAACCTGAGGAATAGCTTCGCGCACAGAGGAGGCATTTGACCTGGCAATGCAATGAAGCACAACCTCAGTGTCTGACGTTGCAGAGAATATAGCGCCCTGCGATTCGAGGCGTCGTCGCTCCTCACGCGCGAAAGGAAGATTGCCATTGTGACAGACGGCCACCTGTCCGTGCTGGCAAGTGACCAGAAAAGGTTGTGCTTCCCGGATGGAGACCTCACCCGCCGTGGAATAACGCACGTGTCCGATTGCACTGATGCCAGGCAGCCTGTCCAATCTATTCTGATCGAAGGCATCGGCAACGTGACCCATCGCACGTTCCAAGCGAAGCTCAGTTGAATCGGACGCGACAATGCCACAAGACTCCTGACCTCGATGTTGCAGCGCATATAAACCGAGGTAAGTCAGACGGCTTGCTTCGGCGTGTCCATAGATTCCAAAGACGCCACACTCGTCATGAAACTTTTCCTGATCCATTACCCTCTCGTAAGTAATAAATATTTTGCCGACTGCTTGAGCTTACTGCGCATCTACAGAACGTTCAACCTGAGAAGTTCTGCCCCGTCGTATCGAGTTTGAAAAAGCAGATCTAAGTTCGAGAGTTTTGTCTCGGGCGCGTCCCACAACTCAAGAAACCTCGTGAGTAAGAATGACTGAGCCGCCGTTCGCAATACACAAATCAGTGGTGCTTCTGTATTATGCAGGAACTAGCAACTTCGGTTAACAAGTGGGAGGGCTGGCGGAAGTGAAAATGCTTGTAGTTCTTGGGCTTTTAACAGTCTTTTCAGCCTGGCGGTTGCCAGGAATAGATGTTGCTTCGCAGGGCAAACCCGAAGGTACTACAGCGCAGGTGTTCAACAAGCATTGCAGTTCGTGCCATGGCAAAGATGGAAGGGCAAAAACTTGGAAGTCACGAGTTCGTTATCACGCAAGGGATCTAACTGACAGTGTCTGGCAGAGCAGCGTTACCGATGAGCGCATTTTCAACTCGGTATTTAACGGCAGAGGAAAAATGCCGGCTTTTGGAAAGAAACTCAGTCAGAACGACGTAGATGCATTAGTAAAGTATGTGCGTGCTTTTCGTAACTAGTTCCTATTAAAGTGATTTCGCTTGAGAGCTGATACGTTTTTATATCGATCATTAACCTTCCTGCTGCGGCTTGGATTGGTCGCAGCCTTATTTACTGCTGGCTGGTTTGTGTACCTCAAAGTTCCTCACTCAGAGCTCAACGTTCAGAAGGCGTCGACACTGACGAATCTGCAGATAGTCTTACAGCCAGAGGTGCCTTCCGCGCTGGACATACGTATCGAATTGTATCCGGTAGATTTGGTGGCCGCGCGTCACGAGTATTTTGCTGAACGTCGCGAGGGTAAACGATTTGAAGAGTTCTTAAGAGAACGCATGCGGGGACGGACGCCAGTGAGTACCAGGCTTGACGTCCAAGGAGAAACCACAGTGGCCATCGCTCCTGGTAACTGGTGGGTTCACGCACTACTTCCTGGTTCGGAAGACTTGGAATGGCGGCTACCAATAACTGTTACAGGTGATAAGCAGACGGTGTCACTAACGCCGCAAAATGCCTACACCCGGACGAAGAGCTTTTGATTATCATCCACCTAACTACCACCAACAGTCATGCAAGCTTTGCGTGTTGAAAAGCGTGGCATTGCTCTAAAGGACATAGCCAAACCTGAACCGCTAGGCGAGGCGCTTGTACGAGTCTTGCTGTCGGGGATCTGCAACACCGATCTTGAGATCGCACGCGGCTATGCAAACTTCCATGGAACCATCGGTCACGAGTTTGTTGGGGTAGTTGAGGAATCCACCAGAGAAGAACTCATAGGACGCAGAGTGGTCGGCGAAATCAACGCCGGTTGTGGAGAATGTGAGCGTTGCCGCAATGGTGATCCGCGCCATTGTCCAACCAGAGCTGTTCTGGGGATCGTCGGACGCGACGGCTCACATGCAGAGTATTTACGACTGCCCACCGCCAATTTACACCCCGTAATGGATTCGCTTGCGGATGAGCACGCGGTATTTACTGAGCCGCTAGCCGCGGCGTGCGGGATACTTGAGCGGGTGGAAGTTCACGCCAATGATCGGGTCGTGGTAATTGGTGATGGCAAACTGGGCCTACTATGCTCACAGGTCCTGGCTCTCAGTGGAGCTAAAACAATACTGGTGGGTAAACATCCAGAAAAGATGCGGATTGCCGAACGCCGTGGGATTGAGACCAACACGATGCAGCAGGCTTCAAAACGGAACGGGCAGTTCGATATTGCTGTGGAAGCTTCGGGTTCTGCCGCAGGTTTTTCCCTGGCGCTTGGTATGCTTCGTCCGCAGGGAACTCTTGTTCTGAAGTCAACTTTTCACGGAGCAACAGAGATGCCCGCAGCACAAATAGTCGTTGATGAGATCACGGTTATTGGTTCACGGTGTGGACGCTTCGAGCCGGCACTGGATCTGCTGCGAAAAGGAGCAATCGAGGTGGACAGCCTAATCAGTGAAGAGTACGCACTGACGGACGGTGTAAAAGCAATGAAGCGGGCTGCGCAAAAAGGGGTACTGAAAGTGCTGTTGCGTCCGTAAATGGGAGTGCGGCGGCAAGTGCGGTAACCCAGGAAGCTCGCCTTCCCCGCAAGTAAGGCTTGCAAAAGGCAGCGGCGCGGCCTAACGCGGCTGCAGCCCGCCAAAGGTTTTCCTCTTTTTGTCAGTTTCCCCTATACTTGACGCCTTCCGTTGTGCCCCAAATCACCATCAGGCGGTGGTAGGAGGATGGGGCACCTGGCTCGTGTTCCTGGAAAGTGGTGTCTTATGTTCGAAACCAATAAGCAGCTTACATTTGATGAGAGGGTCATTCTCAGAAAACTACGCCTCTGGGTTATTACTCTCGGTACGGCTTGTTTAGTAACGGGGATTGGTGTTGGGGCAATGCTGTCTGGGCGTCCTACCGTGGCGCAACATGACCTGCAGGTGGCCCACGCTCCCGAGGCATTGTCGGCATCGTTCGCAGAGATCGCCCGCAAGGTTGAACCCGCCGTCGTCAACATTGAAACCATGACGGCTGCGCCGCCAGTCGCTGAGAAGGACGGCCAGGATAAGGATGACGAACCCAGCAACCCACTCCTCGATATGTTTCGACCTCGGGACCGGCGACCAAGCCGGGGAGTTGGCAGCGGATTCATCGTGGACTCAAAGGGGTACATCCTAACCAACGAGCACGTGATTGAGGGCGCAAATGTGATCAGAGTCGTCTTGCAATCTGGGGAAGAGTACCGCGCAAAGGTGATTGGTATTGATGGTGAGACGGATCTAGCGGTTCTCAAGATTGATCCGAAACAGAGCCTGCCAACGGTCGCGCTCGGCGATTCGAACGCCGTTCAGGTCGGGGATTGGGTGTTGGCGATTGGCTCTCCATTTGGGTTAGACCAGACGGTTACTGCCGGAATCATTTCAAAGAAGGAACGGGAGACACCATATTTTACGAGCTTCCAACGGTTCTTACAGACTGATGCTGCGATCAATCGGGGCAATAGCGGTGGTCCATTAGTGAATATGAAAGGTGAAGTCATCGGCATCAATTCCCAGATCGCAACTTCAACCGGTGACTATAATGGTATTGGCTTCGCACTTCCCGCAACCGAAGCTAGCTTCGTCTATAAACAGTTGGTAGCAGAAGGTAAGGTTCGTCGAGGCTATCTTGGCGTGACGTTGGAGTCTGTGAAGAAGGAATTCGCCAAGGTCTACGGTTTACCAGAAGCCAGGGGTGCGATAATTATGGACGTCGCACAAGTGACGAATGGACAGCAAACACCAGCTGCCAAGGCGGGAATTGTGTCGAATGACATCATCACAGAGTTCAACGGGCAGCCCGTGATGAACGCTCAGGATCTGATCCAGAAGGTAGCCGGCACTCCTGTTGGTCAGTCAGTAACGCTGACTTTCGTTCGTGACGTTGACAGTAAACTGGAAAATCACACGGCGAATGTTGTACTCGCGGAGCGCCCAATTCCGTCGACTTCGACGGCACCAACAGTCGAGCCGCCGCCTTCTGACCGCACTGACAACTCTGGAGCCCGACCGACGGGAGTAAGGCTCGGCATTAAGCTGGCCGAGTTAACTCAGCAATTGATTGCTGAGAAACACTTAGTTGGGCTGCGTGGTCTCTACGTGAAAGACTTGGATCCAAATGGTTTGGCCGCGGAAGTGAGGGCGCCAAACGGCCAGCCGGCACTAGGTGAAGGCGACGTCATCACTCGCATTAATCGCACCCCGGTCACCACTCTGGCTGAGTTCGAGCGTGTGTTGAGCACGCTGAAACCAGGGGACCCGATCGTGTTGAACGTCTCCCGCTATTCCAGAGAAACTCAACGCATCGCTCCGCGAATCGTACAGTTTACTCTTCAGTAAGAATGGAACTAGCTGTGGCCGGCCGAATCGCTCCGTAGCAGCCGAGCGAGGTCGGCCACGCATCAAGTATTATGGCTCAAGCAAAAAAGGCACTCTCTAAGAACAAACGGAAACAACCTTCGAAACAACCCAGCAGGCCTTCGGTACAAACTTACCAGAATTACATCGGCGGCGAGTGGATCCCGAGCGGGTCGGGTGAAGTCTTTGAGAACCGAAACCCCGCAGACACTCGTGACGTCATCGGCAGATTTCCTCTATCAACCAGCGAAGATGTGAATGCCGCGGTCAACGCTGCTCAACAGGCGTTGCCACGTTGGAAACAGATGCCGGCGCCCAGACGGGCTGAAATTCTGTTCCGTTTGGGTGAGATCCTGATCCGGAAAAAAGAGCAGTTCACCGCCGACATGACGCGTGAAATGGGCAAAGTTCTGAAGGAGGCGGGAGGCGATGTACAGGAGGCGATTGACTGCACATATTACACCGCCGGAGAAGGTCGTCGACTACACGGCTTTACCACACCGGCTGAGATGCCGGACAAGTTTGCGATGTGCGTGCGTCAGCCCGTGGGACTGTGTGGGTTGATCACTCCGTGGAATTTCCCAATGGCCATTCCTTCCTGGAAACTCATTCCAGCACTCGTTTGCGGTAATGCAGTAGTTCTAAAGCCCGCCGAAGACACACCGTTGTCGACCTACAATCTTGTCAAAGCTTGTGAGGAGGCTGGCGTTCCCGCCGGGGTTGTAAACCTCGTCACCGGGTATGGCGAGACAGTCGGGGCTTCTATGACGAACCATCCCGCACTCAGATTGATCGCCTTTACTGGCTCAACCGAAACAGGCCGCATCGTAGCTTCCGCATGTGCCGAGCGTAATGCAATCTGCTCACTAGAGATGGGTGGTAAGAACGTCATTATCGTCATGGACGATGCTGATGTTGATCTCGCAATCGAAGGTTCAATCTGGGGGGCCTTCGGGACTTCAGGACAGCGGTGTACGGCATCGTCGCGCCTGGTTGTTCACAAAAAGGTCTACAAACAGTTTTCTCAGAAATTGGTTGAGCGGGCCCGTGCCCTCCGAGTCGGCAACGGTTCCGATCCGAGAACGGAAGTGGGACCGGTGATCAACGCGGATGCGGTTGGGAAGATCATGGGGTATATCGATATAGGCAAGAATGAGGATGGCGCGACGCTCGCGACCGGTGGGAAGCAACTGACAAAAGGCGAATATGCGAACGGTTACTTCATTCAGCCGACCGTCTTCACGGATGTTACGCCTGACATGCGAATTGCGCAGGAGGAGATCTTCGGACCTGTCACGGCAGTGATCCCAACAAACTCTCTCGATGAGGCGATTGAGATTGCGAATGGCGTGCGTTACGGTCTATCGTCATCAATTTATACGCGAGATGTGAATCGTGCGTTCCGTGCCATGAATGAGATGTACACGGGAATCTTTTACGTAAACGCCTCCACCATTGGCGCCGAAGTCCACCTGCCATTCGGAGGCACCAAGGCGACCGGCAATGGACATCGGGAAGCGGGCACACAGGTACTCGATATCTTTTCCGAGTGGAAGTCCATTTACGTCGACTACAGCGGCAAGCTACAGCGCGCCCAGATTGACGAAGTTAATCTCTAGCTCGTTTGTCAAGTTCCAGGATCCCAGAAAGAACAGCCAACCAGCCATCGTTCTGCAGAACGTGCACCACCGCTCTGTAAACCCATCATTAGCTATGCAAACTGAATTTGGAGGACCATCGACGTGATAGTCGGGCTACCCAAAGAGATAAAGGACAACGAATACCGCGTTGGACTAACCCCTGCGGGAGTGCGAGCGCTGACCGACGCCGGGCATACAGTTGTTGTGGAGAGGAACGCGGGCAGTGGCTCGGGATTCGAAGACAACCTCTATGAGCGCGCGGGCGCTCGGATCATCGAGTCTGCGGGCGAGATCTGGGCGCAGGCTGAGATGATTGTCAAAGTAAAGGAGCCGATTGAGGCGGAATACCATCGAATGCGTGAGGGCCAGTTGCTGTTCACCTACCTTCATCTCGCGCCGGACAAAACTCTCACAGAGGAACTTCTAAAGCGAAAGGTCACTGGCATCGCTTACGAAACGATCACTGATCGACGTGGCGGATTGCCGCTACTGACACCAATGTCGGAAGTTGCCGGCCGTATGGCTATTCAGGTGGGCGCACACTATTTGGAAAAAATGAGCGGTGGTCGCGGCATCTTGTTAGGAGGTGTTCCCGGCGTTCCCGCGGCGCGGGTGGTGATTATTGGAGGAGGCGTCGTTGGCACTAATGCCGCGAAGATTGCTGTTGGTATGGGGGCTCACGTTACCATCATCGACAACAACCTCGATCGGTTGCGTGAACTTGACGACATCTTTCTTTCAAAGATCTCCACATTGGCGTCTAGCGCTTACATGATTCATGACGCGATTTGTGAGGCGGATCTCATCGTGGGAGCGGTCCTTGTTCCAGGCGCCGCAGCGCCCCGGTTGGTGACGCGCAGCATGTTGAAGGACGTCCCGAATGGTGCAGTAATCGTAGATGTCGCTGTTGATCAGGGTGGCTGTATAGAGACCACGCATCCGACGACGCATTCTGATCCGACTTATTACGTTGAAGGTGTGTTGCACTACTGCGTGGCGAACATGCCGGGTGCAGTTCCGCGGACCTCAACCTTTGCTTTGACAAATGCCACACTGCCTTATGCAGTAAAGCTGGCCAATAAGGGTTTCATGGCAGCTATAACCAGCGACGCCGGATTGAAAAACGGGGTAAATACGTACCTTGGTCGCTGTACTTATGAGGCAGTTGCTTCTGCCCAGGGACTCACGTACACGCCACTGGATGACCTGATCCAAGCAAGCGTTTGAAAATCTGGACAGAGAAAAGGCGCTCGCGGAGTACCTTCTCCGTCGGCGCCGATTTTTTTAAATCCACGTCTATTTGTGGGCCACCAACATTTCTTCCAGGCATTCCAGAAGTTTTTCGGGCGATACAGGTTTCCCGAGGAAAGCATCAGGTTCAAAGCCGGGTTGAGCTTCTTTCTTTTCCAGTGCACTCAAGAGCACTATTGGGATATGTGAAAACCGTGGAGTGCTTCTAAAGAATCGACAAAGCTCGTTCCCGTCGAGGTTCGGCATCACGGCATCAGTGATGACGATATCTATCGATGAAGTGAGCGCGGCTTTCATCGCCTCAAGCCCATCACCGGCGGAAACGACTCGATAGCCAGCTCGCTCCAGCACGACTTCGAGATACCTTCTTAACGCTGGATCATCCTCTGCCAACAGTACCGACAAATCCCTCACAGCCTCGCCTGATGGAGGCGGAGCTTTTCCGACAGTTAGGAACTCTTTTTTCTGAGAAATCATTTCAATGCTGGGAGAGACCTGAGGGTCGTGAGGTCAAAAGAGCGGGTGCCTGATAATGTCAGGCACATGCAGAGTACGGCTCACGGGAGGAAGTTGTCAATACTGACGCTCCTTATCCGTTGCCGGCGAGAGTATAAACGCATTAAGGCACTCGGACACTATCAACTAGCATCGGCTGACCGAATCTCAATGAATCATTTATTCGAAATGTTGCGCGAGTTGTTGCCGCCAATTCCTCCAGCGAAACCGGAGGCGTACTGTTCTCCAGCACAACGCGGCACACGGCTCGTACTTGCTCTCTTTGTCCTTTGTCCTGGGTCCGCACTCCAGTTTTTTCCTCGCGGCCGTTTCTGAATAGGATTGCTGTGCGAAAATTATCAATCACAAACGCCTTTCCCCCACCAAAGATTTCGACACGCTCCTTTGGCAGTCCTTTATCGCCTTCAGCCAAGTAAGCGATGCATGCATTTGATCCGTCAGCAAATTTTAGAGTGATAAAGACTGAATCAGAGTTTACGATTTCTTCACTCTGTCCCGATACTGCTTGCGTATAGACAGAGATAGGAGGTGAGCCTACCCAGAACTGAGTCAGATCTACAAAATGACAAACCTCGCCGATAATCCTGCCGCCGCCCTCGTCCTGATCCTGAGTCCAATGCTTTTTCGAGACCCGTCCGGCATTCACGCGATAAAGGATCGATAGTGGACAGCGCCGATCGGAGAAAATTTCTTTAGCTTTGCGACTAAGGGGTGCAAATCTGCGGTTAAAGCCCACCATTAGACGGCTTCGGGAATGGGTTGCAGCAACAAGCACGCGATCCAGTTCGTCGTCATTAAGAGCGAGTGGTTTTTCGACGAACACATCTTTATTATTTTTGAGAGCCCCGATTGTTAGTTGCGCGTGCGTGTCATGACGGGTGCCAATGACAATCAAATTGATCTTCGGATCGTCGAGGATTTCATCAGCGCTGCAGGTGGCGCCGTAAAAACCGAACTTCGTTCCAACATCCTGAGCTGAGACGCCGGAAGCGGTGTTTATAGAACGAAAGCTGACCCCTTCGGATTTGAAGTGTGGAAGCAGAACTGACCGGGTGTACTTCCCAGCGCCAATCAATCCCAACTCGATTGACTTTACCGGTTCTTTGGCTGTTGATCGGGGCTGAGTTAGCTGAATATCGCGCGTGAGTTCTCGTTCGGGTGAATACTGCAACATCACACCGAGATAAGAAGAGTTCGCATCGTCGTTGAGCAATTCATAAGCGCGTGCGGCTTCGTCAATTGAAAACCGGTGCGTAATCAAGCGATCGACGTTGATTTGCCCTCCTACGAGAAGATCGAGGAATGCTTCCATATTCCGCTGCAGCGTCCAACGAACGTAGGCGAACGGATAGTCGTGGCCGCGTTCCTCGTACTCTGGATCGTAGCGCCCTGGGCCATAGGACATTGAGATCTTCAGCGTCAATTCTCTTTCATAGAATGGTTGCCGGGGCACGTCCAATCCCACGAGCCCGACCGCGATCACGCGGCCCTTACGACGTGACACTTCGCCAGCAAGCTCCAGAGGTTCATTCGAGGAGGTAGCAGCAGTGATGAGAACAGCGTCCGCACCGCGCCCGCGGCTCCAGTCGAGGATTTCAGCAGAAGTATTAGGACTGGTCACAGCGGCTTCGGCCCCGAGATCACAAGCTAGCTGTACCTTGACTGCATCCACGTCCACACCAAACACACGACAACCATTGGCTTTCAATAGCTGCACCGTAATCTGACCGAGCAGACCGAGTCCAATTACTACCACAGCTTCACCTAGAGTTGGCTCAGCCAGACGGACTCCCTGCAAAGCAATCGCTCCCAACGTGCCAAATGCGCCAGCCTCGAATCCAACCGCATTGGGAAGGCGAACGCACAGGTTCTGTGGAACAGAAAGAACTTCCGCGTGGGATGCGAAATCGGCGCCCGCACAGCACACGCGATCACCCGGAGAAAAGTTACTAACAGCTGCCCCCACGCCGATAACGGTTCCCGCTGCGCTATAGCCAAGCGCCTTTGTCGAATCAAGTCTTGCGCGAACCGCATTCACGGTGTTGGCGAGGCCTTCGGTTTTGAACTTCTGAATTACGTGCCTCACCAGGTCTGGACGTTCTCTGGCTTTGCCAACTAGATTTCTACGGGCGAACTGAAGAGACGCCCGCTCCGTTCCGGCGCTGATCAGTGACGCGCCTGTGCGCACCAGCACCCGCCCCTTTTGCAGAACCGGGGGTGGAACGTCCTGAACTGATAAGTGCCCGGTCCGGAGGTTTTGTAACACCTGCTTCATTCGTTCCCTTTTACTTGAGTGATATCAGCTTAGATTGATCGTGGCAGATCGCAAATTCGCCTCGGCCATTTCTCTCGCCAGAATTGTAAGCGAAGTCGTTAATTCCAAATCGCGAATTGGGTACAAGGGTGGTTGATTGTTCTTCATCCGCGCGAAGCATTCCCGGTACATCGTTGCATGACCCTTGTCCCGAAAACCACGCCAATGATAGACCGAATGGCCGTTTTGAGTGGCAATCATCTCGCGAAAATCATCTATTCTGATGGTCAAGTCGGCACGGCGAATTTCAATTAGCTCCTGTACACCGAGTGTGCTGTCGCCGCGTGACGTCACGATTATAGTCGCCGATGACCTGTCACCAAAAACTATGGTAAGTGCCCGCTCCTCGTCAGGATGGACACTGGCCGAAGGAGTGAGGATCAATTCGGCCAGCTGCGCAACTGGATTTATCAGGTTAACGGCAAGATCGATCCAGTGACAGAGATTGCCGACTATCCGTGTTCCTTGCTTTGGCCATCTGTACCAATGAAGTGGAGGTATATCAACTTCCTTGACTAAACATACAAACGAAGTTGGTCCGGACACTTGAGAGAGCAGTTCTTTTGCTTTACGGGAGAAGGCGGCGTAGCGGCGATTGAACCCAACTTCAAGAAATGATCCAGGTGTCTTGCAAGCATCCAATAAAAGCACGAGGTCCGCTCGGCTTACTGCCGGAGGCTTTTCGACAAGCACCTTCTTACCTCGGCGCAGGGCAGCGGCAGCGATTTCTGCATGAGAGCCGTGAAAGGTAGCGACGATGGCAGCATCCGGCTCTCGTTGAGCAATTGCCTCTCGCCAATCGGTCATTGCCTTTGAGAAGCCGAAACTGCTTCGAGCGAACTGAGCGACGTGAGGTTCGAAATCGACTACGGTGTGAAGTCGTACGCCGGTTCGTTTCAGGGCCGGAATTACTTGTGCCCGCATATAATCACCCGCGCCAATCGCAATCACACCGCCAATTGCAGCAGGCTGGGCCGCGCTACGCTCTGCAGCAGTCGGGAGAGTCATGATCGCGCTGTATTTGGTCGACTCAGAAGTCTTGTTGGCAGCGCCCTGCGAGTGGCCCTTCGCGAGTACGGTTGCAAGTTCCCGCACCGCTCGAACGCAGATTTCTGGAGGCTTGAGCTCAGAATAAAAATTGTAACCGCCCAATCCGCCCCAGCCTTCATGGTCGATTGCAAGAAAACCTTCCACCTGTATCAGAGCCTCTATGCATCGCCCCGGTTCAGGCACAAAGGAAAGGCGAGCGGTTAGGTCGCTATGGAAGAGCATTACCTCAGCACACTGCGGGTGACGCGTGCCGAGGCACAATACCGGCCCTGAGTTTTTATTTCCAATAGGCGTGCCCACTACAAGCACCACATGAAAGTCACCCAAAAGGTGTGCCTGTTGTCGTTTGGATTGAATCTTTCTGACTGTTGGTCTAACACCTTCGACCCATAAAAAATTCTGCACTTTGCGCCAGCTGCGCTTGATTTCGCGCTGGTCAAGCGGAGATGCCACCGCCAAAGGGATTGCGTACTGCACCGCCACGAGTTCACACCCGGGGTATGGCGCGAACCTGGGCACATCGCGCCACTGATTTTGAAAAAGATAGTTCATTTGACTTTAGTCAAGATTGCTTAGCGTTGGGCCTTCCACTGAAACGCACGCGTTTTCTCGGGGAACGGGTGGACGACCAGTGATTCACCTGTTCGCTGAGTTCGCGACGTCTTTAAAAATTCGGGCGATCTTGCCGACGGTGCTTTCGACCGAATAGTTGTTTTCTACAACTTGTCTGCCTCGTTGACCCATGTCCGCAGCCAAATCATTTTCAGTAAAGATTCGATGTAAGGCCTCGTACCACGCACTCGCACTGGTTGCGCTCAGTCCCACGCGATCTTGTTCCAAAATTTCTCGACCGACGCCTACAGGACTCACGACAACGGGAATGCCGACGGCCATGTAGGAGAGCATCTTGAAAGCACATTTTCCGCGTGCCCAGTCACTATCATCGAGAGGCATTAAACCAACATCCATTTTCCGGACCAGATCAACTTCGCGCTCCTGTGACCATTTCACAAACTGCCAGCGATTAACTGGGATCTTCAAAGCAGGTTTGCGATCACACACAAGCAGGAAACGGCTGTCGGGGTATTGTGATAAAAAGTCCGCCAGCGGTTCTTCAATTGTGCGGAGGTATTTAATATTCGACCACGTACCGATCCATCCCACAGTCCAAACCCGGTTCTCCTTCTTTGGTGCCGGTGTCCAGACCTGAGTATCCACGGAGGTGGGAACGACCCAAACACGCGCGCCAAGCTTCTCAAAGTGGTTTGCCAAAAATTGGTTACCTGCAATTACTCCGTCGCAGTAGCTAACAATTCGTTCGGTGTAAGGGCGTTTGAAGGCGAGCCAGATTGCATCATCAACGTCAAAAAGACGCTTCGGTCCTGCGAGGCGTTCCAAGGTCGACCTGCCGGTGATTAACTCTCGCCTGAGCCACGTGATATCGGTTCTTCTGGAAGCCATCACCCCTGGTAATCGCGCGACAATCCCCAGAGGCGCGAGGCGGGCTACTTTATAGGGGAGGATAGGCAGGTAAGATTCCTTGACGTGAACGCCAAATTGACGAAGGGGAGCAATGAATTGGCGAACTCGGAACCTGCTCGAAGGGTCATCTTTACCCAGGGTCAGGGCTGTCACTCTAATCATTTATCGGCCTCGCCCAGACAGTCATATTCCCAGTCTGCCGAATCGCGCTGAGAAAATAACTGAGGGGGAGAAGGGGGACATGTTTTCTTCCCCTGTTTGCTGGGAAGCCTCTTAGTTTCTGAGCCAGACGTGGAAAGAGTCTCTGGTCTTCCAGCAGATAGCCCAGGCTCGCAACAATATTACCAACGTCGCGATGGTAGAAGATCCTTTCCATTCGCCACCCAGCACGATGTAAAACGTCTGCCAAAGTTCGAGGTGTAAAATGATACAAGTGATTGGGCAAATGCAAAGCGTACCAGGCGCTTTCAAAGAGGGGAAATTCCACTGAGTTTGCATTCGGAACCGAGAGGGCCAGCCATGCATCCGGACGTGACCACTCGCGCAGTTTGCGCAAGGCTTTAATTGGATCGTGCAGGTGTTCCAGGACCATCCAGCCAACCACTAGGTGATAGCTGTTAGCGTCGTCATTTGCAGACTCCAGGCTTCCGGAGTAAACCGGATAGCCGAGTGAGCGGGCTTCAGTCGCCGCGCTTTGTGAGAACTCTATTCCCTTAACCTGCCAACCTTGGCTCGCCTTTCGGTGAAGAAAAGAGCCAGAAGCGCACCCTACCTCCAGCATGCGGCCCGGTGGTAAACGGGGTACACGGACAACATTCAACTCGATCACTCGCCTCGCCACTCGTTCCCAAAGCAGAGGCGTGGGGGCATTCAACTCAGCCGGCGCAACGCGCGTCGTTAAATAGGGTCCATAGTCATCCGGATAATAAAATCCCATGGTCTCGGCCGTTGGCCTTGGATCAGTGCGCATCAGTCCGCAAGCGCGACATTTAACAACTTGAAATTCTCCCGGTAGATTGTGCAGCCGATCGCGACCAACCAGTACTAGCTCGTCGTTAGCGGGACAACCGAGGGGACAAGACTGCTTTTCCAGAACCACTTCTTCGAAGCGCATTACTTCTTTACAGCCACTGCCGACCAGCCTAAAGAGTCGTCCTTTTTGTGGTCCAGAGGATCCAGCACCAGCAACACGCATTGACTTATTCGGATTGCAGCGTAGCACAGCGCCTTCAAAGGTAGTGAAGCGATACCGCTGGCGCTTACTCTTCCAAGAGGTGATCGTATTTTCGGAAAGAGGTCCAATGCGCGAGGTAGTTCGTAAGCCCACCTGGTGAAAACGCCACCGAAGGACTCAACTCTTATTTCATCAAAACCAGCTTCGGAAATAATCGACATCAACCCGAAAGACGTGTAGCGGAAGAAATCGTACGGCGCTTGGTGTTGCCCCGGCGCCATCGGAGCAGTCAGATACAACTTCCCTCCCACCTTGAGCACGCGATAGAACTCCCGCACACTCTCGCGGGGCCGTTCCAGATGCTCCAGCACCTGGGTGCAGTATCGCGTCGAAACTGTTATTCGCGATCGGCAGATTATCCAGTGGAGCTCGGTAATCAAGCTCGTCGTAATTCCACGTCCCATCGCCTATGGCCAAGTCAACCGCTTTGTAATCGCAGTGGGGGGAAGTAAGTTTTATAAGCACACTCGCCGGCGCCGGCGTCCAGGATGCGCAGTTCTTTCGATACTTCCTTAACAAAGTTGTTAACAAACCACCGACCCGCGTCGGACAGTCTCGAGCATTTTGAGAAGTCATCGTGCAAGAGGATTTTTGCCGTCAATTTTGTTTGCCAGCCGATTTTCCAAAAATAGAGTTTGCAGGAGCAGATTGGCAAGCACGAACGCGCTGCTTATCACCGCCAATCCTATTAATCCATAGCGAAAGAACATTACCACTTTTATCGGAAGGAAAAGAGTGTAAGTCCATAGTCCCAGCTTGGTCGGAGTTCTCGTGTCGCCCATCGCGTAGAATGTCTTCGAAGAAATGTAGCCCATCGCGCCAGCCATGAAATAACCGCCCAGCGCCACCATTATCCACCACAGCGTTGACACGTTTTCCGCGCTGACCCCAGCGTAGCCGATCAACAATTTCAGGACAGGTTCACCAAACACGAGCAAGACAAGATAACCGCAGCCGGTCATCAGGCCCAGCAACACTAGTCGCTTACGGAATGTGCTTCTGAACGCGCGCCACTGGGCTGACTTAGCCTGAATGCTTAATGTCGGCAGCGCTGGAGACGCCAATGCCTTATCGGAGATCAGGTTTATTCCTCCATAGATCTGTTGACCCAGATAAAGCGTCGACAGACCACCGGCAGGTACCATTGAGGTGAGGAAACGGTCTACGAGCGGATCGGCTTGGTAGTACGTGGTGCCCAGGATCAAAGGCCACACGCGTCGTCGTGCCTCTAAAACTGTTGGCGCTCGCCAGCGTGGCCACTGCCAACGCACTATCCCTGGGAGGAGCCATGCCAACTGTAGTCCAGCTCGCAAGCCTAGAGCCCAGGCCGCGGCCACGACTCCCAGCATTGGCATGAGCCAAAGAAGAAGCATCAACGATAGTAGCGACGAGGCAAGAGCCGAAAGTTCCACGCGAACAAATTTTCGCTTCGCTTGCAGGCCTGAAAGCGGCACTGCCGCAGCCGCCGCAAGTATCATCGTAAACATTTGAATGCGCGTGATACTGATCGTAAGTGCCTGAGCCTCTGGTGAGAATCCCGGCACGAACCAACGGACCCAGTAGCCCGCCGTAACGGCGAAAGCCAGAGCAACAAGGACAAAAACGCCGCACACTGCGAGGAACAAGGACCAGAGGCTCGAGCCTAATTCAGTTTCATGCTCAGTTGCCAAAAGCGGCACTAACACCAAAGTCAGCGAGTTGCTACATGCGCTCAAAACAAGTTGTGGCAAGGCGATAGCGGCGAACAGGGCGTCTGTCTGGATACCTAGACCCAAACGCGTAACTATCCACCATTGGATCACTAATGTCAGGAGAACATTAACGGCAGCCAGGCAAGCTAACGTGAGTGAAACATTCATCAAAATACAAACTTATCCAGAAGTTAACACCGCAACCGAAATGAAGTCTTCCTCTGGAGACAACGAACGGCCAATCCAGATGACGGCTGACAGTGCAGAAGGTTCGCAATTATAGGTAGTTGCCTCGCACGGACAAAGGACAGTGCTCGGGTCTATTGCCATTGATATCAGACGTGAGTGCGATGTTCCCATCACTCTGCTTCCTTCGATGACAAGCAATGTCTATTCAATTAAGCGCTATGTTGCGGCGATCTTTGACAGCAAGGTAAGCTCTGCATTGCTGCAATCGTCTTCCGATTCTTTGCAGCAGAAGTGGCCGGATGAATTCTCTAATGGAACAACGGCGAGTGCTCTTTCTTGTGCCTATTCCTCCACCTGTTGGCGGAGTTGCGTATGTCTCCCAGGGCCTGATTAATTCCGAGCTCAAGGAAGAGTTCGAGCTTAAAGTGCTTAACCTCTCCTGGCGTGGTGGTAAGCGGCTGCGGACGTTTACCGTGGATGCCTCAAGCTTCTATTTCGCAGTCTTACTTTGGCTAAAACTGCTTGCCAAACTGATCTCCTTCCGCCCAGACGTGGTCTATATCGCATCCTGCTACGACTGGAGCTATTTAAGAGACGTAGTCCTGATGTTAACGGCCAGACTGTTCGGAGCCAAAGTGGTCTGCCATTTTCATGGGCGGCGCAGTGGGCCACTCTTCGGTGATCCACCTGCCATCGGCCGTTTCCTCATGAGGTGCACAGCTTGTTCATTCAATAAGATCGTCTTTCTTTCTGAGGGATTGAAAGGGTCATTGTTGCCGATTTTTGGCCCAGGTAAAGCAGAAGTAATTCCTAACTTCGTAGATGTCCGTGAGTTTCGGACGGCGGACATTTCAGATGCGCAGGAAGCGAGGATTGTCTTTATTGGACGCCTGAGCAAGGACAAAGGAATTTTCGAGTTATTAGAAGCTATAGCTCTGCTACGGGGCGAAGGGCGAAAACTGCTGCTGGACATGGTCGGCGTAGCCGAGACTGCTGATCAGGAGCAGGTTGTTCAGGCATTTGCCATCTCAAGTGGATTGGGGGGGGTTGCCAATTTCCACGGAGTAAAAACAGGGGTGGAAAAAGTACAACTGTTGCAAGAAGCAACTGTCTTCGTATTGCCTTCAAGATTGGAGGTATTTCCGCTTGCCTTACTCGAGGCTTACGCCAGTGGCCTACCGGCAGTTTGTGCGTGCGTTGGAGCCATCCCAGAGATTCTCAAGGAGGGGGAGAACGGGTTTCTGGTGCCGCCCGGAGACACGCAAGCGTTAGTGAATTGTCTGCGGCAAATTCTAGATGACCGAGGGCTTCGGGAGGTTATGGGAGCAAACAACCGTGCTGCGGCCGAATCACTTTATGGCAAGGAGAAGGCAGTCAGAAGTCTGTCGCGCATCTTTAACACTCTTTTAAATACTCAGAAATGATTTCAGACTGCTATTCGCCAACCATGCGGTTCAAAGCCAGCGCCAGCCCCATAACCAGATAGAAGATCATGACGACTTCCGAGTCGCCCCAGTTGTAGTGGACAATCCCACTTACAAGGAAGCCGGCCATTCCGCCGAGAGCACCTAGCGCGAGTCCATAGTCAATCCAGGCTCCCTCCGGCGCCGAGTTAATTACATCTTTTCGAAGACGCCGGATCATCCCAATTAATATTCGTGCATAGATGCCAAGTCAGAGCAACCAAACGATTAGAGCTGGGATCCCACGCTCCAGCGCGAGCTGCAAGACATTTGAGTGCATGTGGCCAATCGGAATCCTGCCGCCGTCGAACATACCCCATTCTCGCCAACATGCCTTGATCGAATCCATTCCAACGCCCACGATCAAATGGCGCGGCTTACTGAGTAGCAACTGAAAGCCCTCGCGCCACACCGTTTGTCTCCATGTTGTCGAATGATCATTCGGATCGATGAAACCAACATCCCGACGTTCTTGGAGCAGGACAACACTAGCGAGTACTAAAGGCATCGCCAGTAAACTCACGACTACCTGTGAACCTGAGCCAACGCCCAGATCAACGTCGGGTGCGGGTATTTTCTAAGTCGCAAAAATGTGTCCGACATCTTTTCGTCGTAATGTTGGCCGGTATAAACAACCAGCGGCGTGAACTCGTGTTTACGCCGCTTCATCGATTCGACGAGAGGCGCCGCCTTCATGAAATTGGGCCGTGCGCCGACGACGATGAGCGTTTTTAGCATTTCCGCTAGGTGTTCGGCTGGACCTTATGGTTCTCCGCTTTACAACCCCATTTTCGGATCACCATTCAGTGCCTTACGTGCATCTACAACGAGAGGCCCAAAATGGCAGATCCGCGCGTAATCAATGCTGCTGTGGTCCGTGACTATGACCCCGCAATCAGCCGAACGCAGTTGATCGTCACGCAGCGAAATTGATTCGAGCATTCCTCCAGATCCGTTAGGTTCAGGTGCAAGATTGAGATAGCAGGCGGGCATGGAAGAGGCTTTGATAAAAGCGAAGTAAGACTAGGTTAGGGTTGATGTACTGTCAAGCGACCGAATTGCCTCATAAAAAATCTAGACCAAATTGAATCTCTGCCTCAAATAAGAAATCTACTCGAAATGAGAATTGCAATCAGGGTCTGCGGTGACGTGGAACGATCTTCTCGAAAATGTCCTCTTGACAAGCGCGTCCTCGGACCTATATCCATTCGTCAGTGCACCAATCTGCCCGGTTAGCAACTTTTCACTTAACAGTCCTCGCTGATTTGGTACAAAAAATGGCCAGAGTGCCGGCGAAGATACTCACTTCCCCTCCGACGTCGTACGAGCGAGTTTTGTGTAACTGCCCAACTCGGAGGATTCGTGGCAACAGATGTTAGACCCATTGAGGTAGAATTTAGGAAAAGAACCTTATTTCCAGTATGTGGAAGGCGCCGCATAAGGTGGTCCTTGGAAGGCGGATGGTGATACACGAGTCTTCGCCGCCGAAACAGATGATAGATTTTCCTTGGATCATTCTGGTGCGGAACCGCTCTTGAGGCTGAATGTATAATGAGAATCACTCGATGACCAAACACAACAACGCGGTTGCAAGGTGGCTCGGGCCCATCCTTTCCGACCAATCGAGTTCCTTTGCAGGCGCTGTTCGCGGCCGGACCCTTCTCCTTGTCCTGATCATCTTCGTTGCGGCGATCAGCTTTAGAGCAGCTGCTCTTTACTACTGGCGGGCTGAGGTGGTTACGGTGCAGTCAGGTGTTGCCAACAACTATAAACTCTTCGCACGATTGCTAATGGCGGAAGGCCTAACAGGGTTTTTTCGATCCGACTCTGCGATGAGCAATCCGGACCTTTTGGGACATCCACCCGGATATCCAATGCTGCTGGCATTAATCTACAGCGTGGTCGGTGAGCACGACACCTTCGTACAGCTTGTCCAGATAGTTGCGGATGCTCTGGCTGCGTTGGTGATCTTTCTAATAGTCGCTGAGCTTCTTAATACAATAGTTGCCTTCATCGCCGGAGCTCTGTCTTCCGCTTCCCCACAGTTCGCGTGGAATTCCATAATGCTGTTACCCGACACGCTTGCTGTACTACCGCTTTTGGTCGCTGTTTACTTGCTGGTTCGAGCTCGACGGAGTTCCAACGAATCGCTTCTCTTATTAGCGGGCTTGTCGATTGGCCTCTCTTGTCTCTTGCGGCCAAACGCTCTGCTTTTTGCTCCATTCTTGTTCGTAGTGCTCCTGGTCTCCGGGTACTTGTCAAAAATGAGGCGTCCACGGATAGCAGCCGTCATGCTCCTGATTGGGGCTGTGACGGTGATTGCGCCATTCACAATTCGGAATGCACTTGTGCTCGGCCGTTTTGTGCCGCTCTCCCTCGGTGCCGGGCAGACGTTGCTTGAAGGCATTGCCGATTACGATACACAGCGTAGATTCGGTTTTGCGGAAACTGATGTGGGTATTGCGAAGATAGAGGCTGAGAGTTTCGGCCGGCCAGATTACGCGGACACATTGTTTGGCCCAGACGGCATTGAAAGAGATCGACATAGATTAAGACGCGGGGTACAGGTGATTATTTCTCAGCCAATGTGGTTTGCCGGTGTAATGATTCAACGGGCTGCCTCAATGCTGCGTATGGAGAGAGTGCCCTTGATCTCTGTCGATGCTAGTAGGTCGACCGGTTATCCTCTGGTGTTGAGGGGATTGCAGAGCATCTTTATCACGGCAGTAATTCTGCCGCTTTCGGTTTTGGGGATACTCATACTTGCGCTTGCGCGACGTTGGTGGGCCTTGGGGATTCTGGGTCTCATTCCTCTCTACTACTTCTCGGTGCAATCAGCATTGCATACTGAGTATCGATACGTACTCGCCTTGTATTATTCATTGTTTGCGTATTCGGCGGTTACAGTATGGTCGATCTTTAAGTTGGTGCGGGGGAATGTCCGATGAACATCAGTTTGTCGTTTCGGAAGCTCGTAACCTTCCGGGGAACACGAAGTTTTTTGTGATAAAGTGCGCTGACAGCACGAGCTTCAACCGAAGCACGAGAACGCGGACCCGACAAACTGAAGTTTATCGAACATTTACTGTCTTCATAAACATTTGCAAATTCCGATCTGCTTCCGATCGGAACAACTCTGCGGATTTCCTTAGAGCCTCGCTGGTCACAACATTCTGAAGTAGCGACCCCTGAATTAATTCGGCCAACTTCTTCTCATCTCCAAACTCGTACGTCAGCATGCCTCTTGATTCGCCAATGTTGGTTGCAATCACAGGCACTCCACACCAGATCGCCTCCACGCGCGTTGAAGAGCTCTTTTGCAGCCCACTCGCGCCACGTCGTAGCAAGTACCAACTCGGGCAATGTCAGTCCAAGCCATAACAGTCCAACGACATCTGTCAGATAATGATTAGTGGTGCCGAGGTAGGAGAACTCTAGATGCGTTTGATGTAGGTAACATGTTGTTCGAACGATTGCAGCCAACGAGACAAATGCTGCGGTGTAAAACTCTCGGCGTGCACGCAGATCGTAAATACTCCGAGCAAGTTCATCGCTCGTAATGCCACCTCCATCGCGCAGCTCCAGTTTGGACCGCGGCCCAAGGGGTTCTGCTCCAACCATGAATCAAACTGCGTTAGGATCTTGACCGCGTAGTCCTCTTTTCCGGTGATCGCGTAAGCTCGGCTCAATGCGATGAAGTAACCCAATCTATTCACTTCCCAAACCCGCCTGATGTCTGACCCGTCGGCTGTTTGGAGTGAAATATCGGCATGGTAGTCTAGCGGCCACACGCGCCCAGAAAAGGGGTCCTTGCGCCAGTTTCCTGCGTCCACTGAGGCAAGCCATGGCCAAGAACTGGCCCGGAGATTTAGCGCTGCCCATTCAAGCAATTGGCCTGTTTCAGCAGGAAATAATTTCTTTTGCAATTGGGCGGTAAGCCCTGGGTTCCCAAAGCCGAGGAAGAATCGTGGGGCCCTACTGCGGAAGTGATGGAGCAGCGCCTCAGGCGAGACAAGTGCGAGTTCAGCCTGCAGACGCGGACGCTGACTTTGTAAGCGCTCGAGGGCTTCGCGCTCCCGACCATGTTGGAACGACACACGGGCAAGCCGAAGTGCTTCTCGAACCGCGTCTCTAAGACCGACAGTCATTCCTTGAGATCATTCGCCGTGATCGCCGAAACGCCAAACTTGGTTGCCGAATTCTACTTGATTTTTTAACGGTGTCGTACCGCTGGTGAGTTGGGATTGTTACGCACCAAAGTGTTAAGAGTTAGCGTCAGGCCCATCAGGAAGTAGAAGATCATTACCACTTCTGAGTCTCCCCAGTTGTAATGGACAATGCCACTGACGAAAAAACCGGCAAGTCCGCCCAGAGCTCCCAACACAAGGCCTCGTTCGATCCAGACGCCCTCCGGCGCAGCATCTGCGGCTTCTTTTTTTAGTCGCCTGATCAAGAGCAACAACACCCGTGCATAGAGGCCAAGCAACACCAGCCAAACCAACAACGCCGGAACACCGCGTTCTAAAGCGAGTTGCAGAAGGTTGGAATGCATATGACCGATTGGGATCTTGCCGCCGTCGAACATCCCCCACTGGCGCCAGCGCCCTTTAATTGAATCCATCCCGATCCCCACCAGCAGATGTCGTGGATTACTCAACAGTAACTGATAGCCTTCGCGCCAAACAGTCTGTCGCCATGTCGTGGAGTGATCCTTGGGATCGATAAAACCAATGTTTCGGCGTGCTTGAAGCATAAAGACACCCGCCAGAACCAAGGGAATTGCGAGCAGCGAAACAAGCAAAAATACTCGTTTACGGGTCCCAAATAACACAATCAGTCCCGTAGAAACGACTGCGCCTGCCCACGGTGCGCGTGTGACTGTGAGGATTAACGCATACCCCATTCCCGCAATGGCTAGAAGTAAGAAGGTCCCCGCGAGGTTTAGCTTTTTGGGTAAAGCGACGAAAAGTCCAATTGCCAAAGCTAATACCAACTGGAGCGACTCAGCGTAAGTGACGTAGTGACTGAAGAGGCCTGACGCACGCCAGTCACGGCCGCTAGACCACGATCCGATTCCAAGCTGGGCCACCGCCGAGTTGCCATGCAAAAGCTTTCCGCGCGGCACACTGTAGACAAGCACCAGTTCATGACGATAGACCTTCACTTGAACCGGATGCGGATCTGGCGTTTTCAGCTCTTGAAGTAGGTGATCGGGGTCTCTTAGCTTTTCGTCATTAATCTCGAGTAGAGTGTCTCCGGGTCTTACACCTGCTGTATACAACGGGCTTTCTGTCCTCAACGTTTGCACCTTTACGCCACGTCCAACCGCTCGCTCCCCAATCGTAAATAACGAGCCGGCGAACGAAGACGCAATCAGCAACAAGACCAGAAGGCGAATTATTCGGCGCGAAGAAATATTCTGTGCCACCAGATAGACGATGGTGAACAAACTTGCCGCCCGAAGTTTGCCCACTGAAATCCCCGGCTCATAGGAAAAGACAGTGGATATCAGAGTGAGAGCGAAAAAAACGAGAAGAGCTAGGTCAACAGGGGTCCTCTTGAATTGAGGTCGACGATATAGCGCAAACCTTAACACCCAGAAGAACAGCCCGAGCAGCCACGCTGCTTGAGTGCCGGCAATAGAATGAGGAGCGAAGATCGCAAACAGGAAGAGACAGATGATAGTGGACTGTTCGAGCAGGCGAGACAGCGGCGGTTCTGTTGTAGTGGAATGCTGGGTCGAACTTAGGGGGGAGATAGACATTTATCCACGGAGGAGTTCGTTCAGAATCCGATCGGCTGTCTTTCCGTCCCAGAGTGGAGGCACGCACTTCTCTTGGAATGTGTCCATATCGAGCTTACTCAATGCTACCTCCAGTATTCGCTCTGGCGAGGTGCCGACAACTGTGTTCGTCCCTATCTCTACGGTGATCGGTCGCTCGGTATTTTTTCGCAGCGTTAGACAAGGAATCCCAAGCACTGTCGTTTCTTCCTGAATACCACCCGAATCGGTTAGCACAATGCGAGCATTGCTGAAAAGTTTCAGGAAATCCAGATAACCAAGCGGTTCCACAAGTCGCAGCCCTTCTGAACCATTAACCAGGTCCCGAAGTTCAGGTTGATCCAGCACGACTCGCGTTCGTGGGTGGACTGGGAATACCACCGGCAGCCGCTCCGAGATCGCCATGATTGCCTCGAGAATGCGAGCTAACTCAGAGGCATCGTCAACATTGGAGGGTCGATGCATTGTAAGAACGCCAAATTCGTGAGCTTGAAGTCCCAGCTCCTCGAGCACAGTTGAGCTGGAAGCTCGGGGTAAGTGCTTCAAGAGCGAGTCGATCATGACGTTGCCGACTAATCGGATTCTTTCGGGGGCAATTCCTTCAGCGCGAAGATTAACCCCGGCATCTTCCGAAGGCGTCAACAATAGATCGGCGATCTGGTCTGTCAGCAGCCGGTTGATCTCTTCCGGCATCGTGCGGTCGCGACTTCTCAATCCCGCCTCAACGTGGGCCACACGCACGTCCAGCTTTGCGCATACCAGCGCGCAGGCGAGTGTCGAATTCACATCACCGACCACCACTACCCAATCCGGCCGCTCCGCTAGTACCACGGGCTCGAACCTTTCCATAATGGCGGCGGTTTGCGCTGCCTGGGAGCCCGAGCCAACGCCGAGGTGAACGTCTGGTGGTGGCATCTCCAGATCACGAAAGAACGCGTCAGACATTCGGTCGTCGTAATGTTGGCCCGTATGAACGATAAGCGGCGTAAATTCGTGTTCACGCCGCTTCATCGCTTCCACAAGGGGCGCCGCTTTCATGAAATTGGGCCGCGCTCCAACAACGTTAATGACTTTCATGTCTTTGGGCGCTTACCTTCTTCGAAATGACATCGACAGCATCTCTCACGTTTTCTCGAAGATCTACAATCGAATTATCCGGGCACAACTACCCTTCCTGAGATCCCCATTCAGCGCGTTACGTGTATCGACGACGAGTAGGGCCAACTGGCAGACCCGAGCGTAATCAATGCCACTATGGTCCGTGACGATAACCACGCAATCAGCAGAGCGCAGGGCATCGTCACTGAGGGTAATGGATTCGAGTGGTTCGCCGCTCCCCTCCGTATGTGCGTCATCAAAACGCAATTCCTGAACAAAGGGGTCGTGATACCGCACTTCAGCCCCTTTGGCCCTCAGTCGATCGATTATCGACAGGGCCGGGCTTTCGCGGACGTCGTCGATATCCTTTTTGTAAGCCACACCCAGTAGTAAAACCCTTGAACCCTTCATGGCTTTGCGCTCGTCATTCAGTCCGTCTGCAACGAGTTGGACCACGTGCTCGGGCATCCGCGAATTCACTTCTTCGGCCAATCCGATAAAACGGGAGTCAAAACCATGCTGCCGTGCTTTCCACGATAGATAATGTGGGTCGAGCGGGATACAGTGGCCACCAATGCCCGGACCAGGGTAAAACGGCATAAATCCGAATGGTTTAGTAGCTGCCGCGCGAATTACTTCCCAGGTATCGATATTCAGTGCGTAGCATAGTCGGGCCATCTCGTTAGCCATGCCGATATTGACCGCACGAAATGTATTTTCCAGCAGCTTTGCCGTCTCCGCTACGCGCGCTGAACTGACGGCGTGCACGTCTTTCACAATCTGTGAGTAAAGGTGTGCCGCTACTTCCGTCGAATCGTCTGTCACACCACCGACAACCTTGGGGATGTTGTGAGTCTGAAACTGTGGATTGCCGGGGTCCACTCGCTCAGGTGAAAAGGCAAGCAGGAAATCTTCATCGAGACTGAGACCTGTCTCTTCGAACATCGGCAGAAGCACTTCGTCGGTCGTGCCGGGGTAGGTGGTTGACTCGAGGATTATCAATTGCCCCTTGTGCAAGCGCTGCGTAATCTCTTCAGCCGCCGCCAGGATGTACGAAACATCTGGCTCCTTCGTTTTGCGCAGCGGGGTTGGTACACAGATGATGATCGCATCACACTCTTTGAGGTGACTGAAATCCGTTGTGGCGCGCAAGCGATCTTCGTCCACAAGATCTTTAACGACTGCGTCCGGCACATCGCCGATGTAGGAGGTTCCGTCGTTTATGTGATCTGCTTTTGCCTGGTCTACTTCAAAACCTGTAGCTTGGAAACCGTTTCGGGCGAATTCAACGAGTAATGGCAGGCCCACGTAACCAAGGCCGATGACGCCGACATGGGCCTCTTTTTCCCTAATGCGCGAGATGAGCTGATCCTTCACCATGGAAAACTTCGGTCCCTCCAGATCCTCAATAATTCATGTGCAAGGTCGATATAGCGGTAGGCATGGAAGAGGCTTGCTTAAAGCCAAGTAAGACTAGGTTAGCGTTAATGGAGTGTCAAGGGAGTGGTGCGTTGCATTGTGACAGATTGCGACTAACCCTTAAGCCTAGGCGTGATTGTGGGTGGGAAAGACAGCTTCGCATTGCTTTGCCCAAAAGAGTCGCAGGACCAATCGGGATATCTTCAGCTTGACCTGGGTCAGTTCACCCCGCAGGGGTATCATGTTTATAGCTCTCGACACTGTCTGTTTCGCCTGGGCCGTTCGGAGGGCGGAACTCAACTTGGTGGGTACTCGTCTAGTTTCATTCCGCCCCTCCGAACGGCGCAGTAATCATCGCGTCACAGTCTATAAAGATGCCACCCCTTTTAACCGGGGTGAAGTCCCAACGACCACACCAACCCTTTCGACTATTTTCTTGACAAGCACTCCCTAAAACTATATCCACTCCCAACCTCATGATAGAAACCGTAGAAACCAAACCCGCTGAAACAAAACTCGTTCGCGCGCTTGGACCACTCGACGCCACGATGATCGTCGTGGGCTCCATGATTGGATCCGGTATCTTTATTACCTCAGCTGAATCCGCCAGGTTGGTCGGATCGCCCGGATGGTTGTTAGCCGCATGGGCTCTGGCAGGTGTATTAACCATCACCGGGGCTCTTTGTTGCGCCGAGTTGGCCGCGATGTGGCCGCGAGCTGGTGGCCAATATGTGTTTCTCCGGGAAGCTTACGGACCCTCAGTGGGTTTTCTTTTTGGCTGGTCCCTCTTCCTGGTTATTCAAACTGGCACGATCGCCGCGGTCGCCGTCGCTTTTGCCAACTTCACCGGCGTGCTCACCAATGTCATCTCAGCAGACAACTATCTGATCGCACCCAGGTCCTTTGGCGGCTACGCACTCAGCCTCTCAACGCAACAGTTGCTTGCGGTTGCGATGATTCTCTTTCTGACGTTTACAAATACCTGGGGTTTGAAGACCGGAAAGCTGATTCAGAACACGTTTACGTTCACCAAGACAGCAGCTTTGATAGGACTGATAGTCCTTGGATTAGCACTCGGGTGGCACGAACAGAGTGCAGCGTTCACTTCATCCTGGTGGAAGCCCTGGGAGAACGGATGGACACCATCGGCGGATCGGCTCGGATTTGAACCTGTAGGCCAGGGTGTTCTTACACTTGCTCTGGTGATGCTCCTGGGACAAGCGATGGTTGGGCCACTTTTTGCGCAGTCAGCGTGGAACAATGTGACGTTCACTGCCGGAGAAGTTCGTGATCCCAGTCGCAATCTGCCGCGAGCTCTTCTGATTGGCTGCGGCATTGTAGTGACACTCTACCTGCTTGCGAACCTGGCTTACGTCGTGACTTTGCCGTTGGAGGGCATTCAGAACGCGCCGCAGAACCGCGTTGCCACGGCCACCATGCAGCTGATCCTCGGGCCAGTGGGCACGTTGTTAATGGCAATCGCAATCATGATTTCCACTTTTGGTTGTAATAACGGATTGATACTCGCGGGAGCGCGAGTCTACTACGCGATGGCTCGCGACAAACTCTTCTTCGAACGCGTGGGAACGTTAAATGAGAAGCACGTGCCGGCGATTGCTCTAGTGTTGCAGGGAATATGGGCGGCAATGCTGACGTTGCCGCGAACTGTGACGACTGACGCTCGAACCGGTGCTGTGACTTACGGCAATGTATACACACAGCTGCTTGAATACATTGTGTCTGCCGATCTCATTTTCTATGCGTTGATGGTTGGAGCGGTCATTGTGATGCGCTACAAAGCTCCACAAATGGAGAGGCCGTATCGGACCTTGGCTTATCCAGTTGTGCCACTGGTCTATATAGGTTTGGCAGTACTGTTGGTTTTAGATCTGGCGTATCTGACACCTCGAACCTCCGGCATCGGTTACCTCCTGGTGTTCACCGGCATTCCCATCTACTTCATCTGGCGGCGGCGAAATACAAACTGACCCGTGAGTGAATTCTGAAAGTAGTTTTACTCGAACACGTCATTGGCGGGGATGAGTCTTCAACCACTCAGCGCGAAGTAGAAAGCTGCCTTCTGTAACCACACGCTCTCCCACAGATAAACCTTCCAGCACTGGATAACGACCATTCACTTCTAATCCAAGACGGACAGGCCGCATGACAAACTCATTGGAATTCGACGTCGCTACGAAAACGACTTGTTGGTTATTGATATTCTGAACGGCGTTTGACGGAACTTCAGCAAGGGTTGATTCTGATCCGTCCAAAGTGGCGAACGCAACGTTAACGTACATTCCAATCTTTAGCGCCTGTCCCGGATTTGCGAGCTCAACTCGGACTTGAGCCGTTCTGGTTGCTTGATCGAGGGTTGGATCGACATAACTTACGCGTCCCCGAAAGACCCTTTCCGGGTACGCATCGCTGGTGATGCTGGCGCCACTCCCTACTCGTATCCGTCCGAGGTCCTTTTCGTAAACCTGCCCAATTACCCATACGCTGGAAAGATCGGCTACACGCAGGATCTCCTTGTCAGCCTGAATTACTTCACCCGGGTTTGCAGTGCGAGCGATCACCGTTCCGGAAAGTGGTGCAGCCAGACTCACTTCTGAACTGATTTGTGATGAGGAGCGGAGCGAATCTATTCGTTGGGACGAAAGACCCAGTAGCAATAGCCGCTCACGCTGGGATGCAACTTCGGATTCAGCCGTTTTGAGTTTCGTAGTCGCCTGCTCCAACTCTTCTCTGCTCGCCGCACCAATCTCCTGAAGCTTGATAGTACGGGCATGATGCTTGTGATGTTCCTCCAGATCTGCGCGAGCTGAAAGGTAACGGGATTGAGCCTGTGACAATTCATCGCTGAATACCACAGCCACAGTCTGTCCCCGAACAATGCTTTGGCCCAATTCTGCGTTCACCCTTCGGACGATGCCTCCGACGAGGGACACTACTGGAGTGGTTCGATAAGAGTTAGCTTGTACCGTGCCGGTTGTTATCGCGCTCGCTGATGATTCACGAGCGAGTCGTTCGCCGACCTGTTCAATTTTGATTCCTGCTCGTTGAATTACATCGGGCGAGACTGTAACCGTTGATTCGCCTGTCGAGGGCGAAGCGGTTTGTTCCGTTGACATGGTGCGAGGCGCGGGCACAGGACGACCTGCCGTGCTCGATCGTGATTGCAGAAGTATCCACGATAAAATTGCAACCGCAGCGATAGCGACGACAGCGACAATCGCCACAATGATTGTACGACTGGTACGCGTTCGATGAACCCGGCTCTGCTGAGGCGTAGAAGGAGGTTCTGCCTTCAAGTCTTCCTCTTTATCGTTAGTGACTTTACCGTTGCTCATTTTTTTATCAATCCGTGCGCTGCAGTGGCGCGTTCGATATCGATGCGTGCTTGGTAGGTTTCGACCAGAGAATCTATGAAGCCCGTTTCAACTTCGATAAAGCGTCGCTGCTCAGCTATGTAATCGAGTAATGTCTTTGACCCTAACTCATACGTCTGTCTTACAACCGTAAGGTTGGCATTTGCCTGGTCCCGAACACCCACGCGATATATTTCTGCAGCCCTTGTTGATTGTTGGTAACGGGCAAAGCTCGCCGCAACTTCACGTCGGACCGTTAATTCAGCAAACTCCCTTCGGCGCCTTGCGGCTTCTTTCTCGGCTACGGCTGCCTCAATAGCTCCCAAATTTCGATTACGGACGGGCAGTTCAACCGTGATGCCGACGGCTACCGAGTGAAACCTACCATTGATTGGCACCAGACGACCGGCATCATCAAAACCCTTTTGCGGAAAACCAAAGTTCATCAATTCGTACTTGCCTGTCAGGCTCGCATCCAATCGGCCACCGCTACGTGCCTGCTCAAACTGGGCCTCGGCCAATACTTCGGCAGCGCGCGCGGCTTGGACATCCGGACGTTCCTTCAATGCAACTTCAGTAACGATCGCAATCGAAGGCAAAGGTTCAACGAGCGGATTCAGACCGCCCCGTAATCGCAGCGGCTCCTCAGGCGTCATTCCCAAAAGATTCCGCAATTCCAGCATTGCGATCTGCACCCGGCCATCAGCCGTTTCTCGCAGCGAACGAATTCTGTTTACCTCCACCAGAACCATGTTTTGTTCCAGGGGTGCCGTCCTGCCTTCAGTAACACGAGCCACAACAAGGCGATAACCTCGATCTGTCGTTGTCAGCAGGTTTTCGGTGAACGCCAGCTTTAACATTTCTCCTAAAGCGTCTCCGAATTTCGCCTTAACTTCTGCGGCCAAAAGTCGTTCGCGATCCGCTAACAGCCACTCCTTCATTTCAAGCTCACGCTGCGCAACGAGGACTCGTGCTGAACGCCGACCACCCAATTCCAGCGGCAAAGCACCACCGATCATCGTTTCGTTATCAGTCCCTTTCAGTTGTTCTTTGCGCTCAACCTCAATCATCGGGTTCGCGCGAAAACCGGCTTGCCTGACCAGCGCGCGAGCTGCTTCGATTTCTTTGCGAGCAGCAAGCAGGTCGGCGTTATGTGACAACGCATATGACACAGCTTCATGGGCAGTCATTCCGTTTTTCGGATCCAAGTAGCGCGAGAGGCTCGTCGGCTGATCTGTTAGTGGAACAGCGTCCTGGCCCACGGCGCTTGAGCCGAAGATAAGCACGTGAAGAGTAACTATGAGATTCAGAAATAACGATCGACTCACCATGGCTAATTACCTTAACTTTCTTTGAGCGCCGGTTCCGGCTCATCCGTTCCACTGGGAGGCTCTTCAGCTGTTTGCACAACCTGCTCATGCATCACTTCGCGCACGCTATGCTTCCTCAATTCACGCGCTCGAATTGAATAGAAGATTGCGGGCGTCACAATCAGCACGTGCAGAAGACTTGAAACCATTCCTCCAAGTACGGGAGTCGCAAGCGGCTTCATAATCTCGGAGCCCGCGCTAGTGCTCCACATGATTGGTAGCAGTCCCGCAACAACTGTCGATACGGTCATTACTTTCGGGCGCAGGCGCAGCAATGCCCCTTCCATGACCGCTTCCTTCAATGACTCGCGCGTCAAACTTCCTGTCTCGTGTCGCTTCCGTTCAACTGCCTCATTCAAATAGATAACCATCACCACACCCGTCTGCACGGCAGTTCCGAAAAGCGCTATGAAGCCCACCCAAACTGCTACCGAGAAGTTGTAGCCCAATAACCACAACAGATAGATTCCGCCCGTTAGTGCGAACGGGACAGCCATCAGCACGTGCGCGGCCTCAAGGGCGGAGTGATACGTGATGTAAAGCAGTCCGAAAATCACTAAGAGCACAATCGGAATTACGATCAGCAAACGCTGGCGTGCGCGTTGCTGGTTCTCGTACTGACCACTCCAGGCAATGTAGTAACCGGTCGGTAGCTCCACCTGCTGAGCAAGGGCGAGCCGGGCTTGATCGACAAAACTCCCGACATCACGACCCCGGACGTTCAAGAGGACGGTCCCTCGCAACAGTCCGTTCTCACTCGAGATCATTGACGGACCTTGCACAGTTTGAATGTCCGCCAGTTGGCTTAAAGGAATCGGCGCACCACTAGGTGCACTGATTGGTATCTGGCCCAACGCCTGAGGACTGGCTCTGAACTGCGGTGCATATCGCACGCGAACCGGAAATCGCCTTCGTCCTTCAATGGTGACGGTGAGGTTCGTCTCACCAATTCCCTTTTCGATTGCATCTTGAATCATCCGGACGTCGATGCCGTAACGAGCAGCAGCGGTTCTGTCGATCTTTATATCGACGTAGGGTGCGCCACTGATCTGCTCCGGATATACATCCACCGCCCCCGGAACAGCTTTCACAACTTCAGCCACTTTCCTCGACATTTCTTCCAATGTGTTTAGGTCATTTCCAAAAATCTTGATGCCAACCTGCGATCGTATCCCGGTAGTCAGCATGTCGATACGATTGATGATTGGCTGCGTCCAGATATTTGTAACTCCCGGCATCCGCATTTTCTCGTCCATCTCAGCGATAAGACGTTCTCGCGTCATTCCTGGTCGCCACTGTTCGGGCGACTTCAAATGGACGATAGTTTCATTCATATTTACCGGCGCTGGGTCGGTGGATGTCTCGGCACGACCTGTCTTGCCAACTGCCCATTCAACTTCCGGAAAGCTTTTCAGGATCTCGTCCTGCTTACTTGTTATCCTTAAAGCCTCATCGATTGAGATCGCGGGATCCGTCACCGGCATGTACATCAAATCGCCTTCATTTAAAGGCGGCATGAACTCCTTGCCAATTCCGAGCGTGAGCACGATCGCGCCGGCGAACAAAAGTGCTGCAATAGAGATCGTGATGGCTCGATGGTTAAGAGCAAGGGTGAGGGCTGGACGATAGAGGGCCTGCAAGAAGCGCATCACCGGGTTAGACCGTTCGGAATGAAACTTACCCCCTAACAAAAATGTGCAAAGGACCGGAACCAGGGTTACTGCGATAATCGTCGCACCAAGCATCGCGAAGGTTTTGGTAAAGGCGAGTGGGTGAAAGAGCTTTCCTTCCTGTCCCGTGAGCGCAAAGACAGGAATGAATGCGAGAATGATAATGGCCATTGAGAAGAAAACAGGTCGGCCGACAAGCTTTGTCGACTCGAGAACAGTCATCCAAACCCTTTTTCTGTCCTTTGGATCGACTTTTCCTTTCTCGAGAAATCGAAAGGCATTCTCCGTTACAACGATTCCAGCATCAACGAGTACTCCGATTGCGATCGCAATACCGGAGAGTGACATGAGGTTAGAGCTAATTCCCATCACGTTCATGAAGAGAAACGACACCAGTACAGCCAATGGCAGGGGTATCGTTACTATGAGAATCGAGCGAAAGTGAGCCAGGAATATGATGTGGGCAAGGGTTACGAGTATTAACTCCTCGATCAGTGCGCGTTTGAGAGTTGAGGTAGCTCGGTTGATAAGCTGCGTGCGGTCGTAGAAAGGAACGATCTGCACACCCTGCGGTAGCCCACCTTGTAGTGCTGAGATCTTTTCTTTAACAGCATCGATTACTTCCAGGGTGTTCACTCCATAACGTGCGATTACCACTCCGCCGACTGCTTCTTTACCGTTCTTATCAAGCGCACCAGTTCTGAAGGCATTGCCAAGCTTTACATCTGCAACATTGCTCACGTAGATGGGTATACCGTTCTGCGCACCCACGACAATGTTTTCTACATCCACCGTAGACTCAATCAAACCAACTCCGCGAACCACTGCCCACTGACCCGCTTGTTCGACGACGTTGCCGCCGACGTTGTTATTGGAACGTTCAACGGCTTCGACCACCACCGAAAGAGGAATGCCGTAGCCGCGCAGCTTGTTTGGATCAACGTCAACCTGATACTGCTGCACGTAACCGCCAACACTGGCTACCTCAGCGACACCGGGCACGGAGTTAAGTTGATAACGGACATACCAGTCCTGGAGGGACCGCAAGTCACGCAGGTTAATATCCTCGCTCTCGAGCGTGTACCAGAAGATCTGGCCCACGCCCGTCGCATCCGGGCCCAGTGTAGGGATCACGCCCTCAGGCAGTTGTTTGGTGACGAGGTTGAGCCGTTCAAGTACTCGTGTTCTGGCCCAGTAAAGATCAACGTTGTCTTCGAAGATCACATTGATCATTGAGAAGCTGAATGCGGAGCTGGCGCGTACCACTCGGACGCCGGGCAGTCCCTGAAGATTAGTAACTAATGGATAGGTGACCTGATCCTCCACTTCCTGCGGTGAGCGGCCGGTCCAATCGGTGAAAACGATCACCTGATTGTCCGAGAGATCAGGAATCGCATCGATAGGAGTTCGAAGCAGCGCCCAGTAACCTGCGGCGGCCAGGCCCAGATAGAACACCACAATGATGCCGCGATTACGTAAGCTAAACTCTATGAGCTTGTGAATCATGGTTGGGCTGTCACCTTAAGAAAAGGACTTCGCTGTGGCTGGTGGCGCCTTTTTACTGAACGGGTACAGGAAATGACGCCTGACCTCTTCCCTGCGGACCTTCGTACGTGATCCTCACCTGCCATTCGCCTCCCATTTGGACATTCGCCCTGCCGCGATAGACACCTGGCGTTTCTGTCGTCGTAAACGATGCTGCATCGTTCATCTCTGCCATGGTTCCCATTTGGGGCATGTGGAAGATCAAAGCTACCGCTCCCACATCGACCGGTTTGCCACTTGCATCTGTAAATGTGAGCGTGAACTCCGTATTGGCGCGTTTCAGCACACTATCGCTTGCCAGCGACACTGTTAAATTGTTTCCGGCCGAAACACTCTTGATGACTTTTCCTTCGGTGGATTCCTCTTTTGAGCCACATGCGGCAAGTAACACAGCTAAAGCGACGACACTCGACAAAATGAGTAAGGTTTTCATTGATCTATCTCCTCAAAATAAGTTGGAACACACGAGGGCCTTGAATCGAGCAGAGCGAGTACGACCCTCGGCTCGTTCGTGAATTGGGGTCAGGACCATATTGTGTGACGTGTCTGACGAGTTACTGTCGGGCAGATCACTCCTCTCAGAAGTCGCCAGTCAGAGCGAAAGCACACTACGGCCTTGGGTTGTTAGATCAGGAGTGCGAGATTGGATAAATAAGGAGGTGGTGAAAACGCTGTGTATTGCAGACTCCGGTAATTGCTACGCGAAGAGTTTAGTTCCTGCGCAAATGGCAGCGGAACCTTCGGGGCCATCTGTATAACGACTGTCGCTGTGAAAGGCCGAGCGGTCGAAGAGCTTGTTGGGGAAGGTTCCTGGCAGTTGACAACGCAACACAACCGAGCTCCGGACGTAGCAGGCGAGTCATCATGTGCAAGTGCCGCCTTGCAGCAGTCCATCATCTCCATGTCCATACTGGCATGCATTTGGACGCCAGCTGTCACGCTGCCGCTTAACGATGCCACGAGGACCAAAGATGTGAACCACTTCAACATAAACCAGTGCTGAA
>Ga0209431_10000110_pt1 | contig 59824 bp, 52 predicted proteins | sample RifCSP13_3_FD_184021 | JGI IMG/M metagenome (GOLD analysis project Ga0209431, IMG submission 184021) | Soil microbial communities from Rifle, Colorado - Rifle CSP2_sed 13_3 (SPAdes) (version 2) | ecosystem: Environmental > Terrestrial > Deep subsurface > Rock core/Sediment | place: Rifle... | reverse complement strand
AAATTTTAAAAGGACTATTGATATTGTTACTAAATATGAGATTGATTTTATATTTCATTTGGCAGCACAATCTATAGTCCCAACCGGTTATTATAATCCACTAGAGACTTTTGAAACCAATATTATAGGAACCGCCAATGTTCTGGAGGCGGCAAGATTATACGGCAGAGTCCAAGGAATAATAGTAGTTTCATCGGATAAAGCCTACGGGAAAATTCCTAAAGCTTCCGAAAAAGACCCCCTTTCGGGAGATCATCCTTACGAAACATCAAAAGCCGCCTGTGACCTTATAACCACTACGTATTTTAAGACGTATAATCTGCCTACCGTTGTGGTCAGGTTCGGAAATGTCTATGGCGAGGGGGATATTAATTTTTCGAGAATTATTCCCGGTGCGATTAAATCCTTAATTAAAAATGAGGTTTTACAAATTAGAAGTGACGGAAAATATGTGCGTGATTATGTTTATGTCAAAGATGTAGTTGATTCTTTAATACTTATTTCTAAAAATATTAATGAAATTAAAGGGGAAGTTTTTAATATCTCTTCGGACGAAAATCTTTCGGTTTTTGCAATTATTAAAAAAATTGAGAATGTTCTATCAAGAAAAATTAAATCTGAAGTCCTAAAAAATGCCGTTAACGAAATTCCCAAACAATCAATTAATTACTCGAAAATAAAAGGGCACTTGGGCTGGAAACCAAAAAGGGGTCTTGCCGATACTTTAAATGATATATATAAATGGTACTTCGACTATTTCGAGAAAACCAAAGACGAAAACTAATAGCTTTTCTTAAATGCCCAGTATCTTTGTCCCATAAACGATATAGTGGTGACAACAGATAATATAAAAAGTTGGGATTTAAAGGGACTTACTTTTAATACACCAGTCCAAATATAAAGAAGCAGAAAATTCACTAAATAAATAGATGTATAAACCAAGGCGAATTTAATAATCTCTCCTTTAACTTCATTTTTCGATTTAAACGTAAAATATTTATTCCACAGAAAACTATGAATAACCGCAAGTATGTGTGAGACGGTTAATGACAAAAGATAAAAGACACCTAAGTATATCAGTAGTGCAAAAAGTAAATAGCCAACGAGGGTGTTCAAAATCCCAACTAAAATAAATTTGCTAAAAACTTTTCGATTTTTGAGATCTGTGATCGTTAATAATTTCCCGAATAATAAATGGCGGTCTACTTTTAGTTTCCTCAAAAATAATCTGGACATACTTTCCAATTATACTAATTGCCAATATCTGAATTCCTCCCAAGAATGTTATTAATGATATTATAGTCATAAAACCAGGAACTGGATTACTTAATAAAAAAAACAGGAGTATATATCCTATGATGAAAATAAAAGAAACTATAACTAAAACAAAACCAATATACGTAACGATTTCGAGAGGAACAAAGGAAAAGCCAAAAAATCCCCTCTCTGCATCTCTTATATAGTCGACGATTGTATTTTGAGACTGCCCGTATTTTCTCTTTCTTCTTACGTACTCAACTTTGGCAACTTTAAACCCTGCCCAAGCTCGAAGCCCTCTAAAGAATCTGTTTCGCTCCGGAAGATTGTTAATTATCTCCATTACACGTCTATCAACCAGAGAGAAAGTTCCTGCATTAAGGGGAATGTCAATATTTGAAATCAATTTAAATAATTTATAAAAAATAATCCTTAATGGTTTAATTAGAAGCTTTTCTTCTATGTGCCTTCTGTAACCTATGACAACCTCGTTTCCTTTTTCCCACTGTTTTATGAAATCGATAATAAGCTCCGGAGGATCCTGCAGGTCACAATCTAAAACCGTTGTGGCGCTTCCGGTTGTTACTTTCATTCCGGCAAGCGATGAATATTCACCGCCAAAATTTCTCGAAAGAAATACGGCAGTTACCTTTTTGTCCTTTTTGGTTATTTTTCTTATAAGTTTCTGCGAGGAATCAGTCGAACAATTATCGGCAAAGACAATCTCATAATCATAGCCTGGTAATTTTTGAAATACTTCCTTAACTTTAAAGTAAGCATTATCAATATTTAGCTCTTCGTTATATGTGGGAATTACCACAGAAATAATTTTTTTCTTCACCGATTATCCCTTTATAGCCTTTTTACCCATCACCAGCCTTCTTTGAAGCATGCTAATTCTTATATCATCCTCTTCGTAGATAGCACTGTAGTAATTCTTTTTGTTTTTTAGCCACAATAGTTCAAACTCGTTTGCGAGAAGAATCCCTTTGGATATTTTTCTTACTGAATCCCCTATTATAAAAACAACCTTGCGTGTTTCATATCTATCAAGAAGTTCCTTTGCTTTTAATTTTTTAATGAAAGGGATTGCCTCTATCGCGATACCTCCCCCTATTGTTGTACTAAATCCTTTACTTTTGGCAAATTTACAAATGTCTTCGGTGATTTTATATATTCTTTCATTGTTTATTTCATCTCGTTTCATCCCCATAGATAGGCTAAGATCAACTCTACCTACCGTGATTGTCGAAAGCGTCTTAATTTTTGGAGTTTTAAATATTTCTTTAAGAGACTTATAGGCATGAATAGTTTCTATATTGATACCGAAATTAATTCCTTTTATTAACTCCTTTGGGAAAAATTTATGTATTGCCTCGAGGTATTTCTGAAGAGCATAGGGGCTTTCTATCATCGGTGCAATTAAACCTTTAACGTCTAAAAGCTGAGCATCAAACATATCCCGAATAGCCTCCGCGCCGCCAATTTTAATAATCAGTGCAAGATCCGCCGAATCTGTTATTTCTTTCAGCCTTATTGCTTCATCGAGCCTCGTTGCTTCTGCTTCAAATTCTGCTTTTACTGCGACCACATTAAAATCCTGTTTTAGGGTTTTAAGGATACTTACCATTTTTTGTTCCGAGATATTCATTATTAAAATTTTCCTTTCAGTTCGATCTAAATAGTAAAGTTTTAAGCCTGCTTAAAGCCATATTAAACTCTTTGTAGCTTATATCGTCAACCTTATTAAGCTTGAAGTTGTTTGCGGGAATAATGAATGTCAACTTTGAGTTAACCTGCTTTTTGTCCCTTTTAACTAACCTCATCAGTTTCTCTTTGTCGAAGTAGTCACTTTTAAGTTTTAACATATCAAGATGAGCGTTTGGCAAAAGAAAGAAATTTGTTAAAAACTTGAATGATTTTTCGCTTTGCATACTGCGGTTGACGGAAAGAATATTGGCATAAATAACACCTAAGATCACGGCCATTCCGTGGGAAATTCTGAAGTTGGAAACCGATTCCAGGGCGTGCCCTAGGGTGTGACCGTAATTTAGTAAATTTCTCACACTGTGATCAAATTCATCTTTTTCAATATAATGTTTTTTTATTCGCAGGCTACTTTCTATTAAACTTAAAAGCAGTGCACTGTCTTTTTCTTCGAGTACCTTTTTGATGTCGTTTACCAAATTTTTAAACTTGTCAGAATCAGTATCTATTAACTGCAATTTGATAATTTCTCCTAAACCGCTATAAAAATCTTTCATATTTAGTGTCTTTAGAAAGGCTGAGCTTATATAAATTTTCGCAGGAGGATAAAAAGTCCCGATGAGATTTTTGTAATTTCTAAAGTTGATTGAAGTTTTACTTCCTATACAACTGTCGGCCTGGGAAAGAAGAGTCGTTGGAACATATAGCCATTTGATTCCGCGAAATAAAGTCGAGGCTATAAATCCCGATACATCCTGCATCACTCCTCCACCGACAGACACTAAAGTTGCATTTTTATTAATGCTATTTTCCAATAAGGAAGCGTAAATCGTTTTCACCTTCCCTATTGTTTTTGTTTCTTCTTTAGCGGCAAGTAAAATTAATTTCTTCTTATCGATATTGTCAAAAAGCGTTTCCTTATATAATTTGAATATTTGTCTGTCTACAATAAAATAAAAATTATTTTTTTTTAAATCTCTGAAAAATTTAAAATCTTTATAAAAGATAACTTGGTAATTACCAAAACGAGACTTAACTGTTAATTTCTGCACATTAATTATTTGCAAGAGTATCCGCCGTCAATGACAATATTCTCACCCGTTATATAGGTGTTTTTTTCGGAAATTAGAAAGGAGATAAGATGGGCAATTTCCCAAGGTTTAGCAAATCTTGCAAGAGGTACATCTTTGGCAAGCTCGGCATTTTTCTCAGGAGTATTTCTTAGGGTAAGATCTGTTTCGATGAAGCCGGGAGAAATGCTATTTACCAAAATATTATATTTTGCAAGTTCAAGTGCTAACGCTTTAGTTAAACCTATAATGCCAAACTTGGATGCCGTGTAAAGAGATTGTTTACCTCTTGAAATTACTCCAAACATTGAGCTGATATTTATAATATGGGATATTTTATTTTCTTTAAGCTGCGAGCTAAAACCTTTACATAGCAGGATTGGTGAAATTAAATTAACGTTTAGAGTCTCCGTTATATTCTGTTTTTCTATCTCCTCTATCCATTGCGGATTGTTTACTCCTGCATTATTAATAAGAGCATAGAGCTTCAGGTGACAATTAGCTATGATAAAAGTCTCAACCGATTCAATGCTATTTAAATCTAACTCCCCTCGAGTCGGAGTAATTACCCTGTATCCTTGAGATCGCAAGAGTTTGGCCATGACCTTACCAATTCCCCTTGAGCCACCAGTTAAAAGTATCTGCTTCATCTCTTTTTGACGCTGATAAATTTTAAATATTCATCTCTTGCAATTTTTTCTTTGTCGATTTTGTCAATATTTTTCTCATACCAATTATAAAGCTCCGCAACTGCATTTTTTAACGGTGTAAATTTAAGATTTGGAATTTCACTTTTCAAGAGAGAAATATTGGCAGTATATTCCATGTTTAAACCGAGGTTTTTGACTATAGTTTTTGATTTGTTTTTGCCTATCATGTTGATGATGTTGGCAATTGTGATTAAATCTACTCTTTTGCCGTTGGCCACGTTATATATGTTGTTTCTTGCTTTGCTGATAATAAAATGTTCAATAATTTTAATAAAATCATCGATGTATAAAAAATCGAAATAAACATTCTGGGCAATAACTATTGGTAAATTGAGGATATTTTTAACAATGCTATTTGAAATAAACTTGAAGTAACAATTTTCATATTTACCGAAAACAGCAAATAGCCGAAGCGCAATTATTTTTGAGGAATTTTCTGTAAATTTCGAACAAACATACTTGGCGAATCCATAATCATCCTTTGGAATTTGCCTGTCAAAATCGCTTTCTTTAATTCCTATAAGGGGCCTGCTTTTATCATATTCGGCACCCGATCCAAAATAAATCATTCTCTCCAAATAGTCCAAATTTCTTGCTATATTGAAAAACATCCTAAGATTTTCATAAATGACGCTTGGCCGGCCAACTGTATCACGACCGCCCCCGACATTTGCACAGTGAACAACAATTTTAATTTTATTCTTTTGGATATACCCTCTTACAGCCTCTTCATCAAGAAGCTCAAGATCTTTATGGGCTGAACCATAAATTTTATATCTTTTTGATAAGTTTTCCGCTAGGTTTTGGCCAATAAAACCTCCTGCGCCCGTTATTAATATATTCTTTTTTAATTTTCCTTCCATAAGGGGATAATCATATTATTTTTAAATTCCTCTTCTGGTAAAAGCGGCGACATTTCCTCAAGAGGCGGGGAAACAAATCTGCCTTCCGGTGTCTTTTTAGTAGTAAGTTTGGGAGTAAGCATTAGATCTCTGGTTGAGTTTATATCACAAACAATAGGACCTTTAGTCTCAAGAACTTTTTTTATCTTTCTTTTCATATCTTTGTGGTTATTAATCCTCAGAGTTGGAAGTCCATATGCTTTTGCAACTTTTAAAATATCGGGGCAGCTTAAACCGCTTTTGGTATCCGAAGCTACAAATCTTCCTCCGAAAAGATTTTTTTGCGTGTTTCTTATAGAGAGGTAACCGTCATTTGAATATACAAAGAGTTTTATGGGCAAATTGTAATATTTTACAATTTGCAATTCATGAATATTCAGCTGAACTGAGCCATCACCCTCAAAACAAACTACTCTTTTTTTACCCGAAGCAAAACATACACCAATTGCAGCAGGCAATCCATAACCCATTTGCGCAAAACCGTTATTTAAGATAACTCTTTGTCCGGGTTTAATATATAGAACTTGATAAGAGCAGTTAAGAGGACCGATTCCGTCAGAAAGAACAATTAACTCTTTCGGTTTTAAGTATTTTCCAATAGTCTCGATAAAAAAATATGGATTGACATACTTTTTTTCTTTTCGAAATTCAGAAAGTACCGGAGGATATTTTTTATTTAAGTGGACACCATAACTAAACCAATCATTAATTCTAAGTTTTAAAGGTTTTGCCCTAAGCTGAGACATCATTTCATCTATAAATTCACTGGCATCAAAGTTGACAGGCAGATCTATATCCAAAGTTTTTTTGGTTAGTTCATTTTTATCAATATCGACTATAACTTTATAAGCAGCTCTGGCAAAAGCTTTAAAAGTAAAGCCAATGGTTCTTAAATCTAATCTTGCACCTATGGACAGTAGAAAATCGGAGTTTTGGATAATGAAATTGGCCGCTCTTTGTCCAAAAGCATGGGCGCGGCCAAAATAAAGAGGGTGCGAGGAGTAAATAAGGTCGTACCCTGCGTAACTGGTTAAAACCGGTATTTTTAAAAGGTCTACAAGTTTTAAAAACCTATCTGCGGCACCAGCAAGCCTAATACCATTTCCTGCATAAAGAACGGGTCTTTGGGATTTTCGAAGTTTGTCTATTGTCGCAGCAACCAACTTCTTAAGATTTTTTTTATCAGATTTGGAAACGGTCCCCACTTCCTTTAAATTAAATCCTTGAAGCTTACTCGGTTCTACAAACGACCCTTGAACATCAAGAGGAATATCAAGCCATACAGGTCCTGGCCTCTGCACTTTTGCCAAATATATCGCCTTTTCCAAATGATAAAGGACTTCCATGGGGTTTTTTACAATAACAGCATATTTAGTTATAGGTTTTACGATATCGATAATATTCAATTCCTGATCGCCTAATTGCCGAAGTTTTGTACCTTCTGCCGAGATATCAGTTCTGACTTGGCCGGATATCGTAAGCGTTGGTATAGAATCGAGCCATGCTCCAGCCACGCCGGTAATTGCGTTGGTGCCGCCAGGACCAGTCGTTACCAAACTTACACCTAAATTGCCGGTAACTTTTGTATACGCTTCGGCAGCTGTTGCCGAAGCCTGTTCGTGATGATTACAAATGTAATTAATTTTTCTATTTCTTCCAACCGAATCAATAAGGTGAATATTGCCCCCACCTGAGATTAAGAAAATATGCTTAACACCTTGGCTTGCGACAAAATTAATGACATAGTCGGAAACTTTAACCAGTTTCTTCATTTGAAATAACAGGCAGGATTTTTGAGCAAGGCTTATCATATAGCATTCTGCCCATTAAAAAAAGACTTATTCCTTTTCAAATAATTCTCCATAATGTAAAATTTGCCTCTAGTGGATAAATCTCTTAAGAACATAATTAAGAAGTACTTTCTTTTAAATCATAAGCCTCTAACATTTATTCCTGGAGTAACTCCAGTTAAAGTTTCAGGAAGAGTTTTTAATGAAAAAGAGATTGAGAAGGCAGTTGAAGCATCTTTAGAATTTTGGCTTACTGAAGGACACTTTACCGAGGAATTCTGCAATAAATTCTCAAAGTTTCTTGGTATTCGTTACACCACTTTAACAAACTCGGGCTCAAGCGCTAATTTGGCCGCATTTTCAGCTTTAACATCTCCAAAGCTTGGAAAAAGACAGATTAAAGCGGGCGATGAAGTAATTACAGTCGCCTGCTCATTTCCAACGACTGTTAACCCTATAATTCAATATGGTGCTATTCCGGTTTTTATTGATGTTGATCTGGCAACCAACAACGCTATCCCCCACTTAATCGAAAAAGCAGTTAGCAAAAAAACTAAAGCCATAATTATGGCCCATACTTTGGGAAATCCATTTGATATTAAGGAAGTAATAAGAGTGGCTAAAAAATATAATCTTTGGGTAATTGAGGACTGCTGTGATGCATTAGGGTCAAAATACGATGGTAAATATGTCTCAAACTTTGGCGATTTGGCAACGTTCTCTTTTTATCCGGCTCATCAGATAACAATGGGTGAAGGCGGTGCGGTGGTAACTGATAACCCCGATCTTTACGTTTTGGTTAACTCATTTTGCGAATGGGGCCGGGACTGCTGGTGCAGAACGGGTCAGGATAACCGCTGCGGCAGGAGGTTTAAATTTCGGTTGGGTAAACTGCCATACGGCTATGACCATAAATATATTTACTCTCATATTGGCTACAATTTAAAGGCGACTGATATCCAAGCTGCGATTGGGTTGGCTCAGCTAGAAAAACTTCCCAAGTTTATTGACCTTAGAAAAAGAAATCATCAATTTCTCTATAATGCTCTGAAAAAATACGATAAGCATTTTATCTTGCCAAAATCCTACCCAAGATCAGACCCTTGCTGGTTTGGATTTATGATTGTTCTTAATAAGAATTGTCCTTTTTTAAGGCTGGATATTGTAAATTTTCTGCAAAAAAATATGGTTGAAACACGTGGACTTTTTGCCGGAAATCTACTAAGACAGCCTGCTTATTTAAATATCAAAAAGAGAGTTATTGGTAATTTGAAAAATAGTGATTTAATTATGAATAACGGTTTTTGGGTTGGAATTTATCCTGGTATAACTCTTGAACATCTAAGATATGTAAAGCAAAAATTTGATTTTTTCTTATCTAAATATAAATAGTAAACTTCGTTAATCATTGATGAATAAAAAATATTTACAGAAACAGATTTCTATTTCTGCGTTTTTTCCTTGTTATAATGACGCAGGTTCCATAGCTATAGTTGTCCAGGATGCTTATGAAACGCTGAAAAAAATTACTTACGATTTTGAAATAATTGTTGTGGATGATGCTTCGCGCGATGAAAGCGTTAAAATTCTCAAAAGGATCAAGGGAAACATACCTGAATTAAAATTGGTTCTCCATAAAAGTAATAGGGGTTACGGTGGTGCCTTGAAATCGGGTTTTAAAAATGCTACCAAGCAATTAATCTTTTACACGGACGGGGACGGACAATATAATGTCAGGGAAATAAAGATGCTTATCGGTAAAATGACTGAAAGCGTTGATGTGGTTCAGGGCTTTAAGATTATGCGTCAGGATCCTTATTACAGATTACTTATAGGAAACTTGTATCACTATTTTTCGAAAATACTTTTCGGCCTTAAAATCCGCGATGTTGACTGTGATTTTCGATTGATTAGAAAAAGAGCACTGGATTCTATCTCTCTTAAGTATGATAGCGGGGTGATTTGTGTAGAATTGGTAAAGAAGCTTCAGGACAAGGGTTTCAAATTTGCTGAAGTAGGAGTTCATCATTATCCGCGAGCTTACGGTCATTCGCAGTTCTTTAATTACAAAAGAATTTTTAAGACATTAATCGAACTTTTACAATTATGGATAAACCTTATTCTACTTAGAACTGGTTAGATATGAAAAATTTTCGATATAAAAAAATTTTGATTACAGGCGGCTTGGGATTTATAGGCAGCAATCTTGCGATTAAATTAGTAAACTTGGGTGCTAGTGTTGAAATATATGATGCACTTATCAAAAATTTTGGCGGGAATACTTTTAATATCGAGCCAGTTAAGGACAATCTTAAAATTACGATCGCGGATTTAAGAGAAACACTGAAGACAGAAAAATCCGTAAAAAATAAAGATTTTATTTTTAATTTAGCTGGAAACTTATCACACATTGATAGCATGAAAGATCCTTTTATGGATACCGATATTAACTGCAGAGCACAGCTTTGTTTGCTTGAGGCGTGCAGGAAATATAACCCAAAAGTAAAAATTGTGTTTGCGGGCACCAGAAATCAATACGGAAAAGCCTTATATATGCCCGTTGACGAAAAGCACTTGCAGGAACCCACGGATATAAACGGGATAAACTCTATGGCAGCAGAAAAATATCATTTACTTTATAGCAGGATATACAAAATACCGGCAGTTTCCATAAGAATGACCAACACATTTGGCCCGAGACATCAAATGATTCATAGCAGGCAGGGGGTATTAAATTGGTTCATAAGACTGCTCATAGATTCAAAACAAGTGGAGCTTTTTGGTGATGGAATGCAACTTAGGGATGTGAATTATATCGATGATGTTGTAGATGCGCTTTTACTTGTAGCAACTTCAAGAAAGACTGTCGGACAGGTTTACAATTTAGGAGGAAATCCTGTCACATTAAATGATTTTGTAAAAGCAATCATAGATAAATTAGGCTATGGCGCATATAAAACTGTCAGGTTCCCAAAAGAAAGGGCATCTATCGAAATTGGAAGTTATGTCGCAGATATATCAAAAATTAAAGAGGATTTAGGATGGGAACCTAAAGTTCATATGGATGTTGGCATAAAAAATACTATTGATTATTATTTGAAAAATAAAAAACATTACTGGAAATGATTCCACTTATAGATTTGTCATTAGATAAAAAAACAAAGCAGACAATTAAGGCCGCGATTAGCAAAGTCTTAGAGTCTAAAAACTACATACTAGGGGCAAGACTGGAATCTTTTGAAAAAAAATTTGCTGAGTACTTAGGCGTCAAATATGCAATAGGTGTTGGCAATGGAACTGATGCTTTAAGGCTTGCATTAAGAGTCTTGGGTGTCGGTAAGGGTGATAGTGTGCTAACGGTTTCCATGACATCTCCATTCACAGCAATTGCAATTATCGAGGAGGGGTCAAGGCCAATTTTTTGCGATATAGATACAAAAACCTTGACGCTAGACATCAATGACGCATTAAGGAAGTTAACTAGAGATACTAAAGCAATAATTCCCGTTCATATATACGGAAATCCTGCTAATTTAGATAGGCTTCGACTTTTTGCGAAAGAACACAACCTAATAATTATTGAGGACAGTTGCCAAGCAATTGGTGCAACGTTCAAAGGTAAAAAAGTAGGAACCTTTGGAAACGCTGCTGCTTTTAGCTTTTATCCAACAAAAAATTTAGGGGGAATAGGAGACGGTGGAATAATGGTTACAAACAACAAGAAAACTGCCAAAATGGCCAAATTATTAAGACATGGTGGCCAAACAAAAAGATTTTGGCATGTTCACAGAGGGTTTAACAGCAGGCTTGATGAAATTCAAGCTGCAATTTTAGAAGTAAAATTAAAAACAATTGACGCAAGTAACAAAAAAAGGGCAGTTATTTCTAAAAAATACATTGAGGATTTAAATGGCTTGCCTCTTGACTTTCAGGAAGTTTTACCATTGGCACAAAGCGCCAATCATATTTTCATAATAAGAACTAAAAATAGAAATGGGCTTAAGAAATTTTTGCATAAGCATGGGGTAATGAGCGACATTTATTATCCATTTCCTCTGCATATGCAACCTGCGTTTAATATGTTTTATTCCAAACTTCCAAATACTGAGAGAATCTCAAAAGAGATTTTGGCCCTTCCTCTGCATCCGAATCTTGCTGTAAAGGACCAAGACAAAGTAATTGAAACCATAAAAATATATTTTAAAAAAAATGCTTAAGAATTTTGTCGAATTATGGGAATATCGCGAGCTTTTACTAGCGCTGACGATGCGTGAAATTAAGGTTAGGTACAAACAAACGTTTTTTGGTGCTGCATGGGCAATTCTTCAACCTGCGGCATTAACAATTATTTTTACTGTAATTTTTAGCATTTTTCTAAAAGTTCCTTCGGAAAACACACCCTACCCGGTTTTTGCCTACAGCGCACTTCTTCCCTGGACTTTTTTTACAACAGCAGTATCCTTTGGTGCACTTTCTGTCGTAAATAACGGAAGTTTAGTTACCAGGGTGTATTTTCCTCGAGAAGTTTTGCCTCTTGCCACAGTTGGGGCTGCTATATTTGACTTTTTTATGGCATCGATCGTATTTATAATACTTGCGTTAATTTTTCAAATTCACTTTAGTGTAAACCTTTTGTTTGTTTTACTCATTTTACCTGCAGTAATAATGTTTGCCACGGGAATTAGTTTACTATTATCTTGCTTGAACGTGCTTTTCAGAGATGTAAGATTCATAGTGCCCCTTTTGCTTCAGATTTGGCTATACGTTACACCTGTGATTTATTCTTTAAGTCAAATCCCAGATAAATTCAGGTTTTTAATTTTTTTAAACCCGATGGCACCATTGGTTCAGGGATTCAGGGAAAGTACAGCGCTGGGGAAAGCTCCAAATTTATCGTATTTATTTTTCGCACTTGGATTTTCGCTTTTTACTTTAATACTCAGTTATTGGTTTTTTAAAACGAGGGAAAAAATATTTGCAGACATTATATGAACAGTGTCGTCGAGTTTAAAAATGTTTCCAAAGATTTTGTGACATCCAGGGGAAAATATGGATTGCTAATAGAAGCAATTTCCAATTTTTTTAGTAAAACCAGCAAAAATAAAAATAAGATTCATGCACTTAAAAATGTATCTTTTAGCCTCAAACCAGGAGAAGCAATTGGAATTATAGGTAAAAACGGTGCAGGGAAATCGACTATTTTAAAACTTATTTCAAAAATAATATATCCCAACTCAGGTGAAATTATTGTGAACGGGAAAATAGGCGCATTTATTGAACTCGGGGCTGGGCTTCACCCGGAACTTTCGGGACGAGAAAATATTTATTTATATGGGGCAATACTTGGAATGAAAAAGGGTGAGATTGAGAAAAAGTTTAATGAAATTGTTGAATTTGCAGAACTAAAAAAATTTCTAGAAATTCCAATTAAAAAGTACTCTTCGGGTATGTATTCTAGGCTAGGTTTCTCTGTTTGTTCCTTTTGCAACCCGGATATTTTGTTGGTTGATGAAGTTCTGGCGGTAGGAGATATTCAATTTCAAAAAAAATGCTTAGATAAAATGCACTCATTTGCAAAAGAAAAGACCGTCGTTTTTGTTTCTCACAATCTAGATGCTGTGGCAAAGATATGTAAAAAGGTTATGTTGATTGAAAATGGCAAAATTGTAAAGTTTGGTAATGCAATAGACGTAATTAGAACCTATGTTAGGAATAGTAAAACAATATAAAAATATCTTTTTGTTATGAATGATTTAACTCCAGCAATTGCAGGCGGAAGACCGCTTTACTCAACTTGATTTGGTGAACTTTTTTTACAAGCAAATAAAATAGAAACTGGGAGCCTTTTTGCTGGTAATCTATTTAGACATCCGGCATATCTTTCGGTAAAACACAGAGTAGTTGGGAATTTAAAAAATAGCGATCGAATCATGAACAATGGATTTTGGATCGGAGTTTATCCCGGAAATGATTTCGTGAGATTAAAATATGTTGTTTTAAAATTTGATGAATTTATTTCAAAATATAAATAGGGATAAGATCCTTTTGGCAACCTTAATGTTGGGGTTGTTTCTCAGAGGGCTAAACCCAACTTTTGGCTCCCCCGCTTTATACGCCTTGAATGATGAAGCGGTTGCCCATCAATCCGCTTTGTATATGCTTGCGAATAAAACTCCTTTTTCAATTGCGACCTATACACCCTTGAACGCATACCTTCAAATCCCTTTTATAATAATGTTTTATTTAGTGGTAAGACTACTGGGTCTATTCTCTTCTGCTTCAGAGTTTGAATACTTCCTATTGACTCATGAAGGTTACCTGCTTTTTATTCCAAGACTCATTTCCGCTGCATTTGGAGCTTTGACAATTATAGTCATTTACAAAATATCCCTGAGGCTATTTAAAAGCAGGCACGTTGCGCTTATTTCAGCCTTTCTCACCGCTTGTTCTTTCAACTTAGTACATATCTCACACTTTGGTAAGCCATGGGCAGGCGCTATATTTTTCTTCGCATTATCGGCTTTATTCTTTTTAAAAAAGCGGGTCTTATTCACGTCTCTTTTTGGCGCCCTTAGTTTTGGTTTCCATCAAATCGGAATTTTTTCTTTTCCTTTTATACTTTTTTTACAAGCATCATCTATAAAGAAAAAGATTTTTGCTTGCATTTTATGGATTTTCCTTGTCGTTTTTTTTCAGTTCCTTTCTTCGGATGTAAATACTATGAATAAGATTACAACCGGCTATTCATTTTTTAAACCAAACACAGTTATTACAGACATCCTAGCAAATAATATAAGTTTTAATTCCGTGCTGATTACTGTTAAAAACAACTCATTTATATATATTTTTAAGAATTTACTTGCAACTGATGGAGTTATTTTTATTTTTGGTATAGCAGGGTTTTCCTTGCTTATCCGTAAAATGCAATACAGATCTTATCTTGGCTTTGCGCTTTTTCAATTTGTCTTCTCAATATTTTTTTTGTGGTTACTCGTAAGATACTATTTTCCATTTCTTATATTAATCATACCGCTCGCATCATACGCAATTTATAAAACTGGTAATGCTATCAAATTTTTCAAGTTACCATTTGCGTTTTTAATTGTATTCTTTCTTCTTTTAAATCCGTTATGGTGGAACTATTTATTCATGAAGGAACCTACCTTTTTGCAAGTCCATAAATGGATTGATCAAAATTTGCCGCATGGTGAATGGTTCGTCTATGCCGGTGGCAGATATCAAACATTTTCACCCTCTGCCGAAGCTTCGGCTATTGCACAAAAATATGACCCATCATTTTATAAGAGATTAGCAGAAAGAGCTTCAGCTAAAAAAAATCTTTACACAAAAAACGTTGTCTATTTAGGGAGAATCCCCGGTGATAGCAAAAAGGGAAAGTTTGAAAATTTTCCAAAACAAGTATCGTTCGACTTTGTCGTTGATTATTATTTGTATTCAGGTGACAGTCTTAATAAAATGTACCCAGGTAAATTCGAGGTCGTGAAGAGTTTCAAGTCAGTAAAAAATTTAACAGCAAAGAATATGCCCGAGCCGCTATTTGACGCAAGTTCTAATTTTCAAACATTTCATGAATCCATTAAAGGTTCGATGTTTGATATGGAAAGGATTGGACCCAATTTTGATGTTTTGAAGGTGAATAAAGATGAGTAAGAAAAAAAATATTCCCTATTCGACCCAACTGATAGGTGCTGACGATATAAAGGAGGTAGTACGTGTATTGAAATCCGGCTGGTTGACGCAGGGACCAGCTATTGAAAAATTTGAAACAGCTGTAGCAGATTTTTGCACCGTAAAGTATGCGGTAGCTGTGTCTTCAGGGACTGCAGCCTTACACAGTGCTTGTTTTGCGATCGGCCTAAAGGCAGGAGATGAGGTCATAGTTCCTACCTTGAGTTTTGCCGCTTCTGCAAATTGTGTTGCTTATCTGGGCGCAAAGCCTGTTCTGGTTGATGTAGTGACAGAAACGGGCAATATCGATACAAGACAAATAGAAAATAATATTACCAATAAAACACGTGCCATCATCGGTGTAGATTTTGCCGGTCACCCTGCTAGTTGGGATGAAATATTGCAAATTGCGAAAAAAAATAAACTTGTAACAATAGATGATGCGGCACACTCTTTGGGGAGTTTGTATAAGGGAAGTAAAGTGGGATCTCTAGCGGATTTAACGGTATTTTCATTCCATCCGGTAAAAACCATTACCAGTGGTGAAGGTGGAATGGTTGTGACAAATAATAAGTTTTTTTTTGAACGCATTAAAAGATTTAGACATCATGGCATGATTAAAACCCCAAAGCTTGGAGGGTGGTACCATAAAATGATTGACCTTGGGTACAATTACAGAATGACTGATATTCAAGCAGCATTGGGCCACTCGCAATTAAAAAAAATAGATAAATTTATTAAAAAAAGGAGGGAGATCCATGAAAAATACAACGAGGCTTTTGAGAGTTTGTCGTTTATTACCTGCCCTAAAGAAAAACCTGACGTGAAAGCCGCTTGGCATTTATACACAGCAAGGTTCAATCTGGGAGTTTTAAAAAGAGGAAAGAAGAGGATTTATGATTATTTAAAGTCAAAGGAGCTTGGAGTTCAAGTCCATTACATCCCGGTACACCTTCATCCTTATTACCAAAAAAACCTTGGATATAAAAAAGGACAATTCCCCGTTGCCGAAAAATACTATGAGGGAGAAATCTCATTGCCTCTTTTCCCAAAAATGACAGATAAGGATGTAAATTATGTAATTGAAATCGTCAAAAGCCTAAAGGATTTTGACAAGAAGCTTTGAAATCTGCCATTTATTTAGCCTTTTAGCATCGTTACTATCGTATTTATTACCTTTAAATTTTTTAAATCTGCTGACTGTTTTTGTGTACGATTGCGGGAGTATCACTGCAATTTGGCCTTGAAGCATAAAGGTCCTTTTTGCTTCTTCCCTAGCAATAAGGTATGCGTCGGTCCTTTCGCCGGGTCTTAGGTGATTTGTAACCGTAACTTTCCCCTTGCCTACCATACTTTTTAAAATGCTTGCTAAATCTATAATGTAGAGTTTGGGGGCTAAATATACGAAAGTTGTACCTGTCAGATTGAAGTCGAATGCTTTTTCTACCAGTTCCCAAACTTCGTCTTGAGTGAGCACCAACCTTTGTGCGTTTTTATCAAAAATTTCAACTGTTTTACCGCTTGACAACTTTTGCTTAAATACCTCCGTTACACTACCGGAAGAGCCTAGAACATTACTGTACCTTACGTTTACAAAAACTGTTTTAGTACTTTGTTTTGATGCTGTGATAATAAGGTTTTCTGAAAGCTGTTTGGTAGCACCATAGACACTTGTTGGATATACTGCTTTGTCTGCACTCAGGTTTATAACAAATTTTACTTTATTTTTTACTGCAGCGTTAATAACATTTTGTGTTCCTATTACGTTGGTGGCAATTGCACCTATGGGGTCTTCTTGGCATAACTCTATGTATTTATTTGCAGCGGCGTGGATTATAATATCGACTCTTTCTGTGGATTTAATAAGTCTTTTTTCATCTTGGACATTACCGACAATAAATTTTACCTTGGGATCATTTTTTATTTTTTCAGCTAAAATCCGATGCTTGGAGATGGTTCTTGAGTAAATACGGATTTCTTTTGGATTAAAACTTAGCAGCTTTTTTGTCGCGTATGTACCGAATGAGCCGCTGCCGCCTGTGATCAAGATTACTTTTTTTTGAAACATCTTATATGACACTTATACTTTTTTTAAAAAATTTGTATATTTTGAGCTCCTGTAATTAACAAATCTTCGATCTTTGTGAATTGCCTGATAAATCTCATAAATTCCGTCACGAATAATTTTATGTGGCCTGAATTTTAAAATTCTTTGAATTTTTTTCGTATCAACTTTGTAATTTCTCGGTTCCATTTTCTTTTCATCTCTTTCTATCTCTGATTTGGGAATAATTTTTTTGACGAGATCGGCTACCTGATAAATTTGGTAATTTTGAGAATTACCAGCCAGATTAAAAACTTGGCCGTTTATCAATTTTTCGCTTTTATCAAGTGCCAGAATATACGCTTCGGCTGCATCTTCAACATGGATAAACGGTCGCCATTGATAACCTGCCCAAAGTGTAATTTTTTCACCAAGTGCTGCTTGTGCTGTAAAGTAATTCATTACAAGATCAAACCTCATTCTGAGAGATAAACCATAAAGAGTCGCCATCCTAAAAACAGTAGTAGAAAAATTGGGACCAGATTTGTCTAAAACAGCTTCTTCTGCCTGTGTCTTCGTCATGCTATAAACTGAAACGGGGGTAACCTTGTCCGTTTCTTTTAGAAGTTTGTCTGAAAAACCATATACAGAACAGGTTGATGCAAATAAAAACTTCCTAACTTTGTTTTCTCTGGCAATGTCAAGTAGTGACTTAGTAGCAAGATAGTTAATCTCAACTGCTTCTTGAGGGTGAATATTGCAGATACCATCTCCGACTAACGCAGCCAGATGGATAACACAATCAATTTTATTTTTTTTAAAAATTTTGGAAATTTCTTTATCGTTCCTTATATCCTCTTTGTAAATCCTTATGTCGTCTCTGAATCTATTTAGGGTTTGTGTGTCAAAAAGCATTTTGTCAATAACTGTTACGTTAAAATTTCTTGCAACAAGCTTTCTAACCAATACGGAACCAAGATAACCTGCGCCGCCCGTAACTAAAATATTTTTTACTGGAACCATATAACTTCTAAAGATATCAAATGGCCTTTTACTCGTCGCTTAGCCAATTGTATAATTATATGAATTTTGAAAGTAAATGAAAACTTTTAAAACAACTAAGATCGGAAGTCGTGCTATCAGGCCCGGAAATCCTGTATACATTATATTCGAAGTGGCATCCACCCACCAAAACAACTGGAAAATTGCCAAGGATTACGTAGAGCAAGCTGCAGATGCAGGAACCGATGCGTTAAAATTCCAGCTTTTTGAAGCTGACAAGCTTCTAAATCCTATAGCCTCCGGCTTAAAAGGCACGTATGATTTTTTCAAAACTGCCGAAACACCACGTGAATGGTTCCCGAAGCTTAAAAAGTTATGTGACAATGCTGGAATTGATTTACTTTGTACACCATTCGATGAGGATGCTGCTTCATATCTTAATATTATCGGGGTCCCTGCTATCAAAATCGCCTCCGGCGAATTAACCAATCATCAACTTCTTTCACATGTAGCTAGGTTTAACAAACCAGTAATTCTTTCAACGGGGATGGCGACGATGGATGAAGTTCGCACTGCTGTAAATGTACTGAGAAGAAATGGATGTAAACAACTAGTACTTTTACAATGTACATCTGTTTATCCGATGCCTTATGAAGACGCCAATGTACGGGCTATGCAAACCTTACAAAAAAAGTTTAATGCTGTTGTTGGTTACTCAGATAACGGATCAGAGGGTTTTTTAGTTCCACTTTTAGCTGTAGCACTTGGAGCATCGGTTATAGAAAAACATGTCACTTCTCATAAAGATAGGGGTAACTTGGACGATAAGTTTTCTATGACAGTTGCCGAATTTACCGAAATGGTTAAAAGAATTAGACGTTTGGAAAAACAATTTGAAGGACATCTCGAAGATGCTGTAGACGGTTTGAAAAAAGAATTTGGTAGAGATGTAGAAACAGCGTTGGGCGACGGTATTAAAAAACCGGCTGAGCATGGCACACACAAAACGCATCCGGGAGTTAAAGGTTTGTTTATTCAGAAGGAATCAGATGAAAGGCATTGGGCAAGACGCGGATTTTATCCGGCAAGATTAATTCAAAAAGGAACCAAAATAACTTCGGAAATGCTCATTTCGCTGCGGCCCGATATTGGGGTATCTGCTCTGTCACTGGGAGATGTAATTGGCAAGGTTGCAGCAGAAGATCTGCCGGCTAAACTCCCAATAAAACCAGAAAATAGAAGGGTTAGACGTTTTAGAAAGTCAGATATTAAGAAAACTTACAGAGATAAAGAGGGTGCGCAATTTGCTAAAATACTCGAAGAATCTGCTCTTTTTGATTAGCTAATGAAACTAAAAATCGTGGCAATTATTCAGGCAAGAATGGGATCCTTAAGAATGCCAGGTAAAGTACTCAAACCAATTCTCGGAAAGCCTATGCTTTGGCATGTAGTTGAGAGAGTTAAAAGAGCAAAACTTATTAATCAAGTTGTTGTTGCTACTTCTACCAACCCCGAAGACAAAAAGTTAGTAGATTTTTGCAAAACAAATAATATTGAAGTTTTTAAAGGTTCTGAGAATGATGTACTAGATAGGTATTATCAATGTGCAAAAAAATATCACGCCGATTTCATAGTCAGAATAACTGCCGATTGTCCCTTGATTGATCCATCTCTCATAAAAAAGTTAATCCTTGTGTTTAAAGGAAGAAACTTGGATTACTTAGCTATTTCAACAGGAGCCGGAGTTTCTCATCTGAATGTAAATAAGTACCCGCAAGGCCTAGATTGCGAAATTTTCACATTCCCCTCTCTTTCTGAAGCATGGAAAAAGGCAAGAAAACCTTTTGAACGGGAACATGTTACTCCTTTTATTTGGACTAATAAAAATCTTTTTAAAACAAATATACTTTGTCCCAAAGTAGATTATTCTGCGCTAAGATTAACCGTCGATTGGCCGGAAGATTTAGAACTTGTTAAAGAAATATATAAAAGACTGTACAAATTTAATGATAACTTTAACCTTAGTGCAGTCATTAACCTTTTGGAAAAAAAATCTGGTATAGCCAGTATAAATTCAAAGTATCTTGGCAAGACAACTGAAAGATTCTGGAGACAAAAATTAATGTCGGAATTTAAATATATAGAGTTGCTTAAGAAATTCAATATAAACAGTGTTGACGCTCTCGTTGTTCTTTCCGCTGAAGAAATAGGGCTCGAGGGTGAAAACGCAAAAAGGATAAGAGTAGGGTTAAGTCTGGCAAGAAAAATCAATAAAGATTGTAAGTTCATTTTTTTGGGAACAAAAACCCAAAATAAGAATTTGAAGAATTATTTTAAAAAAGATAAATTAAGCATCGGCGTGACTTTTCCAACAAACAGAAAAGAGGCCAGTACGCGGACTCAAATTAAAGATTTGGCAAGTTTTGTCAAGAAACATGAATTTAGTAACATTATGATTATTTCGCATGCTTACCATATCCCAAGGATTACAAGATATTGTAAACGTTATTTTGATGAAAAAAATAAAGTATATTTTTGGCCGGTAGGTAATATCCAAAAACAAAAAAGGACCATTGAGGTTGAAATTAAAAAAATAGTTAAATACTCAGCCAAGGGCGACATTCCATTATTTATATAAACATATGAGAAATCATTTAGGCAAAATCGTAGATAAAGTCCAGGGATATACCATTATCGATTGCAAGAAATGTGAATTTAAGCATGTTTTTCCTTTTCCACCGGAAGAAAAATTGCAAAAATTATATAGAGAAGATTTTTATTCTTTAGAAAAACCAGATTATTTTAAACACATGCAGAAAGATTTGGAATGGTGGATGTTAACTTACAGTAATTATTATAACTTATTTGAAAAATATACCAGAGGAAGGAGACTCTTGGAAATAGGTTCGGGGCCGGGATATTTCCTGAAATGCGGCGAGCGTATAGGCTGGGAAGTCCTTGGGTTTGAACCATCAAAGCAAGCATATAGGTACTCGATAAATAAAGGTGTGAAGGTGATTAATGATTTCTTTACGGCGGAAAAAGCTGGAACATATGATAAGTTTGACGTGGTACATTTGAGCTTCGTCTTAGAACACCTAACCGATCCACTTGCTTTACTTAAAAATGCTAGAAGGATGTTAAATAAAGAAGGTCTTATTAGCATCATCAGTCCCAATGACTATAACCCTTTACAGAATATCCTAAGAAGAAACCTAGATTTTGATCCTTGGTGGATTGTTCCGGAGCAACATATCAATTATTTTGATTTTGATTCAATACAAAAACTCCTTAAACGACTTAAATTTGAAATCGTGGAACTGCAGGGGACATTTCCTATGGAATTTTTTTTGTTGGGTGGAGAAAATTATGTTGGGAATAATAAAGTTGGAAGAAAGTCACATGCAAGAAGGAAGAAATTTGAGATGGCAATGTATAAATTCGATCGTGAAAGTTTAAATAACATATACAGATCTTTATCTAAGTTTAATATTGGAAGGGAATTTTTGGTAATTGGCAAGTTGATAGAATAATTTAATCTTGTGAAAAGAAAGAATGCAGCTCACGGATCACAAACCTAAAATTAAATTCATTGTTCAAGCAAGTCTCTTCAATTGGCAGGGTACAGAGGATTTATCTTTTAAAAAAATTGATGGGGAACCTGTAATCTTCTGGGTTTTAAAAAAAATAAGAGATAATTGGCATGAAATTCCAATTACAGTCGCGTTACCGGAAAGCGATAGGAAAATTTCTTTACCAATATCTATTAAGAAGTTCGAAAAAGTTGATTTCCTATATGGCCCAACAACGGACGTCCTGAAAAGAATTAATATCGCCACAAGGGAAATGGATGATAATTCATATTTTGTCAGGGTTTTGGGTGGACATTTGTTTTTTAGTGCACTAATTACTAAACAGCTTATAAGTCACGCCTATAGCGACCTTTGTGATTGGGTTAAACCGCCTGATGACTATGAGATACAACTAACTTCTGAGGTCATTAGAGTTGGTGCCATACGAAAATTAAATGATTATTTAATTAGCAACAATGTGAAAAACGCGACATCAATAAAAATATCCCCTATCCATTTTGTTTGTAATTCAGCAGAATTTAATGGACACAAGTTAAAAAAATTATCCAGATTGGATAAAACTGAAAAACTGCATATTAGGCAACTTGCTAAAAAGATTTACTTAATTGACCGTACTGAAATCAATTACAAAAAGGCTATTAGAATAGGAAATCAATTAACTTTTCATTACGAAATTGCCTCTAAGTATATTAATAAAAAATCGGTTGTATTTGATGTTGCTTGTGGAGAAGGTTTTGGAACAAAAATAATTTCTAAAAAGTCACAATTTGTTGTCGGCGCTGACATAGACCCAAAAGTTTTAAATTTTGCGAATAAATTTAATTATGGTAACAACATACTGTATCTTCTGGCGAACGCGAATCGAATACCATTTACTGAAAGATCTTTTGACTTTATTACCTCCATGGAAACTATAGAGCATTTAAATAGAGGAGTTTCGTTTTTAAAAGAATTAAAAAGGGTATTAAAATCAAAAGGAGTTATTGCTATTTCAACACCCCAAAACAGAGATGGAAAAATTCCCGTAAATCCTCATCATTTTAGAGAATATTCATTAAAAGAATTAATTAGGATGATCAGCGCTGAATTTAAAATTGAAAAAGTTATTGGAATCAAAACTGGAAGATTGATTATAGAGGGGGACCCAACAGGAAGTAACACAATGATAATAGCACGAAAAGTTTAAATGAAAAGAAAAAAGACTTTACTTGTAATCGGCGCAGGACTTGAGCAATCTATTGCAATTAGTATTGCACAAAAAATGGGGCTCAGAGTAATTGCAGTTGACGGAAACAAAAAGGCTGTAGGCCTTAAGATAGCTGATACCGGAATCTATTGTGACATAAGAAATGAGAGAAAATTAGAAGAAATTGCAAAAAAATACAATGTCTCAGGTGTAGTGACACATGCAGTAGAAATATCAGAAGTAGTTGCAAAATTAGCAAAGAATTTAGGTCTGCCAGGTTTGGATCCAAAAATTGCTAATTTAGCCACCAATAAATTATTAAGGGCTAGGGTTTTTAAGAAAAATAGCATTGCCTATCCTAAATTTGGCAGTGCAAAAACTACTACTCAGGCCCGAGTAAAAGCAAAAAAAATAGGTTATCCCGTTGTAATCAAGCCGGTGGACAATTCTGCCGCTAGGGGTGTTAAAAAGATATTTAATGACTCAGAATTAATAAAAAGCTTCAAGGAAACGTTGAATTACTCAAAGAGCAAAACGATTCTGATCGAGGAATTTTTAGATGGTCATCAAATAAGTACTGAGTCGTTCGTGTATAAAGAAAAGATAATTACAACAGGTTTTGCTGATAGAAATTATTCAAGGCTAAAAGAATTTGAGCCTTATTTTATAGAAGATGGGCATACGATACCATCGGTTTTACTTAAAAAACTTCAGAATAAGGTAATTAGAGAAGTGGAAAAGGCAATTAAAGCTTTAGGTATTAATTGGGGTGCAGCGAAAAGTGATGTTTTAATATGCAATGACAAAATTTATATTTTAGAAATGGCGGCAAGGACTAGCGGTGGTTGGTTTGCAACTGGAACAGTGCCAATTGCAACAGGCGTAAACATACTAAAACCATTAATTAAATTGAGTATTGGAAAGATGCCAAGTCTCAATGACTTTAAAACCACAAAAGGCTCATTTGCCTGTCAAAGATACATAATTCCTACTGAAAGTGGTTTTTTTGATAAAATAATAGGAATCGAAAGGGCAAAAAAAATGCCAGGAGTTAGAATGTTGGATATTTTTAATCTTCCCAAAAAGGGCACGTTCATTTACAAGGCAAGAAATCATGCAGACAGAATTGGTCATATCATAGCAGAGGGCAAGACTAAAGAAGATGCATATATAAAATGCTCCAATGCAATTAACCAAATAAGTCTAAATTTAAAACAGTCGGCTATAAAATGAATATTTTAATTATAGGAGGCGGACATTACTCTACAGGTTCAACTATTCTAGAAAAAGGCAGAGAAACTGATAAAGATTTGGGGGTAATACTTCCTTCCGTTCTTGAACTTAGAAGACAGGGTTTTGTCGAAAATATTTTTTTTGCTCTGAGGGACGGCTCCAAAGCAGAAATTATAAAAAGCAAAATTCAAAAAATAAAGGATAATTTTACTTGGGATTCAAACATCACCTTTTTCCCAAAACCAAAAGAAATAAATGAAAAAGCTTATGTAAAAGCAATGAAAAAGCTACCTAAACCAGGTGCTGTAATAATAGCAACACCAGATTACACCCACAAAGAAATGATCATTTGCGCAATAAACAATGGTTTGCACTATTTAGTAGTTAAACCTGTAGTCACAAAGTTGTCTGACCTAAAAAAAATATTAAACCTCCATGACAAAAAAAGGGTATTGGGCATGGTTGATTATCATAAAGTCTTCGATGAACACAATATAACTTTAAAAAACAATTACCTAAATGGTAATTACGGGTCAATTCAACATATTTACACTAAAATGACTCAAAGGAGAGACATGCTTGAGATCTTCAAGTCATGGATTGGGGAAAAAGGTCATAATATTAATCATTACCTTGGGTCACATTATATACATCTTGTCGGTTTTCTGACTAAAGCAAAACCTCTTAATGTTAGGGCGTTTTCCCAATATGGGGTAGCAAAAAAAAATTACAAAATTAACACACCTGACCTGATTGAAACACAAATAGAATGGCTTGCAAAGGATTACTCAAAATTTATCTCATATCACATTGCTGGATGGTCGGATCCCTTGGAAACACCAAGCATGACCTATCAAGAAATAGAAATATTAACAACCAAGGGTTATATAAAATCTGATCAAAGATTTCGGGGATTTGAAACGGTTATTTCAAAAGAAGGAACGAGAGTTATTAATCCATATTTTTTTAATTTGCAAAAAGACAATGATGGTTACGCAAATCTGGAAAGTCAATACGGTTTTATAAGTATCAAAAAATTTATTCAAGCAACCATCGACGTTGAGAATGGAGCTAAAGTAGAAAGTTTTGACGATAAGTATCCTACAGTAAAAGAGTCTCTGAGAGTAACAGCTATACTACAAGCAGCTGACGAAAGTTTAATGTCTAAATCATCTGTTTTAAATTTAAAAAATGACTTTCTATAAAATATAGCATTTGTCCCATAATCATAATGTTAAATATTTATACAGTTTTTCACGGTAATCTTCAATTTTCATCAATTCCCAAAAACCAATATAAAAATGTAATAGAAAAATGCTATTGGCCGTTAATCAAACTTTTAGAAAATAACGGTAAGTTAAAATTGGGGATAGAATTCAGCGGGTTGTCACTTCTGGAAGTTAGAAGACTAGAACCTAAGTTAATAGAAAAAATTAAAATTTTAATTAGCCAAAAGAAGCTTGAGTTTATAGGTTCATCATACACCCAAGCTATTTTCCCTCTTATACCCTATGAAATTAACTTGAAAAACTTAGAGTTAGGTATAAAAATTTACAAAGAAATTCTTGGTGAGATTCCAAGGATTTTTTATGTAAACGAACAGACATTTTCTGACGGATTGATTAGTATTTATAATAAAACCGGGATTGAAAACATAGTTGTTGATTTTGATAGTACAAAAGATGATGTTCGGTCAAACAAAATCCTTTTATACAATCCAATAATGGTAAAGAGTCAAAGGGAAGACAAAATTAATGTCATATGGAACAGTTCCATAGCTTTCCAGAAAATGCAAAGGTATGTTTTTGATGAAATCTCTTTTGAAGACTATTACGACTATTTATCTATCCATCTTTCAAGTAACAAAAACGGATCGTTCTGCCTTTACGGCGGAGACTGGGAAGTGTTCGGTTTTTCTCCTAAGGGAATCGAAAGAAATTGTAAGAATGATTATAAAAGAATGGCCGAGCTTTTTGATCGCCTCTCTAAAGTGAAAGCGATTAATTTCATTCTCCCCTGCCAATTAATTGAGAAAGGTATTCTCAGTCCCCAAATTAGATTAACAGATTTTCAAGATCCTATCGTTTGTAAAAAACAGGAAAAATATAATGTCTCAAGGTGGGCCTTGGCTGGCAAAAACACTATTTTTAGGAATACACAATGTTTCCGATTATTCAAAGCAATTGAAGAGTTTAAGAAAAGTAAAAGGGTAGATAATTTAACCGTCAACAAACTGGAGAAGAACATAGTTAGGCTTTGGGGGAGCGACTACCGGACTAATACGACGGAAGACAAAAATAGTGAGTATGACAAGTTTTTGCTGGAGACACAAAAAGTAATCAGCAAATATTTAAAAAAAGAACACAGTTTTTCCATTAAGAGAAGCGTTTATAGAGAAAACAAATCTAAATCTCGATTAATTACCGAGGACGGGTGCATTGAAACAGATAGTGTCAAATTGACTTTAGACCGACGTAAAGGTGCTACGATTAAAGAATTGTTATTCCCTAAAATTTTCCCCAAAAAAATAGCGGGTTTAACAGCACATGGCTATTTCCAAAATCAACAACTTTCTTCTGACTGGTTTTCAGGACACTGCTTGTTTGAGACAGATAGCGGCAACAAGTATACAGATTTGTATCCAGCCCAAATATTCGTAAAGAAAAACCACAATGGCGAAATTAACCTTTTCTCTGAAATTAAAACGCCTATTGGCACAATAAAAAAAAAATACAAGGTTTATCAGAATTTGCCCAGAGTTGACCTGCAATATGTATTTAATTTAAAAAAGGTTGGGCTCAAATCGGCCAGAATTGGCAATGTTACTTTAGACCCTTTAAATTTTGACAAGAGAAATCTTTGGTATGCAACCGTCAACGGTGGAAAGTCTAAAGAATTATTCAAAATCGGTAATAACTTCGTAGCTCAGGACGAACTTGTTTCTTTGAGAATTTCTAGTCGCGGCTGCTTGGGAGCAACTGATGGTTGGATTGCAGTTGGTGATAATAAAAAGGGCTTGGCAATAATCTGGGATAAAACCCAACTTGCAAGTTGTCCAATCATCCATTTTGAGAATACACCTGAGGGTCTATTTTCTCGTATCCAACAATCAGTCGCCGAATCGGACGAAACAGGTTTCCCGATATTTGAAAGCTCTTGTTCCTTTTCCATGTCATTACTCGCTTACAATACTGAGTCTACTGATGTTCAAAATGTAATCAGGAATATTGAATTCGATTCATCGGTTAAGGATGCATACAAATGAATTATGCTAGTTACGAGAGAGTAGATCGAGAAGCAAATTACCATTACAAAAAAATCTTAGATAATCCATTCTTTGATACGATATTCACGTTCGAAGGTGTAAACTTGTTCAAATGTTTAGATTACAAACTATATCATTATTTGTTAAAGTTTTTTTCCACACAAGAGCATATAAATAAAACACCTTTCAACTCCATCAACAAAAACTCTTTTTCAGGTGGACTATTTACATCTCCACTGCAGGATAATTTATCGTTATTTTTTAAAAGGGCATTAGAAGAGAAAAGACTTCCGGCTGCAGTTACAAAAAAGCAGGGCAATTTTGAAAAACTTAAGTTAAAAATTTGGACTAATTACTACTATTTTTACAAGTGTTTTATAATAAGAAACCATTCGGATGTCATTTTCGTACTGCCTGCACAACATTCTGTAAAGTTGTTTCCTCTGTTTAAAGAACTCAACAAAAAAAAGATAAAATACTCGCTGGTACTGCATGATCTGGATCTAAAAACATTAGTTCTGCTATATACCAATTTCATTCCCTTCATCGAACGCAGGGCCCTAATGAGTAAATCTGATCATCTTATCCGAAAACCTTTAAAGAGAATGCAATCAATGTGGAATAAGTCGAGAGATAAATTTCGAGTTATTGAATCAAGAGAATATAAACAAACTGTGTTAAGGGATGCACTCATTTTGGGAATTAATTTTTTTTTAAAAGGAGAACTTAGTCAAATTGCCAGGGACGTTCTAGCTACCAAATTCATAATTACTAATTTTAAACCGAAATTAATTGTTACCACCACCGATCCAGACACCAAAGTTTTGCCCTATATATATAAAGCAAAAGAGACTGGCATTAAAACAATAACTCTTCAACACGGTGCATATGCATCGTGTGTGAACGTTGACTTTAAAAGCGACACGAATCTGGTGTGGGGTAACTATTATATGAACTGGTTCAAGGAAAAACTAGGCAAAAAATCAAATCAGTTCGTTATAACGGGTTCAACATTCTATGACAATTTTAGACTTAAAAAGCTGAAAAAGATAAATAAACAATTGAAAGAGCTATCAGTACTGATTTTATTAGAAAACGTCTACTTTTTGAAAGAAAAATTTGAAACTGAATTAAAAAAGATTATCGGATATGTTTTGAGTGAGGGCATCCAAAAAATCTATATCAGGCCGCATCCTTGGCAAGATATCTCTTTCATAACTAATGCATTCAAAAATAGTTTTGAGGTTTCAATCATTATTGACAACAGTAATAATTTAAATAGAAGTATTAATAAAAATGATTTGGTAATCACAATGGATACATCGGCCGGTTTCAATGCATTAATATTAGGAAAAAAATTAATTTATTGGGATTTTTTTGGAAAAGAAAATTTGCCCTTTAGAATGGGCGGAGTTCCGGTCGCAAAGAGTCCTGAAGAAATTCGTGATTTTATGATAAAGATAATCAATAACAAATTTAAATCTTTCGAGGGCAAAAGAAAGAAACTGCTTAAAGATATTTTCTATAAACTTGACGGCAGATCCTCCCAAAGAGTAGTTAATTTTCTTGAAAGTGAATTGAGGCGATAAGAAAGGAGACTATTCTTGTTTTATTGATAATTTTTGCATGATTTGTGTTTCGCTTTTGGAAAATAAAAAATTCTTAAACTTTATGTATGATCATTTTAAAACTTTAGAAGAAAACAGAAACTATGTTATTTTCGATTTGAGGTAGCTATCTTTTCTTCAAAAAGCAATTCCCTAATGACCTTCACCACTATCCATAAACTTATAAGGGAAAAGGCTATGAAACCAATTGTACTAATTATTCTATAGGGGATAAATCTGTTAACTACTTCATTAAAAGTTGGAAGGCTCGAGAAATATTCTGGATTTATTGGTGCAAAAAGTCCAAGTTGCAGTTGATTTGCTAGAATTTTGTAGGAAGCAAAGCTTAACGTTAATAATATTATTATGGTGGATGAGATTTTTGCTTGTTTAAACCAAAGCATTATAAGCGGGCTTACCCATAATAAGTAGTGAAAGTGTGCTCTGGGGAAGAGTACTAATAGCATCGATATTGAAATAAGGCCTATGCCAAGGGTAAATCTCCATTTATCCTTAATTTTTAACAATTTTGTAAAAATTAATAAACCTAAATAAGACAGTACAAAGATACTTAATTTTATTAAACTTGAATAATATTCCCAGCCGCTAATTTTCCTGCTGTATAAATTATAATTCCCAGCAGTGGAAGAATATATTGCCAATTCGGGATTTGAAATAAGAGATGGAATCAAGAAAATCACAAAGGGTAATAAGGAAATAGTTAAAATTACAAAAAAGTTTTTAATGGTTTTTGCATATATTAATGCCATTGGGAGTACAAAAATAAATGGATAAATTTTAAAAGCTCCGGCTATCCCCCATATTAGCGAAGCTTGATAAATTTTCTTTTTGTATAGGTATATATACCCAAGGAAAACAAAAAAGCAGGTAATAGCATCAAATTGCCCGAAAATATATGCACTATAAATTAAGATCGGATTGAACAGCCAAAGGATGATATTCCCTTTTGATATTAATTTAAGTTTGATAAATCTATATATAAGCATTAATGAGAGCATGTCAAAGATTAAATATGGTACTTTCATTATGAATAAGTCTTTAAATAGTCCGGTATTGTTCGTATATATAAAGTAATCTGTACTTTTACTTGTAATATTATTTAGGTAGGTAAACCTTAAATCTCTCATCCAAGATAAAAAGGTATCTGAAAAGAATGAGTAGAAAAATTGGAAAAAGCCAATGAAAAAATACACAATCGGGTGATAATAATAAATTTTTGGGTTATTGCTGCTTTGTATATATGAATAAATGTCTAAAATCCCCTCCCTCATTAATGCCGGGAACATATTAATAGCCAAAAAGTCCGAATGTGCAGAAATGGGCATAAGTAAAAATTTAATAGAAAAGGAAAATAAGGTAATGAGTATATAGAAATTTCTGGAAAATTTTATATGACTAAAATTCATTGTCTTTAGTACGGTTAAATTCTAGAGAAGTAACTAGCGAAGATTTTTACTATGAACTCCAGGTCTGATTTTTTTAAACCTTGGTGACAGCCGATTAAAAATCCATTCTTGTTGATATTTCTTGCAACCGGATACTGATCCTCCAGATTACCAAAAAGTTGAATGTATATAGGTTGATTGAGTAAAGGCATTAGATACCTTGTCTCGATGCCGTTTATCTCTAAATACTCTGTTAGGTCTTTTCTGTTAATTTTTCGGTCTGAAATTAAGATGGGATATAGCATAAAACCATGGCTACCACCGCTTCTTATGCGAGGCAACTTAATATGGTTTGTCCATCTAGTAAGCTTCTCTGTCAGATATTGGGCATTCGATTGTCTTTTGTTGATAATATCCTTCCATTTTTTAAGTTGGGCTAAACCTAGCGCAGCTTCCATTTCTGTAAGTCTGAGGCTGTGACCTAAATGGATGAATGAAAATCTTTTTTCAACAATCTTAAATAATTTTTCTCTATTTTTTTCGTCATCATCGTCTATAGAAAGATAGATACCATCGCGCCCATGGTTTGCATAACTTTTTAAGCGTATAGCTAAATCATCGTCATTTGTCATTACCAGCCCTCCCACTCCGGTGGTTATTAAATGTGTGGCGTAAGTCGAATAGCAAGAAATATCACCTAGCGATCCAACGGGGTGTTTCATGTATTTTACAAACATTGCCTCACATGAATCTTCAATAATTTTTAGGTGATATTTTTTGGCTATTTCTAGTATCTTTACCATCTCGCTGCTCTGGCCAAAAAGATGAACAGGAATAATAGCTCTTGTTTTTTTTGTGATCTTTCGTTCTATTTCTTTTGGATCCATACAATAAAAGTCTTCTTCGACGTCCACAAAAACAGGTTTAAGCCGGTTGTGCAAAACAACGTTAGAAGTTGCAACAAACGTAATTGCGGGAATTAATACTTCATCACTGTCACTCCAATTATATTTATCTTTTAATACCTGGAGCGCAATATGGAGAGCACTTGTACCGCTATTTACAAAAATTGCATACTTTCTTTCATGAATTTCTGCCATTTTCGTCTCAAAATTTCTAGAAAAATCTCCATAAGAAAGCCGTGATGTTTCTAATACGCGCATCACATCTCTTTTTGCTTTTCTGCTAATATTAACTGTTCCAATGCCAATCTCAATGCGTTTTTTCACTTGAATATGTTAGAATTATTTCTATAATTTATATAATCTAGCCGCTTTTTACAAGTGGAAAACTTGTAATTCTCCTTATGAAAAGCTTATCCGTAGTCATTCCTACATTTAACGAAGCAGATAATATTGTAAAATTAATAAAAATGATTAATTCTGAGTCAACGCTAAGGTGCTCTATTATAGTAGTTGACGATAATTCTCCTGATAACACAGCTCTGTTAGTAAAAAATATTCAAAAAAAGTATTCCAATGTTTTCTTAATAAACCGCGTGAGAAAAGCTGGTAGGGGTTCCGCCGTGATTGCTGGAATGAGATTTGCAAAGAAATTCAAAACTGATTTTATATTAGAAATGGACGCAGATTTTTCACATAATCCTAAAGATATTAAAAGGCTTGTTCAAAAAGCAATAAAAACTAATTCGGATTTTGTTGTTGGTTCAAGATACTCAGATGGAAGCAAAATCTTTAATTGGTCCATTAAAAGAAAAGTTTTCAGTCGACTTGCGAATTTATATGCAAGAATTTTGCTTGGTGTACCCTTGTCTGATTACACAAACGGTTTTCGTCTTTATAGTAGTAACGCAGTTGAATATTTGTTGAAAAAAGAATTGAAATCAAAAGGGTATATCGTACTTTCCGAAACGGCATATCTTTTACATAAAATGGGATTTAAATTCAACGAGATTCCTATCGTGTTTGTAAACCGTAAAAGGGGAACTTCTAATTTAGACCTATCCGAAATAATAAATTCTTTCATAGGTATCTGGAAAATACGTTTCTCTTAAATTTTATAGACACTAAACTTTTCATTTTTATACATTAACTTAAAATTTAATTTATTTTGGGAATCTGTGATTACATAATTGAAATTATATAGTCTGTTCAAATGAATGTAATCTTGGTCATGGAACGAATCGTAATCCTTGAGATTTCGCATTAAGTTATCCCAATAATATGCATAGTCTCTGCTATAAATTACTACAGCACCGTCTTTAATGTCTCCAACAATCGGCCTTTGAGAAAATATCCGGAAACCGGTAGATGCAGGTGGGGTTAAAATTTTTGCTGAGACATCGGTATTTTGTAAAACCCATTTTTGAAGACTAATCCATTCGCTTATTTTTTTAGGAAATTGAATTTTTTCTTGTAAATCTGAATAAGAAGTAAGATTTAAAAAAAAATACAACGTTAATATGATTGTAGATATTAGATATAAATGATATTTTGATAAGTCTGATTGGCTTTTGTTATTAGTAGCAAGGCGTGCCACTATAAACAATGTGGTCATAATCAAAAAAAAGTAAAAGAGATTGAGACTAAGAAAAATAAAGGCAAAAAGTCCTAAAATTCTCAAAATTTTATTTTTAAAAGTTAAGAATAGCGGAGAAATTGCTAAGGCGATATAAACAACTGGCGTAATTGACCTGACAAGTTGAAATTGAGCAAAACCGGGAAACCTTAAAACCTCCAGTAAGATTGCATTTATTAAAAAAACCGCGAGTGCGACTAAACAAATAGTTTTCACGAAATATCTTATGTCTTTTTTTAACTCGTTTAAAAAAACTACAACAAGTACGATGTAAATGAAGAAGGCTGCCCAACCAAGCAACTGCCAGGTTGACGTAAAAACGTAAGCATCTCTGAACTTTATGATTGAATACCATATCTCGTTTTTCGAGAAAATCGTATAAAAAAAGTTTTTGCCTAAAACTATGTAAGAGGATACCGCCAGCAGTAATGATGCGCTAATTATTTTCAAACAGTCCTTGGTTTTTGATTTTGAATTCAATAGGTAAAGTGCAAAAACGTTTAGAACACTTGGAACAATTGAGGCTGGGTGAAATAAAGTTCCAACTGAGGCCACAATAAGGGATTTGGCGTATCTATGTTCGAGTAAAAACGATAGAAAAAATATAAGAAATATTACACCCACAGACCGATAGCCAAAAAATAAATCGAAGGTTTGGGTTGCAGTACCACCAATAAATTTCGGCAGAAGAAACGGCAGCAGTGAAAAGTAAGCAAGACGCTCGTTTTTCAACAAAATTTTTGATAGACGATAAATGCCAGTAAAAAACGCGAATTGGAAAATCAGATAACCGATAAAGAAAATAATTTGGATATCAAAGAATTTTGTTAAAAGGCCTACTAATGGGTAAAAAATGGACAGATGCACCGAGCTTTGATTGAAAAGTGCGTCACCTAGGAAAAGAGAAGGGGTTGCGGATTTTAAAATATATGGAATAAAAATTTCCTGGTCAGAAACGGCAAATTGATAACCATGTATGAAAAAAGCGATGAATGAAAACGAAAGAATAATTATCCATTCCTTGGGTTGAAAGCTTTTCATTGTTTAAATGGATTTAAAGATTATGTACCCGTTTACCACAGTTTCGGGTTTTAAATACTTCAGGTCGGGTCTCAGAGTAGAATATTCTTTGGGGCTAATAATTAAATAATTCATTTTGTATTTTTTATTGTCGATATTTTGATAGTTTGAGAATAGCTCAGCAATGGTTTGATCCGCTTCTTTTGTATTTGCTGCAAAGTAGAAAATGTAATCTATAAGATTCTTAAAATTTGCTTCTGATCTTCCTGCATCTTTCCCTGAAAGCTTGGACAAAATTATATATCTTTCTAGTTCCTCTCTGCTTGTCATAATTGTACGAATATTGGGCGGAAAATAAATTTTATTAGGTAAATAAGTCGGAATTATGCTGTTTAAATCCGAATCTAACGTTGCTAATACATCGCTCTTTTGCGTATTTGCCTTTAAATAAGATAAAACCCCGTTTAAATCCCGATTAGACTCCAAAAAGCTTGGCAAAATTTTATTAGTCGTTCTGACTTGAATAGATAAAGCGAATGTTAATGATATTGCGATAATAATCAGAGCAACATACTTTTTTGTAAATTTGCTTGTTCGTTCTAAAATCTTAAAAGCAATTCCAAAAAGAGTTATTGTTGAAACAGGCATTAAAATTCTCCTTACATAATGCATTGTCTCTAAATCTTGACCCAGGATCATTTTTGAAGCACTGGACATTAACGTCGCACTAAATAATATAAAAACCCAGATGAAAAATTTTTTGTCTTTAAATTTGAAAAATAATATAAACAAAAAAGTTAAAAGAGCAAATCGGAGTATTACTAAATTAAACGAATTATTTTCAGTTGCAGATTTGTTGAGAAAATCCTGTGCATTAGGTGACAAATAAATATTGATCATGTTAACCAGATAATATGATGCAATCAAAAAGGCTATACCTACCGATGCTGTAAGTCTTTTAAAAGTCGCGAATCGTTTCGTGTAAAGTAAATATAAAAAGCATGTCAATACTAAAAATGACATGTAAGTCCAATAAAAAAGATAAGAGTAAAAGAGAAGACCAAAAGATACTCCGAATGCCACTATATAGAGCCTCTTGCCTTGTTCGATAACCTTTAATAGAAAAATCAGACTTATTAAAAAGATTGGGAATGTCATTTGTGGATGAAATGCCCTAGATAAATAGAGGAAATAGTTGGGTCCCTCTATAGTATTAAAGTATTTAATTATTTCTTTGGGATAGGGAATAACAGCAATAAAATCGCGAAATAAACTAGTAAAAAAAGCTGCGCTTAATGCTAAGTAATCATTTTTAATCAAATTTTTTGACAAAATATAAATCAAAAAGAAGATTATAGGAGGAAAGATGAAATCTGAAGCTACGAAACTATTGGGAACAGATCCGGTTAAAAAAGAAAGCAAAGCCATTATTTGTGCCGGCAATGTTTCCCCTAGAAAGGGACTAGGGCTGTCTCTATATTCATATGAATAGACGTCACCCAGAAAGAGATGGCCATTTGCAATATAATTTACAAACGGACTGTAATAAAAGGATTCATCGTATATTGTTGGGCTTGAGGCGTGGATATTTAAGGGATTATACCTAGAACCTAGATTTGATTTTAAAATTATATGCGGTAATCCATAAATTATTGAAATAAGCACTATACAGGTAGCTGCAGAGATTTTTAGAATATTTTTGCAAGTTGTATCTTGCAAATTTTTAAAGGAGACGCTCAAAAAAGTCATTTTTAAGCAATTTTCTTGGCTAAGATAAACACTTCAATCGTTCTGTTGAATCCTTTAGAGACTAATCCTAATAGCTTTAGGAGCGGAAGACTAATTTTAGGCAATGATGTTTCTTCATAAAACATTTCAGCGTTCATGGATTTAACAACTTTAAAGCCATTTTTAGCTAGTAACATTTTTAATGTCTTCCTTGAAAAGTGATTTGAATGGTGAATAGGATATGCCATTTCTACTAGTTTTGATAATCTCCCAAAAGAAAACTTATAAGTTATATGAGCAATTAAAAATAACAGGGAATCAACCATAGTTGTTTGAAATGCGACAAAACCTTTTCTTCTTAGGATTCTCCTAATTTCTACAACAAGATCCTTCGGATGCTCCACATGTTCTATTGAATCCCAGCCAGTGATCACATCAAATGAATTCTTTGCAAAGTTCGCCTCTTCCAGCTCTTCGCAAAGAACATCAAGTCCAAATTTCTTTCTAGCAATATCCGCTGCAAATTTTGAAACCTCAACTCCGGTTGTTTCCCAGCCCGTTTCTTTGGCAATTTTCAAAAAAACACCCGTTCCGCAACCGACATCGAGAATTTTGCCTTTTTTAATTTTTGAATACCTAATAATTTTTTTAAGTCTTTGAGTAAAATCTTTTACTCTTAGACTTGTTTTAAAATCTTGAGAAATTCCTGCAGAAAAGTAATCTTTTTGCAATTCGCAGAAGTAATCTTTCGAATATAAATCTTCTATTTCTTTCCTACTGTAGATTACGTCTCTTGCTAAAAGACAGCAATTTGCACATTGAACAATGTTAAATTTTGGCAACTCATATTTGATTTTAAAACGTCCTTCCTTTTGGCAAAGTGAACATTTTCTTCTGGTGATCATTTTTAAAAGTTTATATCTTTTTTAAAATGAAAAATTGATGTTTTGGATTTTCCACTGGATAAAAACACTTCTCTATTGAAAATCCTGACTTTTTTATTAGACTTTTAATTTTGTTTAGCATGTAATCTTCTCTCCCTATTTCCCAGTAATGTTCACCTAAAAATTTATGTTTTATAGGCCAATCTATCTTTACTGTTTTTTCAATTTTTGGCACATAAGGTATTAATTTTAAACCAAAATAAAGTTCAGTGATGCTAAAATGGGGCAAGGTTAAAATAACATATTTATTTGTAACCCGGTTAAGCTCGCTTAAGCTTTTTTTAAAATAGCGAAAAGGAAGATGCTCTAAAACCTGGGCGCAAAGTACTAAATCAAAAAAATCATTTTTAAATGGTAACTTTCTAACATCACCAACAATATCAGGTTTAAGTGATTGGTCAAAATCTACAGTTGTAACTAAAAAACCCATTTTTTTTAGCTGATTTGAAACAACCCCTCCACCAGTCCCAATTTCAAGAATTTTTTTAGGTTTTAGTTGATAAATTTCATTAATCTGATACCAGTAACTATTCCATCTTCTTTTTGAAAGATAATTTAAGGTCAAATAATGTGATTTATCGACTTGAACTTTGGACATTTTTTAAAACCTTTTCCAATTTTTTTGCGAAATGTTTGGTTGAATATTTTGAAGCTACAATTTTTCGAGCATTAAAGCCAATTTGTCTTGCTATCGATTCATGTGACACAACGAATTCGATAGCCTGTTTCAATTTTTTTGAATTAGAAGGCGTCACAAAAAAACAATGTTCTTTATCAACAAAATCATAGGCTGAGGTTATTCCCAAAACCTTAGAGACAACAACCGGCAATCCAGAGAGCATGCCATCTAAAAGCACCATTTGTCCAGATGCTCTATCTTGTTCATAAAGCGGTAAGACCAACATTTTGGCATTTTTATAAAGCTTCTTCAGATGTGCAAAGGGGATTTCTTTTAAAATTTTTACATTGGGTGACGGGTCGGGTAATTTGGCTCTTGATCCCGTGACTACGATCAGTTTTTCTTTAAGACCTTTTATTGCTTCAAATAAAGTCAAGAAATCTCGTGACCTGTCTTTACCAACTGAAAGAATAAATTTCCGCTCTTGCTTTTTTGGCTTAAAGAAACTAGGGTCTCCTCCTGCGGGGATAAAGTGAAGTTTATTATTTTTGACTCTAAAAGTTTTATTAAAATATTGTTTTTCAATCTCTGAATAACAAACAATGGCCTCAGGAGCTTCAAGAACCCACTTGAAAAATTTCTGAATTAGACTATTTCTTTCATTTTTAAATCGGCTAACAAAGTCTAAACTCATATAAACTTGTTTTCCTTTAAAAAGACCGACTTTTTTAAGAAGTGCCAGTGGCAAACCTAGGGGTTCCGAGCAAGTGATTACTAAATCGTATTTATTGATTTCTTTAAGCTTCGGTATTAGCCGATATAATTGGAAGTTAATCCCCCTAAGCCAAAAGAATATTTCTTCAATTGGAAAAAGCAGAAGAAAAAAAATATTAAGCTTTCCTAGGGGCAGATCGAGATAATCAACTTGAAAGCCCATTTTTTGCAAATGGTTATAACCATAAAGAATGGTATCCGGGGCTTGGCCTGATGATACTTTTCTGATGGTTGTTCCTCTTGGAGTCGGGAATAAGTAGAGAATCCTCATTTTGCAACTAAGCCTTTTAAAGTTAAAACCTCCTTTTCGAGAAGATGGTACAAGTTATAATCCTGAAGTATTTTTTTCCGTGCACTTTGGGCTAATTTGTAAGCTTGCTCGGGATTTTTAAGAAACCAAACAATGGACTTAGATAAAGATTGTGAATCAGTATCACAAAGAAGACCAGTAATACCATTTGTGATCGTTTCTTTAATTCCCACTACCTTAGCCCCTATGACGGAAAGCCCGCAGGCCATTGCCTCAAGAAGCACTTTGGGGCTGCCTTCGGCGAGTGACGGCAGGACAAAAATGTCAGCGCGGTTATAAATTTGAGGCATTCTATTATTGTCTACCTTTTCAATAATTTTTAAATTGACCCTATTTTTTTGGGCTAGATTGACGAGTTTCGATTTTAGGCTGCCATTGCCAACAATTAATAAGTCGGATTTGATATCCGCCATTGCCAAAATTAAACTTTCAAAATTTTTCTGTTTTTCAAGTCGGCCAACAGAAAGAATAAGCGGTCTTGGATTAGTTTTTCTTTTGGAGAGCTGTCTAAAAAAAGTCGTGTCGACTCCATTTGGAAGATAGACTGATTTACTCTTGGGGATTTGTGCAAGAATTATTTTGTTGGCGGCAAATATTTTGTTTGAAAAAAAAATGGCAATTGGTTTTAAGAGTTTTAAGGTTATTCCTCGGATTTTTTTATTTTCAATTTGGGCAACTTTTTCATAATCATAAGCAAAATTGAAAATGTAATTTTTGTTAAAAAATATTTTGGTAATTATTGCTGGAATAGTCCCGAACAAATGATAGACTCGAATCACATCGCACTTATTAACAAGTGTTAGATTTAAAAATGGCATAAGTAGACCATATAGATACCGGTGCAAATTGTATTTATTAGGTATAACTTGGACGTTCTTGGGCAGACCATCAACTTTTTCATTTGCATAAGAGAAAATATAAACTTGAGAGAAATTTTTTGAGAAATAACGCAGGTAAAATTTTTTGAAAAGTACATCTTGGCCGCTCTTGGCCATATTTTTAAAACTATCACCAGATGCTAAGAAAATACCTAAATTCATTTAATTAGATTTTTATAGAGCTTAATATAGGCTTTACTTATATCCTTTTGAAACTTTCTCTTAATAATTGCAAAATCATTATAGATGTTGTTCTGCAACTTTTTATTTTCTTTTAAACCTCTTTTAACCCCTTTTATTAGATTTTCTTTTGTTGGATTAATGATTAGCCCATATCTACCATCCTTGATAATCTCGGGTAATCCTCCTTTATTGCTAGCGACGACAGGTGTACCTTGTGATATAGCTTCAAGCGCAACTCTTCCAAATGGCTCTGGCCAAAGAGAGGGAACAAGTACGAGTTTAACTTTTGACATAAGCTTGAGGAGACTGCCATGGTTGATTTGACCAAGTATTTGTATATATATATTTTTATTAGCCCTTTTTAGTCTTGTAAGGTCATTTATCAGAGGACCATCACCTACAAAATAAAATTTGTAGTTAGGGAACGATTTCATTAGTTTTGGCAAGGTCTTTATTAAAAGACCAACACCTTTTCCTAAAGTTAGCCTTCCGGCAAACAAAAGGGCATTTTGTTTTTTGATTTTTGGCAGTACTTTTGCAAATGAAAAAGAATTTCCAATGACCGTAACTTTTTTAAAGCCATTGGCAAGAAAAATTTCTTTTTGCTTTTGGGATAAAACCACAATATTTACATTCATACCAAATATTTTCATTAAGTTTCTGGCGATTCTCCCCCATAAGGCGTAAAGCACATTTAAAAAAATAACAAGTGGATTTGGAAATTTGAGATAATTTTTTAAATAATAAGTGAAGTCATGAGAAAAATATTCAAAAATATTGCAAGCTTTATTTCCTCTGTAGAGACAAAAACCATAATTGCAAATTAATTGGTAATCTCTGATCGTAGCAACTAAGGGTTTTTTGAAGAATAAATTTGCAATTACGGCTGGTGGAACAGAATACTTCCCTTGAACGTGAATAACATCAGGGTTTTCTTTTCTAATTAATAGAAATAAATTAATAACTGTCCAAAGAATCCAAAACGGGTTAGTAAGAGCAAAGTTCCCAGGCAACTGATTAAAGTTTTTTAGCTTTAAGTAGAAAGGGAATCTTAAGATTCTTATGCCATCATCAAATTCAGTTTTTTTTGCTCCATAATTAGGGGTTAACACTACTACTTCTTGATTATTTGCTGCCAAATCTTTTGCCAGGTAATAAGTGCTCCATCCACTCCCTCCGGCTCCCATAGGACGGAAGTATTCAATAACAAATGCAATTTTCATTTGCGGTTGGCGGCTACTATTTCGAACCCGCTTGCTTCGTTTGGATTCTTTTTGGTCAGTTCTTCGCGCCATTTTGTAATTTTCTTGTAAAGAGGAATCGAAATCGAACCGATGATATCAAAGATTCCTCTTAACGGAGTATCGAATTTACCGTACCCAAAATAACGAATTTTGAATTTATGACTATTTAATAAATTGGAAATTTCCTTTCCAGAATACTCAATCTTATGGTCAGGATCCGAATAGGAACAGACTCCAACAGCTCTTTGAATTTTCTTCCAAGAAGTTTCTTTATTAGGAACCCCTAAAAAAAGTAGGCCCCCTGGTTTCAGGACGCGTTTTATTTCGTCCAATATTTGGTTACGGTTTAGAAGATGTTCTAAAACGTCAAGGAACAATACCTTATTAAAATAATCGCTTTTATACTTAAGTCTCTTTTCCAAATCAGCTTTCGTAAATATGACGTTTTGCAATTTCTTTGTAGTGGCTGTTTTCTTTGCAAATTTTAACAAAGCATCGTCAAGCTCAACTCCGATAACCTTTTTTGCTTTCTTGGCTGCTTTGAAGGTATTTTGACCATTTCCACACCCTAGGTCCAAAACTACGTCTTTTTTAGAAATGTAATTAGTAAACCACGGATTCTTTGTTAAAAAATGTTTTGGGTGTATAGGAATCTCAGATTTCCCAGTCAATTTAGTCAGGCGAACAGCTACGGCGCTTCCTAATTCAAGCTTTTTGAGAAACAAGACGTAAACTTTTTTCAGCACTTTCATTCAATCAAATTTCTAATCACTTTTATGTGTTTTCCAACTGCTATATTCCATTGAAATTCTGCCTTGACTTTTTTAAGAGAAGCTTCGCCAAGTCGTTTTCTAAGATTTGAATTTAAAATTAATTTTTCTAATTTGTGAGTCCAATCATTCTCATTATTAGACGAGCATAGATAACCGTTAATTCCATTTTGCACTGCCTCTGAAGCAGAATAACCCTTAGTCATCACAACAGGCTTGGCACAAGCCATAGCTTCTAAAGGAGCCAGGGCAAAGCCTTCATCAAGCGCGGGATGGACAAAAATATTGCAAAGATTGTGAATTTTGTTTTTTTGCGGGCCAAAGACTGGGTTGATTATTCTTATTTTGTCAAATACTTTAAGTTCTTTTGCCTTCTTAATAATTTCTGATCGTAATGGTCCGGCACCCCAAAAAATTGAGACAAGCTTAGGCTTTGTTTTAGAAAGTTCTGCTAACAGATCGAGCAAAAAAAGTGGGTTTTTTCTTTCAATAAAAAGCCCCATGAGCAAAAGGACAGTTTTTCCCTCAAGTTTCAATTTCTGTATAAGTTTTTTGTCTTTTGCCGCAGGACTTAGATAATTCGGTACACCGTTATGGACAACGGTAATTTTTGATGGTGAGAGTTTATAGGATTTAATTAATTTATTTTTAACATTTTGGCTGTCGCAAATTATATGATCCCAGAAATTATTAACGATTTTAGAAAAAGGTCCAAAGCCCGATTCTCTGAATTGATGGTATGTCGTGATTAACTTTACTTTAGGTTTAAAAAATTTAAAAATAAGTGCTCCGAGCCCTAAATATCTTGGCGAATGCAGACGGACTATTTGAAATTGCCTTTTTGCATATACACGAAAGAAATATGGGATAAAAATTAAATTTGCCAAAATTGCCGGAAAATGCTTAACAGGAAGAGTAGTAATATGCCAGTTTTTGATGTTGTGGTCATAAGGTTTACCTTTAGGCAAGATTACTTCTATCTTGATCCCTTTTTTGGCCAGCCCCAAAAGAATTTCTCTATCAAAAACTTCACCCCCGAGAATTGAGTTGGGATTAAGACCTAACTGCGGCGAACAAATTCTCATGATTGTAGTATGGTTCTCTCGATACCTTGATCAAAACTGGTTTTTGGTAAAAATCCCAATTCATTTTTTATTTTCTTGATATCGCTAACATAGCTTCCTGTTTCCACTTTACGATAATCGCCTGGCCATTTTTCAAAAACAAGTCTGCCCTTCCCAACTTTGTCTATTATTTTTTTAGCCATGTCTTTAAGTTTGATTCCTTCCCCAAAACCGAGATTATAGATCTCACCAGCTGTATGCTTATCAGCAGCCAACATAAATGCCTCAACCAAATCATCGATAAAAATATAATCTCTAAGTTGTTGTCCGTCTCCGTAAACAGTCAAGATTCCATTGTTTTGGGCTGTATCAATAAAATGATTAATAATATTGTAACCAGAGAATTTTGAAGTTGGATGTGGTCCGTAGACATTAGATGTTCTAAATATTGTCACATTCAGCCCTTTTAATTTATGGAAAACTAGAGCAATCTGAGTGGCTATCAACTTTGAAAGTCCATAAGCTGAAGTTGGCAAAGTCGGGTGCTTTTCATCAACCGGCAAATATTGAAGTTTACCATATTCGAGCCTTGAATTTGAAAGAATAATTTTTGTTTTGGGTGAATATTTTAAGACAAGTTCGAAAAGGTTAACAGTAGCAAAAGCATTTATTTTAAACGATTTTTCTACATTCTCATTACTCTCTTTGCTGCCCGAAAATCCCGCTAAATGATAAATAACATCAGGCTTTTCCTTGATGACCTTTTTGACTTTATCAATATCACAGATGTCGTCACCTTTTGCTATATCAAAAATTGAAATCTGAGCTCCGAGTTCCTCAAGACGTCTTGAAAGATTAGAACCTATAAATCCTAATCCTCCTGTAATTAAAATATTCTTACCTTTAAAAGTCATGCGTACTTGGATATTTTATTCAGATAGATCTTAAACCAAATTGGAAATAAATAAGTCGAGATATAACTTCTTACCAATATCGGCAAATAAAAAAACCCTAATTTCTGCTCCTTGAAGATTTTTATCCTTAACATCAAGCTCCTCTTATAAATTTTTTCTATACGGGCTTGCGATCTCCTCGCTGCCTGGCTCCTAAAAAGCACAAGATTCTTGGGAATATTTGCCATTTTATAATCTTTTGCCCTTGTTAAAAATTCAAAATCTTCAACATAGTCCCATTCCGGATCATACCCTTTGAGTTTTATAAAAAGCTCCTTTCTCGCAAACCATGTAGGATGTAGAAGAGGTGTTAACCAAAAAAGTTCTTTTTTAATCTGTCTATCTGTAATGGGCTTTTTTATTTTCCCTATTAATTTTCCTCGCTCATCAATCACTTCGACAAATGAGCCGCACATATCAATATTGCTATTTTTTTCTAAAAATCTGAGCTGAGTTTCGAGTCTAGTTGAAAGTGACACATCGTCCGCATCCATACGGGCAATATAATCACCTTGAGCTTTTTTCAGTGCTTTATTTAAGGATGCAGCAAGACCAAAATTTTTTTCGTTCTTAATTAGTTTTATTCTTTTGTCGCGAAGTGATTTTAAATAAGGCCATGTATTATCTTTCGACGCATCATCAACAATAATAAATTCGAAATTTCTGTATGTTTGGATCAAAATACTCTCAATAGCCTCTTTTAAATAGGGCATGCCGTTATAAACAGACATGATAATGCTAATTTTTGGTTTGGCCTTCATTGTTAATTAAGCTAAACAGCAGGAATACGATTGAGATTAAAAGCAGGGGAACATACGTCACTCCCCAATAGTCTGCATCTATACTTGCGAATTTTAAAGTAAAAATAGTCATAGATAAAGCAGTTAACGGCACTAGCAACAAATTCCAATTCACTCTTCTTCGATAAAAACTAGTCGCAAGTAATAGAACTGCGAATACCAAAGATACCAAAAATGGCCTAAATCTAAAAAATAAATAATCAATCGACCCGTAGGAAAGCGTCTGTTGGAAAGCATTCAGGTCAAACAGCTTTGAGCCAAAAATTAAAGCATCCCACGATCTTGAAATATACTGAGTAACTTTAAAATAATGCAGCGCAAGAGCTATTAAAAATATAGCCACAGCAAAAGTTAACGTTCGTGCCATTTTATAATTTTTACTTATCACCATTAGTGCTGACCAAATGAGCATCGGAATTAAAAATGTTTCCCTCAAGAGCATTGCCAGGGCTGCTGTAATAATGAGTAAATTTAATCTTTTTTTAAAAATTGCAAAAACAGCCAAAATTAGAAACGGCAGTGCCCACCATTCCATTTCCAAGAAAGATAAGTCTCTTGCCGCGTAGTGAAAATATGGTAGCAAAACATAAGGAACTAAAACAGCTTGGTTTGGATTTAAAAAAACTCTTCCAATTCTGTAAGTAAAATAAAGTGCCACTGACGGCAGAGCCAAAAAGAAAACGTAGACCGAAAGTCCTCCAGTCCCTGGGAGTATTTTCCAGAGATAAGCGTAAGTAGGCAGGCGCCAATTCCAAACTTTTTGGGGAATTGTTGAGGATCTCCCGTCCTCTGAGTGGGTTATAACAAGTCCCTCATAATATCCGTATCCCCGCTCTACCAGATAAAAATTCCTCAAAAACCCCAAATAATCGTTGAAATAACTTTTCGGAGCGGGTTCCCTCGAAATAATTGTCCTCAGGCTATAGGAATTAAAATATGCCGATAATAGAAAAAACACAATTAAATGAGCAACAAAAATATTATTTAAATTTTTAACTGCCTTTTCCAGTATGAAAAAATAAATTACCCCAGCAAGAATAGAAATAGGTACAAGTATAAAAAGTTCTCGATGATAAATAAAATAAACCACTAATGCTGTAAAAAGTGTTAAGGCCCAGATAGTTAAGAAAGCTCGATTTCTTTTTTGTTGAGAGTAAAGTAAGTAGGATATTAAAAATGTAAATAGAAAGATCTGCAACACATCAAATTTTGATTGGGGATTAACAAGACCAAAAAGTGCAAATGCGCAGGTGATTGCATATGACGCATATAACCTTAGATTTCTAATCAGTTTTCGCAACTACAATTCCTCCAAACTTTTTAGAATCGGGATAGATTCGCCTGTCAGAAGAAAAAATGAAATCATAATTTTTGTTTTCATGCCAAGGTTCAATAAACTCAATAGACTCATAGGGGAAATTGTAAATTTTTGATTTGTAATAGAACAAAAATGCGTATTCTTCGCTTGCGAAATCGGTAAACTTTATAGCAAGAGATTTTTTATTATGATTTTCAAAGATATAATTAATTGCCTTATTCTGCTCTCTCCAGTTTGTGCTCGGAATAAAAGCACTGTTAAGTAATAAATTATGGTATACAAAAAAACCTAAAATCAAACTGCCTGCAAATAGTCCAATTTTCGGAAAAGAAAAAATTGTTTCAAACAGATAAGCCAGAACAAAAATCACCGGCACTATCAAAAAGTAGAGATAATAATCAGTAGCATAATATCTATTTTGGACAAATGGAAAAGAGAATAAACCAAACAGCCAAAGAAGAATAAAGGTCAAGAAAAAAAACTGTGGTCTTTTGTTGATCTTCTTCCAAAACTTAATAAACCAGGTGATGACTGCCGCTTGCAGGCCGAAAACCACTAATATCGAAATAGTATTCACAGACTTAGCGTCAATATCATTGCTGATAATTTTCAACGGAATTGCAGAGGTAGCGTTTATTGACTTGTAAACTTGGCCTAAAAATGATGACTGAATTAATCCACCGCTATCCTTGAAAAGGAGAATAATTCCTCGAAGATTGTAAAAGTTATGCCGTAATTCAAAAACAAAAATTGGCAAAAGAAATAGAATAATTCCGAAAAAAAATACTGCCTGCGACTTAAGGGCATTTCTAAACGGCAAATAGAAAAAACTGAGGATAAAAGTTGTCAATATAAGACTAGCCGCCTGAAAGTGAAAATTTAAGGCAAGCCCTACTACCGCACCAAGCAACAAAAATGAAATCAAATTATTTTTCTCTTCTGCAAAAATTTTGTCGACAATTAAAAAATAAAGAGTTGTAAAAAACAAAATCGGACCCACAACCCAAATAAAACGATCGGCTCTCTGCACAAAAAAAGAAATGGCATAAATTAATGAGGCCAGCAAACCGACCCTTAAGCTCAAAATTTTAGTACCGAGATATAAAATTAGGACGGCAGTCAAACCGCTTAAAAAAATCAGACTTACTTCGATGCTGATTGGATTTGCTCGGTTTAAATACAGAATTGGAGCGAAAATATATAAAGCAAGCGGGGGATAATGCAGATGGTGTAAATAACTAACCGCCTCAATACCGATTAAACGGATTTTATGATCATATATTATTTCTTTGATTGGCCAAAGCTTGTAGTTATACTCAGCATGAAAAATAAACTTCTCCTCAGTTTTGTAAATTCTCAGAAAAACTGTGAGCAAAAATATTAAAATTGCTAAAAGATATAGCTTTTTCACTAGATTAAAGATTTGTAAGCAGAAAGAGTCTCTTCTGAAATTTCATCCCAGCTGTTCAATTTTTTAACAATTTCATGTCCCTTTTGACCAAAATCATTTTTATTTTTTAAACACCAAATAATGGCATCCGCGAGATCATTATCGCCATTCGGGGGCACCAATAGACCGTTTACGCCTTCTTTTACTATTTCTGGTATTCCACCAGTCTTTGTGGCAATAATCGGCAAACCTGCGGCTTGGGCCTCAAGAAGTGTGATTGGCTGACCTTCAGATGAGGACGGCAAAACAAAAAGGTGGGAGCTTTTATATTCGCGGATTAAATCGTCACCGGTTTTTTTGCCCACAAATTCAATATGCTTGTTAAAATTTAGTTTTCCGGCCAGTTTTTTTAAATTCCTTTCTTCATAGCCATATCCAACCAGCGTCAATTTGACCCTGGGAATCTCTTTGACAACGTCTTTCATGACCATGATGAGATTGTTGACTCTTTTAACCCTGTCAAATCTTCCCACCCATAAAATTTTTGGATAAGAAGCTTTCTTGATTTTGATATTTTCGAATTTTTTGAAATCGAGCCCGTTTCCTATCACTTTAATATTTTTATTAGTATTTTTGAATTTCAAAAAGGCTTTGGTTACAGAAATCTCTATATCGTATTTAATTTTAGTCAAAATAATTTTTTCCAACCAAAATCCAAAGGAGTGTTTAGGATTTTTTTCAAACATTCTTGTGCCGTGGACTGTAAAAATTGTGGCTTTCCTAAGAAAATAGCGAATAGGAGGAGCAAGTAAACCTGGTAAAAACGCCTGCAGGTGAATAACATCATAATTTTTCCTTCGGATTAAAAAAAATGCTCTTATCAAAAAAAACATTCGCGAAAAATTATCATCGGGAGTTGATGTAGAGCCAATTTGAACTACGTTCAAATTTCTCACTTTCTCACCCTTAAATCCTCCATTACTCCTGGTAATAATATCGATCTTGTGACCACTCTTGGTAATTCTTTTGGATATTTCCCAGGCATTAATTTGACCTCCGCCAATTGCCGGGAACCATGTGTCTATAACAACTGCAATTTTCATAAACTTCCGAGGCATAAAAAATCTCGGTATTGTCTTTTAAGTTTACATGAGCGAGCAGATACGTGAAACTCAGACATGAATACCTGCTTTTTCTTTCATCTACAAACTTATAATTGACGTTGTTCTGCGAGCGAATTTAGATTTTTTTGAAAATAATCGAATGTTAACTTGAGACCGTGAGTCAGATTCACTTGAGGTTTCCAAACAGTTGTATTTTTGAATTTTTCGGAGGAAAGCGAATTTCTGGCAACCTCTAAAAATCGACGCTTTGTAAATTTTTTATTGTCTTTTGCACCCGATAAATCCAGCAGCTTTTTATACAAACTTAAAATTGATGTTTCTTGTGTCGTACCAATGTTAAATTCACCAGTCACTTTATTACTTAAAGATAAAAGACACGCTTCAACAATATCGGAAACGTAGATAAAATCGCGTGTTTGCATACCGTCTCCAAAAATAGTTACCTGATTATTTCTTAAAATCTTATCTATAAAAATAGCGACCACTCCTCCTTCAGCACTCGTGTCTTGCTTCGGACCATAAACATTAGCAAATCTCAATGATGTGTATGGTAAACCACGAATTTTATGATAATTTTGCAATAGATATTCGCTTAACAATTTACTCGCTCCGTACAACGATATCGGCTCTTTGATATTTTCTTCATCAACCGGCAATTTTTTTGATTCTGCGTATACCGCAGCGGATGAAGCAAAGATTATTTTTTTAATCTTTAAAACTTTTGCCTGCTCAAGTAAAGTCTGTGTTGCCAAAAAATTAACTGCAATGTCTTTTCGGGAATTTTTCAATGACTGACCAATATCAGATTGCGCGGCCAAATGAAATATTATATCCGGTGTAATTTTTTTCATTAACTCTAGAAATTTCTTCGATGTGACGTCTATTTTTTCAAAGTCTGCTTTTGCATTTATATTTTCCAGGCTGCCTCTTGATAAATTATCCAAAACCATCACGGCGTACCCTTCCTCTATCAATCTATCCACAAGATGCGATCCAATAAACCCCGCACCACCAGTTACTAGAATCTTTTTCATATTTTTTGAATTAGAGATTTGTAAACCTTTTCTGTCGCAAGTGCAATTTTGGACCAGTCGTATATTTTTGAAAGTCCAAGTACCTCTTCAGATTTCTTCTGATAAAGATTTTTATCTACAAGAAGCTTCTTAATTTTTGCGGCTAAATCTGTTGGACTTCCCAGGTTGAATAATAATCCTCCTTGACCGTTTTTAGTTACTTCTTTAAAAACCGAAATATCTGAAACTACATAAGGAACACCGGCTGCTGCTGATTCTATTGTTGCTATACCAAACCCTTCTACAGCGGACGGCAAAGCAAAAATGTGAGATTCTTGTATTTTTTTAATGAGATTCTGCCGCGATAAATTTTCCAAAAAAGTAATTTTATTTAATAAATTTAATTCTTTTGCTAAATTTATAAGTTCTTTTTTTTGCGGACCGTTACCAACAATTACAAGTCTTACTTCTTTTAATACCCTTTCGACAAGCGCAAAGGCAAAAATTAAATCTTTAACCCTCTTGTAGGAAACCAGCCTGCTTATACAGATTATTTGAGGGACTTTAGATTTTTCAACCTTTTGTTTAAATTCATTAGGTTCAACACCGCATGGAATTGTTACGACCTTTGCTTTATCAACACCTGCAACAATTAATTTATTCATCGTTACTTTAGAAATAGCAATAAATAAATCAGCCGAAAAAAACAAGTTAATTTTTTCTAATAAAAACCCTACGATTCCTCCTAAAAAACCTGATGTTTTTATCCATTGGCCGATGAAAACATCAGGATACCAAAAAACAGCCGGAATATTTTTGCCGTCCGCAATTCTTTTTGCAATAAAATGGTCATTAAAATTCCCTCCATCTACGATATCTATATCTAGCTGTTTCCCCGCCTTAATCGCATGAATTATGAAAGCTAATCTTTTGGGGGCTTCAAAGGCGCTGGGCGCTCCGGAATTATATGAGATTTCCGGACTTACTCTGAGTATTTTAAAACCGAACATTTTTTCTGAAGGTTTAGTATTTTGCTGTCTGGTACAAATTACGGTAACTTGATGATTTTTAGATAAGTTTTTTGCCAGAAAAAAAGTTCTTGCCTCCACACCGCCCGAAAATTTCAAATCTTTTCCTCTCGGGAAAAAATCAGAAACAAGAAGAATCTTCATTTTTTGGGCTTTTTGCGACTCTTACGGCTTTTGGAAGTGTTGGAAAGGGCAATTTCGCGAACGATGTATGTAATCTGGTGCCTTAAATCCTCAATCATTACATAAATTCTGAAAACCAAATAGAAAAGAAGTGCTAAAGAAATGTAAACAATGATATCAACTCCCCTTCCAACGCCAAAAAATTCAGCTATTCTGGTAGTAGTTGCAGGCAAAGAGATGCCGACTAAAGCAGCTATCCAGATTAAAAACCAAAAAATGGCCACTCTTGTGGAAATAACGTTTTCTTTTAGCCTTAAATAAACTCTACTTATTGCAAAGATTACAAATGCCAGCAGCAAAATTTGGATAGCCGTAAACATAAAGGTATTAAAAGGTAAACTTGTCGGAAGTATTATACTATCTTAACAGCCTAACCAAAAATCTGGAAAAAGTGGGGATGGCATTTAAATTCTTTTGTCCCTTTTTTCGGGAATACTCGGTATAAATCGCTTTGATTGGCACCTCGGCTATTTTTAAATTGTTTCTTTTTGCCTCAAGTAAAATTTCCGAAGAGAAATCCATCCGTTCTCCCTTAAAATCGACAACATTTAGGGCTTTTTGACTAAAAGTGCGCAACCCCGATTGTGAATCTGTCGTTACGACACCATAGAGCAGTAAAGTAATAAAGTTGGCAAACCAATTAAGAAAAAATCTGTCGAGTGGAACATTTTTTGATTTTTTGAAGCGCGAACCGATCACCAAATCTGCCTTTTTTTGAAAAACCGGCCAAATAATTTTTTCAATATCGGAAGGATCATGCTGACCGTCACCGTCAAATGTCACCATAATATCGGCTTTTTTCTCTTTTGCATATTCTATTCCGGTTTTAATGGCTGCCCCCAGCCCCCGGTTAATGGCGTGGTTAACTGTCGAGAATCCGGCTCTTTCTGCCTCAAATTGGGTATTATCACCTGATCCATCATTAACAACTACCACATCCACTAAGGAAATGCCTCTAATTTTTTTTGGAATCGATTTCAGAACATTGTAGATTACCGAAGATTCGTTGAAAGCGGGAACAACTATAACAACTTTCACTTTAACTAGTAGCGGGCAACAAGATAAATTCCAACCAGCATAATAGCAATGCCCGCAAATCTTAAAAGAGAAACGCTTTCGTTTAAAAAAAATACAGATCCCGCGGTGGTCAGAAGAAAAACAATTGTGGCAAAAATCGGATATGCCCGTGATAAATCATTAAAACTTAAAATTCGCAGCCAAATGAGAAAAGAAAACCCATAAAGCCCAATACCCAAAATGACAAAGGGATTAGTTGCGGCCTTTGTTAATTCCAAAAAGAGTTTCGCTTTTTGCCCTGATAACCCACCGAAGGAAATAACCCCTTTTTTGAGAAGAATATTGGCCGTAACATTTGAAAAAACGCTAACAACAAGCAAGAGATAAAAACTCATATGGAAATAGTACCATTGACCCCGTACATGAACAAGGCTCTGTACGGGGCAAGCACTTGACGATTTACAATTAAAACTCAGAAAAATAATTTATCCCATATAAAAGAAGCAGTTGGACTCTCAATTGTTTAGGACAGAACGATAGACATTTGCAGTTTCTGCGGCAACTCTGTGCCAAGAATATTTTTTGGACTCCTTGATTAATTTTTGTGACAAGCCATCCAGCTTACGGGGCGAAAGACCAAAAACTTCTTTTATTTTCTTTGCAATATCCTGGGAGTTAGCTGGATCACAAAAAATTATATTATCTTTGGAAATTTCCGGAATTGATGAAATATTTGAGGCAACAACCGGAGTCCCACAGGCCATACTTTCCAAAACCGGCAGGCCAAAACCCTCGTAATATGAAGGCAATACTGTTAACTTTGCTAAATTATAGATTCCAGCAAGATTATCTTCTTCTATGAACCCTGTTTTGATAATATGTTTACTTAGTCCCAGCTTCCCGATAAGACTGTTGAGTTCTCTTGTTTGGGGAATATTGTCATCTACCAGTGCCTTACCCGCCATCACCAAATCACAACCAGCAATTTTGACTGCTTTTAACATATGTACGATGTTTTTGTGCCAATTAACGTCACCGACATATAGCGCAAAATTCTTAGGCAATCTGTATTTTTCAGAAACTTCATTTAAGAATTTTTGATCACCAATCTTTCTGAAGCTTGGAGATGCCGCAAGATAAATTACGTGAATATTGCTTTTTGGGAAGGAAAGTTTGTTTGCTATATCCACTTTTGAGGTTTTAGAGTCACAAATTACGGCATCGACATTTTTAAGCGCAATTTTTTGAAAAAAGAAGTTAATCCGGCCTTTTATGCCTGCCGGATAATGCCGGGGGAATACCAGAGGAATCACATCATGGATTGTTACAATTCGAACTTTATCCCTTCTTAAGGGTAAAGTCCGAAAAAAGAGATCAAAGTAAGGATAATGGACAAGATCAGCATCCACAGAATAATTTTTACCATCAAAAAAAATAAAATCAAAATCCCATTTTCCACTCTTGAATTCCTCGACCAAATTCTTTGTATAGGCACCTATTCCCCGTGACTCATGACCTGTATAAAGAGGGCTAGTGTCAATCGCAATACGCATTGGGAAAATTATATCAGCAAACAATAAAAAACCCACCTTACGTGGTCTTTAAAACTCGTTGAGGTGGGCAGATCTTGCAAGATCTTTCTTTTATTTCTTTGACTTCTTTTTCTTCTTCTTTGCCATTTAGGCTTGCCTCCTTCCTCAAAAATTGCCTTTATAAAATTGTTAACAAGTTTTATATACAATTACAAGTGGGCAAATCGAGGCTAGGTATTATTTTTGTCCGACCAGTACTTCACATAAGCATAGAAATGGTGCGCTGAAGAGAAAAGCGCCCAAATAAATCCTCTAAAACCATCCTCGTAACCCTTGTGCCTAAAATAAATATTTAAAAACGTTGCCGTTGGCTTGAGAATCATATAGAAAAAAACCGGCAATATTCCTCTTCCCGGATCTTTCGATTTAATTTCATCCGCAGTCAAATCCGTGTATCTGTTTGCGCGAATCAAGTATCTTTCAAATGTGGGATCCGCAAGGTGTATGAGATCATTTTTAAGATGGCCTACTTGGCCTTCGATTTTCACCTGCTCGTGGACAGATTTTTCGGGCAACATCCCTTTTCCTCGTCTGAAAAACCTGATTACCGGATCCGGATAAGCACCACCTTTTGTTAAAAACCCGCCAAGAAACCAATTCTTGCGGTTAACCCAAAATCCGTTTTCAGAAGGTTCCCTTGCAATAATACCTTTTAGCTCCTCTGCAAGCTCCCTGCTTACTCTTTCATCTGCATCTATGTAAAAAATCCACTCGCCACGGCATTCTTTGAAAGCCATATTTTTGTTGATATGAAACATCGGTTTATTGGCAGTCACAAAAACTTTTGCCCCTAGTCCTCTTGCAAGCTCAGCAGTGCGATCATAAGATGTGCCATCCACAACCACTATTTCATCGGCAAAAGTCTTTAAAGATTCTATGCAGTCAACTATATTTTTTTCTTCGTTGAAAGTTGCCAGCGCTACGGAAATCTTCGGGCTCTTCATTGGATGCTTCCTATCTCTAAGGCCTTCTCTCCGTCAGGAAAATACACCGTTTGGATTTTTTCAAAATTTGGAGGAAGTGTATTGGTAACATACAGACTTTTGGTGCCTACAGGCGGATTATTATCAAATACGTATTTGCCGAAGCCTTTCTTGGAACCGTTACTCTGGTAGTCGGCAGGATCATATTTAGTATAAAAGAGCCAGAAAATATATGCCTGTTCGATGTTGTGCGAATCAACTGTTATTTGACTATGTTTATCTTCCAAGCTTTTTGTAATCAGAGCTGCCTGTTTGGTTGCAAATTGCCATGATGGTGCAGAATAAACAGGATAATGCTTGAAATATTCATCAGAGTAAATTAACGATGAAAGAAAAATTATAAACGCAAATACAAAAATAGAGATTTTGTTGTGCACTATTATTTTCCAGAATTCAACAAAGCTAAAGGATGCAATAATTATAAGCGGAATCACTATTGAATAACTCCTGATTGCATGAGGAGCTTCCGAACCGGTTATTGCTCCAAGGGGTGCAATCAGAAGCCAAGAGAGAATAAACAGTTTGCTTTTGTCAAATTTTTGGAATAATCGATAAAATCCGAAAATTAAAAGCGGTAGTTCAAACAAGTATAAAAATCCCATATTTTGAACATTGTGGCGCAGTTCCCCGTCACCGCGAAGAAACAGGAAATTTAAATCGAAATGGACAAGGTAGTTTGAAACATATGTTTTGACAATTTCGACTCTTCTGTTATGTAAATATTTTCCAAGTGAAAGATTCCTCTCTATATCCTGATCTATCAACTCAATAGATTTATCAATATCTTTTTGTCTGACATTTTGAGAGGTTGCTTCAAATCTTTTCAGAAACGCTTCCTTGGAAAGAGTCAAAAAAAGCGGAGAAATCAATCCCAAAATTACAATTATGTATGTAATTAGAAGTTTTTTTGGAAATTGCTGAATTTTGTCTCTGAAAATTATATAGAATGAAAAAACTATTAACGGGACTACTATCCTGTATGCATGGTAACTGTAAAAACTCAGGGCGAAAAAGAGTGCTGAGATTAAAAAATAGATATAACTAGTTAATCTAAGTGGGTATTTTCCGATTGCGTAAAGTAAAAATGTAAATCCAGACGCCACAAAGAATAAACCGACATTTGCTTCAAATCCCGCTCTTGAAAATTGGATATGCCAAGGTGTTATTGAAAGGAGAAAAAAAGATGTATAAGAAACAGCGTCACTGTCGGTTAACTTTTTTACCAAGAAAAAGACTGCCACACAGGTGAGAACGCCAAACACTGCAGACGGCAATCTTGCCGCAAATTCAGACAGACCGAAAATCCAAACGCTGGGGATTGTAAAGTACATATAGGCTGGGGGCTTGTAATCGTCAAACGATCTGTTTGCCAAGGGTAAAAAGTTGCCATATTCATCTTTTACTGTTTTCAAAATCGAATAAGCATTGTATGCGTTACTGACCTCGTCCCAATTGAGGCTTGCTGGCACCTCGGTAATCTTATAAAATCTTAAGATTAGGCAAAGAAGCAAAATGGCGATAAAAAGTGCTTTTCTCATTGCACAGGATTAATTGCATAAAGCCGCATGTAACTTTCACCTATCCCCTTTTGATATTTGGCAATAAGTGAAAGATTCGGATTTTTAATTTCCTTTTGGTTTTCGTTGAATACAAAATAAGTTTTGTTAGCCTTTGCATATCCCATAATTTCTGAAGGCAAGATCTCTGGGTCAACAGGCCAATATGAAAAGATATGCACGTTTTTGTTTTCTCTAAAATAGATGTTCAGTGCATAAGGAAACAGGCCAAAAGTCCCCTGAGTACCGATATAAACCTCTTTATCTCTAGATTCCTTATCTATTATCTCCACGACTTCATTAACTCCATAACCCGCAGGCCAATCATTGAAATATTGATTAGAGTCACTTTGGGGAATTTTTGAAATTGGCGGATTGGTAAGAATAAAAAAAGATTTTACAACTGGAATCACTATTGATGCGGCAAAAATAAATATTAGAATTTTATTCCACTTGGTACTCACTCCCATAAAACTTACAAATCCCCAAGAAACGGCCAAAATCGCAGGCGGTAAGTAAAAAAGTATAAACCGCGGATACAAAATTTGATTAAACAATGATTCAGCAATAAAAGGCACAAGAAATAGAAGGAGCAGATAAAATATACGCCTGTCTTTTTGGGAAATGCCATAGAACGTTGCAGATAAAAAAATTATAAAAAGGAAAATTCCAATATATGTTATCAACCACCCCAAGAGAGATTGCGCGTTAGAATACAAATGTAAAGAGGGATCTTTAATTACTTCAGACAAGGGTCTAATAAACTCATAATTTTTCCTTTCAATGATGTAGAAAAGCGGGGAAAGCCGAAGAGAATTGTAAATGGATTGGGCAATTACAAATGTCAGTGCAGAAAACCCGATCCATCTTGTAACTTTCTGCTTCCAATCCTTTTTCGAAAAATCAAAAAGAATCAATGAAAAAGGTAAAAGGTATAGGAAAAAAGAACCTGATGATTTTGTGATTAAAGCAGCGCCGATTGTTAATCCATTCAATAAAGCCAGATCGAGCTTCGGTTCTTTGATCATTTTGACTGTTAAAAGAACCGCATAGATTCCGAACATGGTAAGAAGTGAATCAAAAAGAGAAAGCTTATCATAAAGCAGTGTGAAAGGCAAGATCAAATATAAAAAGGCTGCAATTTTTGCGACTTTTTCGGAGAATAGATTCCCACGGTCTATAGACCGTGGTTCTCTTTTCCTTCGCTTCGCGATTTCCTGCTTATTCACACTCTGCATTACGGGGTTTTCGCTCGCTCGGAATAATTCTTTGGCAAGAAGATATATTCCAATTATTGATCCAAACCCCGCAAACACCGAGACTAATCTCGAGCCGATCAAAGGATCAGAAACGACTTTTTGCATTATTGCTGCCAGCCAGATAAATAACGGCTGTTTACCATCCTGAAGCGATATGAAGCGCTGCGCGGGATCGTTTAGTGCAACCTGTGCCCAATAGGTATAAATCGCCTCATCCGTAAAAATAGGAATCAGCTTTAAATTCACAAGCCTGGTCAAAAAATATGAAAACACTAAACCTGCCCAAAATATAATAGTTGATTTGGATTTCATCTTTTAAAGTATGCCTATATCAAATACCGGATTTCCCTCAATGTTATAAATTGTTTTTATTCTTGTTGCGCCTTCGGGTAAATTGTTGGGACTTACAACGTAAAGAGAATTTTGCTTTACCGGTCCCGGCTCTGTATCTAGAAATACGAATTTGTCAAAACTTTTGACATGCAGAAAAAATTGCTCATCTCTTTCGACATCCGACACCTTTTGGTATGTATTGGGATTATATTTCATAAAGAAGAGAAAATATACGTAAGGCCTACCCGCAGATTCGGTAACAAAAATATTATCAACTCTGGAGTAATAATTCTCTGTAAATTTAACAGCCTCTTTATAACCATATTGCCACTGACCAGAATAACTTTTTTGCCAATGACCGTAGTAAATATGCAAATAATAAAACATAAAAACGATGACAGAGATCAACACTAAAAAAACCAGCAGCCCTTTTGATTTTAGCTTAGATTTTAGATGAAAAAAAATACCGTTCAGGCCGATGGCAGACAGTATCTGGTAAGTTGGCAAAATGTGAACCATTCTTAGAGCATGTGGTGTTTCCTTGGTAGCGGCATGGCCCAAGGGGGATACTAAAACCCATGCAAGTATAAAAAACGAATAATTGTAGCGTTTTGCTACTAAAAAATAGGCTCCAGTAAAAACCAAAAACAAGTCAAAATAATACAGTTGTCCCATTTCTTGATTTGAAAGACGAGGGTTCGGATCGCCTTTTGTAAACAGAAACGTGGGACTAAAGGCGTCAAAGTAGTTTTGTAAATATTCATATGTATAAAAAAGGCGTCTGTTGTGTATAAAGTCTGCGAATTTTGAAAAATTATCCTCTTTTCTATAGATTATAGATTGATTAATCGGATCAAGATCTTTGAAAATTGTGATTTCATTAAACCTAAGCTGTCCTTCAATTGTCCTAAGTGAAAATTGCAAAAGCGGTATAGAAATAAGACCCGATAAAACTGCTGACAAAACCACCCATTTTAAGTTTCTAAATACTTGTTTTCTAAACTGGATTAACAAAACAATCAAGATAAACGGTACAAATAGACGCTGGCCCGTATACGTATTTACTGCCAAAACAAAAAACAATACCGAGATGATAATCCAAAATCCCTTGTCTTTGGCAAACTTTACAAATAAATAAATACCAAGAAGCGAAAACAGAGCGGCAAGATTAGCCTCGAATGCTACCCTTGAAAAATGAATACTCCATGGGGAAATTGCCAGAAAAAAACTTGCCAAAAGGGCAATTTTTCGCTTTGAAAATAATTTCTGGGTTAGAAAATATGTCACAAGCACAGTCAACGTACCTGCCGCTGCAGAGGGAAACCTTACGGCAAATTCGTTCAAACCAAATATTCCGACTGAGGGCACCGCAGTGAAAATATAGCCTGGGGGTTTGTAATCGCCAAAAGCGGCAAAGTTCGTGAAAGGTAAAAACTTGCCATGCTCGTCTCTTCCCGTTTTGAGGATTGAATAAGCATTGTAGCCCAATGAAACTTCATCCCAATAAAGGCTGGGAGGATTTTGCGAAATGTGCCAGAATCGTAAAACAGTTGCCAATATTAATATAAGACCCAATAGGAACAGGTTTTTCTTCATGATTAGTTTGGATAAATTACCTGACCTTTAGGTTTATCCATAAATTTCCCATCTGAAAAAACTGTTTTCTTACGAATCACTACTTTTCTAACTTTACCTGTACCCGTCATTCCTATAAAAGGCGTCCAGCCGCATTTGGTGAAAAGCCCTCTGTTTGAAATCTGATATTTTTTTGATAAATCAACTTCTACATAAGTGTTTGGTTGTTCAGGCAGACAAAATATTTTCTTTGGGTTAGTGCTCATCATCGCAATCAGCCGCTCAATGGTCACCATGCCTTTATCGACTGCCGCAAGCAACAATGGCAAGGCAGTTTCAAGGCCCGGCACCCCGAACTTCGGGGACAACTTGTCGTACTTTTCTCCCAAAGTATGGGGGGCGTGGTCTGTGGAGATTACGTCGATAAGATCAAGACTGTCCCAAAGTTTCACTTGATCAGCTTTTGACAAGAGGGGAGGTTTCATAATACCAAGAGGCCCTAGTCTTTTGAGATCATCGCGTGAAAGCAATAGATGGTGAGGGCAAACCTCGCAAGTTATGAGCGTTCCTTCTCTTCTTGCTTTTTTGATCGGTCCAAGCTGGTTTGTAGTTGTGTGACACACGTGAATTCTTTTTTTATATTTTTTAGCGAGCTTTATTGCAATTTCCACAGTTTCATCTTGTGCATGAACCATAATCGGCAATTTACCAGACCATGATTTGAAGACGAGATCCTGATCTGCAAACTTATCAATCAGCAAAGGTCCTGTTGTCTGATTCATATAAACCTTTAGCCCAAATGCCTTTTTGTAAATATTTTTAAAGTACTTTGCCGATTCTCTCGCTGCGCCGAAATTAAATCCCAAATCACACCAAATTCTGCCTTTTGCCCTCACGATTTTGTCATCCAGTGCTTGAGGGGTCGTGGTCGACGGAGCGTTGTTGGGCATATCAAGAATTTGCGTATAGCCGCCGGCAACTGCAGCTTTGGTACCGGTTTCGAAATCTTCTTTTTGTATTCCCCCCGGTTCTCTAAGATGAGTATGAACGTCAATCAAACCTGGAAATCTAAAAAGGTCGCTTTTCATTTTTCAAATTTTAGCAAAAAGACTTCTTGTAGCGATATAATCAAGTTATATGGAACAAGAAGAGTATAGAATTCGTAAA
>Ga0209431_10000103_pt1 | contig 61114 bp, 51 predicted proteins | sample RifCSP13_3_FD_184021 | JGI IMG/M metagenome (GOLD analysis project Ga0209431, IMG submission 184021) | Soil microbial communities from Rifle, Colorado - Rifle CSP2_sed 13_3 (SPAdes) (version 2) | ecosystem: Environmental > Terrestrial > Deep subsurface > Rock core/Sediment | place: Rifle... | reverse complement strand
AACACTGGTGACCAACCGATTGAGTTACCGGCAGGGAGTAAGATTTGCCAGCTCATCCTGGAACGAATCATCACTCCTGAAGCTGTTTGGAGCGACGATCTCGCAGTTACGGGTCGAGGCGCCGGTGGTTTTGGATCAACCGGGTAAGAGCATAGAACCACACTTTTTGGTGCCTGTTGATCGGATTTAAGACGCTGTTTGTACGATAACCACGCCGGATTCGGCACCTTTTGTTACAAATCATACTTGCGATCCGAAAAATCGTTGATGACCCACCCTCTTGACCCTCCTGCATACCAATTGCCTATATCGTAGTCGTGCGGAGATTTCTGTAACAATTACGTTACAGGTACGTCTTGAAATGCTCCGCAAGTAACCCATGCGCTTAGCGCGAAACGCAAGCGCGACACGGTGGTGCGGACCGTTGCCACTCTCCTTAAGTTAAGTCAGTGGAAGCTCCCCCCAACAGAGATCAAGGGTCGAACAATTTTGGACCAGGTATTGAAGAAACGCTCTAGGAGGAAACTACAATGAGAGCTTTTAGTAGAGTGATTTGCGCTGCAATTGTTCTGACGCTCGCAAATCTGTGGGCTGCGGAGCCAACATTTGCGCAGCGAGTCTATCGCGATAGCGATGCGAACATGCGGAATCTGATCAGTCGCATCGAAAATCGGACCGACACGTTTATTCGCAGTCTTGAGAACGCGCTTGATCGCAGTTCTTTGAATAACACAGCGAGAGAGGATGAGGTTAATGGGCTGGTCGCGGACTTTGAAACAGCTACAGATAATCTCAGAAGTCGCTTTGAAGCCCGGCAGTCTACGGCGGCCGATGTGCGCGAAGTACTGAACCGTGCTGCATTCATCAACTCCTTCATGGTCAACAACCGGTTGACTGGCCGTTCAGAGCAGGACTGGCGGTTATTGCAAACGGATCTGGATGCTTTGGCTCGCGCCTATTACATCACGGACTGGCGTTGGGCAGTTGGTCAGACTGGCCCAGGTTCCAGTTGGGTTGACACACGGCCATTGGCGCGGCGAATTGTCACACGGACAACCCAGTTCAGCCGTAGCTTCAGGCAAGCGCTGAACAGGCCGAGAACCGATGCATGGCAGGCGGAAGAGGCCAGACGGCACCTGGTTCAGTTTGAAACTGCGGCAACGCGCCTGCGAAACGTCGCCAACAATCGAAACTCCGGCGTGGCTGAAGCGCGAGAGCTGCTTGAACACGCGAGTTACCTGAACAATTTCGTTCTTAGTCATCAGCTAACCGGCCGTGCAGAGAGTGATTGGACCCTTTTGCGCACCGACCTGGACCAGCTGGCTTCCGCTTACAACATTGCGTGGAACTGGACCGGTACACCCGTCCCGGGTGGTCCAATCTATTCTGACGGAAGGTTGACCGGGACCTACCGGCTGAACGTATCGCGCAGCGGCAACCCACAGGCAGCCGCCGACGCAGCTACCCGCAATCTGCCGGCAGCACGGCGCCAGCGGGTCTACGACTCGCTTCTGCGACGGCTAGACGCGCCCGATGTCCTGGCTATTGACCAGCAGGGGACAAACATAACTATCGTTTCATCGCGAGCACCGCAGATTAACTTTGTTGCGGACGGTCGCGAACATGTGGAGACGAATCCGAATGGCCGCACTGTTCGGGTGCGCGCCACGATGAGCGGTGATCAGCTGGTAATTGACCGTACCGGCGAACGATCACAAGACTTCTCCGTTACGTTTGACCCGATCGGTAACGGGCAGTTGGTAGTAACGCGGCGCTTGTACAGCGACCAGTTTACCCAGCCTGTGACCGTTCAAAGCTATTACGATAAGACTTCCGAAGTGGCCCAGCTGGATATCTTCAGGGGGTCGCCTGACTACGGCAACGTGGCTGCTGGGGATTTCGTCATACCCAACAACACTCAGTTGGTAGCCGTGCTGGACACCAGTCTCGACACTGAACGCACGCGCGAGAATGAGCGGTTTACGATGACAGTGCGCTCGCCAAATCAATATTCCGGAGCGCGAATCGAAGGTTATGTGACCAATGTCGAACGGAGCGGACGCATTACTGGTCGTTCATCATTCACGATGAACTTCGATCGCATTCGGATGCCGGATGGGCGAACTTACGCGTTTGCCGGAATGGTCGAGTCGGTGCGGACAGCCGATAACGAAACCGTTGGTGTTGATAACGAAGGTGCGGTAAGGGAAAGCGATCAGACCGGACGGACCATAACGCGAACAGCGATCGGCACTGCAGTGGGTGCAATCATTGGCGCCATCGCAGGTGGCGGTCAGGGAGCCGCGATTGGCGCCGCTATTGGTGCGGGCGCGGGCGCGGGTTCAGTTTACGTTCAAGGAAGGGATGATCTAGAACTCGCTCCGGGTACGGAAGTAGTAGTAAGAGCCACCGGCCCGCGCTAATAACCGTGGGCATAGACAAAAACAGGAGGGGCGATCTCGCGGTCGTCCCTCTTTTTTGTAAGGAGAGGTTGTACTCAATTCGGTCCACTGTCAGAGAGGATTCAGGTTTCAATTCAAAGATAACTCGACTGGTTCAGGCAGACGCTCGACCTTCAACTTAAGACCGGTTGGAGACTCAACCGGCTCATTGCCGGGAGCAGCAAAGAACAGAAAGCCGTGGCGGCTGCGTTCATTCGAAGTCAAAGGGGTCTTCAAGTCCAGTGCATAATCTCCAAACTCCTTTTCAAATTGCTTACGCGAGTTTGGGTTGTAAGCGAACACGCCATTTGCCTTCAAGATCTTGGATACTGCCTGCTTTGTACTCAGCAGTTTCCATTCACGTCCCTGACCATCCAGCAGGTGAAAGCGAGCGCGTTTCAGTTCCAGCGGCACTCCGCTTTCATAATCCAATGCAACCCGCAACGGTAATACTCCGGCTAACGGCAGATTGGCCTCGAACAACTCCTGGCTCTCTTCGTCGGTGAGGAGTGGGGCCGTTCGAATTGTGATTCCGCCAGCACTCGCGCTGCGAGCATTTGCCGGTATTGAGGGTAGGTCTACAACGGGCTTGACCTTATAGAGGGATCCCCCACAGCCTGCAAGAAAGACCGCGAAGGCCAAAAGTATCAGGGTTTTTCCGGAGGGGTGCCTCACGCGCGCAATCTCTCACGCTGGTCCACTAACTGTCAACGCGGGACCGTAATGGAGCTTCACAATCGCTTTACCCAGCGAATTGGTCATTTGTCACTTGTGACCAATTCGCCACCTCAGCCGAATATGAACCCCTTGCTCTAAAGCAAATGATCTCTTACAAGACCAACCACCATCCACCAACTAGTCACCCCTGTGTTAGTATTTCCCACCACCATGATCAGGCCGTTTCGCGGAGTTCATCCGCAGATTCATCCCACAGCTTTTGTTGAAGAGAGCGCGTCCGTCATTGGGGACGTGCATTTGGGTGAAGAATCATCCATCTGGTTTAACTCCGTCGTGCGGGGCGATGTGCACTTCATACGCATTGGCGCCCGCACCAATATCCAGGACAATTCAGTCATTCACGTTAGACACCATTCCCATCCAACCATTCTCGAGGACCAGGTAACCGTGGGCCACAGCGTTACGCTACACGGCTGTTATGTCGAACGAAGTGCTCTCGTTGGAATCGGTTCCATAGTGCTGGATGACGCTCGCATCGGTGCTTATTCCATTGTCGCCGCCGGCTCCCTTGTCTCCCCAGGAACAATTATCCCTCCGCACTCTTTGGTGATGGGTATACCAGCGCGAGTCAAGCGGCCCCTGAGTGAGGAAGAGGTCCGCGAATTGGATGTGTTCTGGCAAAACTATGTGGAGTACACCAGGATGTATCGCGAAGAACGGAATTCGGGATGATCTGCGCGCCCAAGGCCACCCACTCGCGGCCGCGGGGTGGTACTGACCTGGCGCCTTTGTCTAATTCCGCCATCGTTTGTTATGTTCGGTCTTGTTCCACGGTAGTTCTGTTTGCGTTTTCATCCTGCTGTGTCTAAACCTAACACCCAACCAGCGCGCGGCATGCGGGACTTTCTGCCCGCTGATGTGCGGCGACGCGAATATGTGATTCGCGTCATCAAGCAGGTTTACGAACGTTATGGCTTCGAGCCGCTTGAGACACCGGCCGTAGAGAACATAGAGACCTTACTGGGAAAGTATGGAGAGGAAGGAAACCAGCTAATCTTTAAAATCCTCAAGCGGGGCATTCACGAAACCTCAGGGGAAGCCGACCTCGCACTTCGCTACGATTTGACCGTGCCCTTGGCCAGGGTGGTGGCTGAATACCGCGACCAGCTACCAAAATTCTTTAAGCGCTACCAAATCCAGCCAGTGTGGCGAGCAGATCGACCCGGTCGCGGCCGGTTTCGTGAGTTCTATCAATGCGATGTCGACATATTGGGTTCACGCTCTATGGTTGTCGAAGCCGAACTAATAGCGGCTGCAAGCGAGGCGTTGGTTGAACTAGGGTTTTCCGATTTCACTATTCGCCTCAATCACCGTCAGGCCCTGACTGGGATGTTGCTGGCTGCAGGCGTTCCGCTTGAAAAGCACGACGCCACCTTGGTGGCCCTTGATAAGCTCGACAAGATCGGTCGACAAGGCGTCGCAAAGGAGCTGACTGAACGCGGTGTTTCAGACGAATCCGGAGAACGCCTGCTCCAGTTCTTTGTGGAGTTGCAGTCTCTCGAGCATGCGGCCGACATTGCCTCAGGAGAAGACGCCAAAATCAAACAGAAGGCAATAAATGCAGCAGTGCTTGGTCGATTGATTGAATTTCTGGGCGCGAACGAACTGGGGGCCAGAGGAGTTGAGGAATTGCGGTCCGTTGTCGAGTTCTGCGGTAGTTTTGATGTAGGGCAGCACCTGAAAATCGATCCCAGCCTGGCCCGAGGGTTGTCCTATTACACCGCCGCTATTATGGAGATTGCGGTCAAGGATCTCGCCGGGAGTCTTGGGGGAGGTGGTCGATACGACAACCTCGTAGGAATGTTTCTGGGCCAGGACGTACCTGCCTGTGGTTTTTCTCTGGGTTTGGAACGAATCATTGTGGTCATGGGCGAACGGGAAATGTTCCCACCTGAAGTGATTGCTGCTCCAGCAGACGTCATGGTTACCATCTCATCGGAGGATCTAATTGGAACTTCGCTAAAGTTGGCCCACGACCTACGCAGTGCCGGGTTACGAGTAGATCTCTATCCCGAGAACGACAAGTTGGGTAAACAACTGAAGTACGCTGCGGCAAAGTCAATTCCTCTGGTTGTGATTGTAGGTGAAGACGAAATGAAACGTGGTGAGGTGTCGATAAAGGACTTACGTTCGGGTGAACAGCGTAGTGTGCAGCGTGGCAGCGCAGCCGATGCTCTGCTCATGGCGCTGACACAGTGATAAGTTAGGAGTGCATTCAATGCCCACATGGACCAGAAAGCAGGGCACACCTTAAACAGAATGCACGAGCCTGAAGAATTCGCGCGCGAGCTTGAAGGTTACGCCATGATACGCGTCACTTTCCATCACGTTAACGTGACCGTGGTCCCGGCTTTAGAAGAGGCCACGAAGGATTTTTACCGGAACGTGTTGGGTCTGACCGAGGTGCCCAAGCCCGAGGAGTCACGCGGACGTGGCGGTGCATGGTATCAGATTGGCAACATCCAACTGCACCTGTCACGAGAGCAGACTGTGAATAACGATGGCGCTAAGCGACACTTTTGCTTGTCGGTTTCGGATTTGGATCAGATGCAAAGGCGTTGTGAAGACTCCGGAGTCAAGATCCTCCCGGACGAACAGCCGATCTACGGAACTAAGAGATTTTACGTTCGCGATCCGGGTGGAAATCTGATTGAGATCGCGCAAGACCGAAATGCTTGATCACTTAGGAAATCTTGAACGTACCCATTCCTGTGGTGCCTTGCGAAGCGAGGACGTGGGTCAAAGTGTGGTCTTAATGGGCTGGGTTGCCAAGAGACGTGACTTCGGTGTGCTCACGTTTATTGATCTCCGCGATAGAGATGGTATCACTCAAGTAGTACTCAATGCGGAAAATTTTCCCGAGGCGCATGCGAAGGCCAAGGAGGTTCGCGGAGAGTACGTGTTGGCAGTAATTGGTGATGTGACCTTAAGGGGTGCAAACGTCAGAAACCCGAAAATCGCGACTGGCGACATTGAGGTACATGCCCGGGAATTATTGGTCCTGAATGATGCGCGCACGCCGCCGTTTCAGCTCGATGCTGGAGCAGAGGGGCTTGCAAGTGAGGACCTGCGCCTGAAATACCGTTACCTGGATTTGCGACGACCTCGGCTTCAGGCGAACCTACGCCTGCGTCACAGGGTGCTGACAGAGATCCGCAGTTACATGACGGATCAGGGCTTCACTGAAATTGAAACCCCGGTCCTGATTAAATCGACACCAGAAGGCGCCAGGGACTACATCGTGCCCGCGCGGGTGCAGCCGGGAAAGTTTTTCGCTCTGCCACAGTCCCCACAGTTGTTCAAGCAATTGTGCATGATCGCAGGCCTTGATAAGTACTTCCAGATCGCCCGCTGCTTTCGCGACGAGGACCTTCGCGCCGACCGCCAGCCTGAGTTTACGCAGTTAGATGTGGAGATGAGTTTTGCGACGCTTGATCAGATCTATTCCCTGGTTGAAGGTCTGTTTGCCCAAGTTTTCAAATTAATTAGCGTAAACCTACCACTACCATTTCCGCGCTTCAGCTATGCAGAAGCACAATCGCGTTGGGGATCAGACAAACCGGATCTACGAATCAAGGGGATGGAATTGCAGGATTTGTCTAGTGCGCTAAAAGAAACGAGCTTCGCCCCTTACGCAAGTGTATTAGCTACCGGCGGCGTAGTTAAGGCGTTGACCGTCCCGAATGGCGCATCGCTTTCACGCAAGACGCTGGACGAGCTTCAGGAGTTTGTAAAGCGTTACGGTGCTGCCGGGCTCGCCTGGATCAAGTTGGGTGAGGAGCTCAGTTCATCTCTGCTGAAGGCCCTGGGAGTGGACCAGGTGCAGGGGCTAGCACTGGCTGCCCGAGCCGAGAAGGGTGATGCCGTACTACTTGTCGCCGGTAAATCGAAGACGGTCGCCGCTAGTTTGGGTGCTCTTCGAAATGAAGTTGCGCGTCGTGGCGGCCTGATCCCACCAGGCGAATACGCCCCTCTCTGGATCACTGAATTTCCGATGTTCGAGTATCACGAAGAGGATGGACGCTTTTATTCGATGCACCATCCTTTCACATCTCCTTTGGATGAAGACTTGCATCTGCTGGAACGAGCAGTTGAGCGGGGAGAGAGCGAACTGTTGGGAAAGATTCGTACCAAGGCCTACGATCCGGTGATAAATGGAGTCGAATTGGCTTCAGGCTCAATTCGAATTCATCGCCGCGACGTTCAACGTCTTATATTCAAGGCTCTGGGTATGAGCACTGAGGAAGCTCGCTCGCGGTTTGGCTTCTTCCTGGACGCGTTAGATTATGGAACGCCGCCGCACGGAGGCATCGCTCCCGGCATTGACCGCCTGATGATGGTCCTGGCCGGCACAGACAACATGCGGGATGTGATTGCCTTTCCCAAGACAGCTTCCGCCGCGGATCTGATGATTGACGCACCCGGTGAGGTGGATCCCAAACAGCTGGAAGAGTTGCATTTGCGCATCGTGAAAGACGAGTGAATTGCGGGCGGAACCGCTTTCAAAGTGCGGGCGTAGACCAACAGTCGGGGCGGGACCGCGCTCCCAGATGATTACCATCAGGCGTTCACAATGTGAACAGATCTTTTCTCAAGCTCGTGCCACCGCGCCAGCTGAGTGTTGTGGGCTGGTCGGTGGGACCGGGAGCTTTTCGAACTCAATCTATCCCTTAACCAACGTGTCTGCGACGCCAGAGATAGCTTACGAGGCGGCGCCTGATGAGCTGTTCGCTGCACAGCGGCTGATGCGAAATCGCGGGGAACAACTGCTCGCCATCTATCATTCTCACCCCCGCTCAGAAGAACCCTTTCCGTCCGAGACAGATGTGCGCCTTGCTTACTACCCTGCGGCGACATACCTGATAGTAGGCTTGGCAGGAATCACACCAAGTTTGCGGGCATTTTTAATCTCTGAACATCAGCAATGTTGGCAACAGGTTGAGTACAAAGTTGTTGACGAGTAAGATTGAAACTACCGTAACGCGCAACTCGTAAATCCAATAGTTGATGGAATCGAAAAAGAAAAAATACGACACGAATCCGCTCGACCCAGACTATGTTAAGCAGACGGAAGAATCATGGGGCGAGGGAGAGGCGGGATCTGAGACGCAGGAGATGAAAGGCGCCACTCGACAGGTGGGGCGCAATGCGAACGATAACGCCAGATCCAACATTTACTCGGAAGCCCCGACCCGGCGCTATGACGCTCCAACGTTGGATGCCCCTTATCAATCTGTTTTTGCGCCGCCGCAAACTTATACGCCACCACCTACGCCCTATCAGCCGCCGCCGCAACCTTACTATCAAAGGCCGACTGAACGACCCACTTCGCGCCCAGTTCCGGGAATCGGATTTCCTGAGAACTGGACTCTGATTTTGCCCTATGTGCCATTCTACATAGGCGTCGTTCCCGCGTTACTTGAGCTTTTTCTGGTGCCGCGCAGCGAAGTGAAGGTTCGGTTTCATGCCGCACAAGCGTTGGCGCTGCATATTGCAATTCTAGCTATTCATACGCTATTCGGCGTCGTTGGCGCTCTTACGGACAGTTCAATCGGAGGGACGCTGTTTAAGGTCGCTACCACGGTGTTTTTAGTAATGTCAATGATTCGCGTCTGGAAGGGCGAGCCTCACCGAATTGCGCCACTTGACGATCCGGCGCAGTGGTTTAACGAGCATATCGAACCGCGCAAACCGAGTTAAGGCTTTCTGGCACTGAGCTTGCTAACTCGTATGGTGCTGCGCCAAAGGCGAGCAACGGTCGAGTTAGCAGAGGAAAATATACTTCAAGGCGTGTACTAATGTTGCGATTTGGTGCACTCTGCCAGGTCGGCCCGAGTAGAGATACATACGGAGGAGTCCATGATTCAAAGAAATAAGCGTGTTAGTAGAAGATTCGTAGCATGGGTTGCTGCAGGCGCGATTCTGGTGATGCCGCTGGCGGCAATTTCTCAGACTCGGATTTCGGCGCCGAGCAACAAATACAGCGTCCGCGACGACATACAGCTGGGCCAGCAAGCGTCCCAGCAGGTGCAACAGCAGATGCCCATTCTGAACGATGGCTACGTTGACGATTACGTTGAATCAGTGGGCCGGCGTTTGGTTGGGGCAATTCCAGCAGAGTTTCGGCAGCCTGAGTTCAATTACACGTTTGACGTCGTCAACGCGCGCGACATCAACGCTTTTGCGCTGCCAGGTGGTCCAATGTTTGTGAACCGGGGCATGATGGAGGCCGCGCGTACTGAGGGCGAGATGGCCGGGGTAATGGCCCACGAGATCAGCCACGTAGCATTGCGCCACGCGACGGCCCAAGCCACTGAAACACAAAAGTTTCAGATCGGGTCGGTACTCGGCCAAATTGCAGGTGCGGTCATTGGCGGGCTACCAGGTGCAGTCATCGGCGCAGGAAGTCAAATCGGTTTTGGTGCTGGTGCCCTGAAGTACAGTCGCAAGTATGAGACACAAGCGGACATTCTGGGTGCACAAATCATGGCACGTGCCGGTTACGACCCCCGCGATCTCGCCGCTATGTTTCAAACTATTGAACGGCAGGGTGGCGGTCGAGGCGGTCCGGAGTGGCTCAGCAGCCACCCGAATCCCGGCAATCGTTATGAGCGGATAAATCAAGAGGCCGCGTTACTACGGGTCAACTCAAACACCGCAGTTCATGATTCGCGAAACTTCCAGAACGTGCAGGCGCGGCTTCGCGGGATGGGTGCTGCACCGACAATGGCAGAGATTGCTCGGACCGGGCAGAGATACCCAACTACCGGGACGAGTGGCGATAACTATCCACGCGGTGAGCGGGTTGTCTACCCCTCGTCTCGGTACCGCACTGTGTCAGCTGGGAATCTGTTTAGCTTAAGGGTTCCGGATAATTGGGGCGAAGTGTCGAGCGGAGGAAATTCGATGACCTTCGCGCCGCAAGGAGCATATGGCACCGTACAGGGTCAGTTTGTTTTCTCGCATGGCGCCATGGTAGGTGTGACGAATGGCGTAGGTAACCTCAGGCAATCGACCGAATCATTCGTTAATACTCTGCTGCAAGGTAACCAGCACTTACGCCGCCAGACAGGATTTCAGAGGGTCACGCTTGACGGACGGCAGGGACTAGCTACGACTTTGGCAGGACGGTCGCCCGTATTCGGCAGCACTGAAGTAGTGAATGTCTATACCGTGATGCTGCGGGATGGTAATCTGGCCTATATTGTGGGAGTCGCACCCGAGAATGACTATCGATACTACCAGCGTGCTTTTCGCGATATCGTGAATTCGGTCAACATCAACTACTAATCAGCGGCCCAAGCTCAATCCAAAGGCCTGCAAATGCGGGCCTTTGTTATTTTGAGTCCAGTGCCTTGGCCTCTTGCCAGAGTGACTCCAGGTTCGAAAGGGATGTTGCTTCGAAAGTTTCTCCCTTTCCCGCGAGACGCTGTTCAATATGGGAAAAGCGTTGGCGGAACTTCCTATTCGTCAGCTTAAGCGCCGCTTCAGGTTCAACCTGTAGATGTCTGGCGATGTTTGTAACGGCGAACAGTACGTCGCCGATTTCCTCTCGGACCTTGGCATGGTCGGCCTCTGCTTGAGAAGTGCGGTGATCGGCAATGGCCCTTCGGAGTTCATCTATTTCCTCGGCTAGTTTCTCAAAGACATCCTCGACTTTTTCCCAGTCGAACCCAACGCGTGCGGCCTTGGTTGAGAGTTGGTGAGCCTCCATTAGGGCCGGCACCTTAATCGAAACTCCGTCAAGAACAGAGGGCTCTCTTAGCGGGGCTCCTCTGGCCTTCTTCTCTTCTGCCTTGATGGCTTCCCAGCTTCGCAGCACTTCGGCAGTATTACTAGCCTGTGCATCAGCGAAGACGTGCGGATGCCGGCGCACCATCTTGTCGTGAACCGTACTGGTGACGTCTGCAATCGAAAAGTCGCCTCTTTCTTTGGCCACCTGCGAATAGAAGACTACCTGAAAGAGGAGATCGCCCAGTTCGCCACAGAGTTCGCCGGGTTGCCCCTCGCGCGCCGCCTCGACGGCTTCAAATGCTTCATAGGCTTCTTCAAGTAACATCGGGGCCAGGGTGGCGTAAGTTTGTTCGCGATCCCAGGGACACCCTTCGGGCGAGCGTAGTCGGTCCATCAAAGCGACCAGGTCATCAAATGTAGCTGGCATGTGGTAAAGTTTCGGTTGTGGCGAGGAAACTTTCAAGCTTAGCGCGTATGTTCGACGAACTTTAGTTTGTCGTTTCCCCGGCTCTGAAGTTTCCCGGGGAACTCGTCACCGTCCGCGACCTCACTGATCAAACGCTCAACGCCAACCTGCACCTGCTGTAATCTTCGCCGAACGAGTTTCACTCTTATGAAAGGGCGCCCCAACTGAAGTTTGTCGGACATTGTGCTACCATCCTGCAAATCAACATTTTACGAAAGCATAAACGGGCGTGGTTCCAAGAAGACCTCGTCCCTTGAGTAAGCGTATGAACGACGAGCAAATCAGTTTTAAGGTTACGGATCGCAGATTATTTAATCCCGACGGCACGCCGCGCGAAGTGCCGGAAGAGGATAAAAGCGAGCCTCTACCAGCCACACCAGCGGCGGCAACACAATCTGAAACATCACAGCCACTCGCTGATGCGACGCAAGAATCTGCGACGCGCGCCGAAGACCTATCCGACGCGGAAGAGGAAGCTCTGCCGGATGCAGAAGACCCAGCGAGCTTTATGAATTTTCTGATGTCAATTGCTTCAAATGCAGCCTCTTCCCTGGGAATGATGGAGCACCCGGTCACGCATGAGCGAGAGGTGGACCTGGAGTTGGGGAAACACTGGATCGACGTGCTCGGGATGCTGGAGAAGAAGACAAAGGGAAACCTGAACAAACAGGAACGTCAGGTGCTTGAGAGTCTACTTCGCGATCTGCGCATGCAGTACGTTTCGTTGACCAGTTCATCTGCAGCTAAAGCTGCAGGACCATACACCGGTCGAGATATCGTCGGCGGATGATCAAATGGATCAGATTTCAGGTCCAAGCCCCTTTTCACCTACGTTGGACCTTCGACAATGGAATCGGACGTACTAGATGAAGCTCACTTTTCTAGGTACTGGGACGTCCACTGGTGTTCCCTCGATCGGGTGCGAGTGCGAAACGTGCATTTCTGACGATCCCCGCGATAAACGACTCAGGGTTTCGGTCATCATAGAGCATGGTGGCCAAACGGTTCTTGTCGACACTTCTTCGGATTTCCGACAACAAGCCCTTCGATATGGACTTAAGCGGCTCGACGCGGTTTTGATTACTCATTGCCATGCCGATCACATCTTTGGTCTCGATGATATTAGACCACTGAATTTCCGCTACGGAGCTCTCGGACTTTACGCAAACGAACGAGCCTGGCCGGACATCCGGCGCATTTTCAAATATGTCTTCGAGCCCTCGCACTTCGGTGGCGGGTTGCCGCAGATTATCCCGCACACTGTGTACCCACTGGCATCATTTTGTCTCGGTGGAGCCCTCAGAATTACGCCTTTGGAAGTAATTCACGGGCGCCTTCCTGTGATGGCGTACCGGTTCAATGATTTTGTATATGCAACTGACCTGAGTGAGATTCCACCGGAAACGCTGGATGCGATGCAGGGGTTGGACGTGTTGGTGCTCGACTGTCTCCGATTCGCCGAGCACCCAACTCACTTGTGGCTGGAAAAAGCGCTTGCTTACGTAGAGCGAATTCGGCCGCGCCGTACATATTTCACGCACATTGCACATGACGTGAAATACCGGCGCGACTCTACCAAGCTGCCCGCGGGAGTTGAATGGGCTTACGATGGGCTCACAGTTACGGATGAGCGCTGAATGTGAAGTCAATGCTCATCGGTCCTTTGCATTTGGCAATTGTCAATCGTCAATCGTAAATCTTCATGTTGATTACTGATCCCAGAAATTGGCAATCGGCATTTGGCAACTGGCAATCGTCATCCGTCAATCGTCAATTTGCAATCTTCAATCCCCATGCGTCTCTTTCACGGAACTGACAATGCCGACATACAACGACCCACCGTTTTGACCCTCGGTGTCTTTGATGGATTGCACCTGGGCCATCAGTTGATCATGAAAACCGTCGTTGATCGGGCACAATCAGTCGGTGCTGTACCTACCGTAATCACTTTTGATCCACATCCACGTTCGGTTTTACACCCAGCTACGTCCCCGCCACTCTTGCAAACACTCGATCAGAAAGTCGAAGGTTTTGGCGTGCTGGGAATCGAGCAGACGATTGTTATTCGCTTCACGCGGGAATTCTCCCTGGTCCGAGCTGAAGACTTCCTGAAGGACGTGGTTCAGGAACGATTGCACGCCAGGGAAGTCTATTTAGGCAAAGGATTTGCCTTCGGGCATAATCGCGAAGGCACAATTGAACTGCTTCGTCGGATCAGTAAGGAGCGAGGCTTTTTTGCTGATGAAGTACCTGAGGTTCGATTGCGAGGGAGGAGAGTAAGTTCGAGTCGCATTCGCGAATTGCTGCTTTCAGGGAAGGTGAATCTGGCGCGGAGAATGTTAGGTCGCCCGTATGGTGTTGAGGGGAGAGTAATACGGGGGAAGCAGCGGGGACACCTTGTAGGCTTTCCCACAGCCAACCTGCATCCAGAGAATCGCGTCATACCAGCCAGGGGCGTCTATGTGACCGGAACCCTAATTGACGGCCAATGGCGTCGGAGTGTTACAAATATAGGCGTTCGGCCGACGTTCGAATTGGAGACGGAACCTTCGGTTGAAACGTTCGTAATCAATTGGTCAGGGGATCTTTACGGAGACGTCGTGCGTGTTCGGTTTTTGCATCGGCTGCGGGATGAGAGGAAGTTCGACTCACTGGATGAGTTGAAGAAGCAGATTGGGAAGGATGTTGAAAAGGCCGAACAGTATTTTGCCCGTTCCGGGACTCGACACACGTTATCTATTCTTTGAGCGGACAGATCAAGATCGGCGATCCACGAATCACACTCGTCGTGATTTGTGGATCGTTTGTTATGTTAGGTAGTCTTTGAGGAGTAAAGCATAGCAACTACGTGATGAAGCACGAGAACGCAATTGTTGTTTACAGCAGCCAACGGCACCAGTCGAATGGGCATGGCGTGGCCGAACCCCACCGGCGTGCCTTAATGACGACAAGCCCGGTTGCGAAGCCGGCAGTTCTGCCACCGCCGCCAGCTCTGAACGACGAGTTTGTGGCCGCAACATTGTCTGGACGCGGTGTTCGAGGTTGGTTGCGGGCTTTTGCCATTGCGCGTGTACTGGGCCTGCTATCTCTTTACCTGTTTCTTGACACCTATGACATTCGTGCCGGTTTCAATCAAAGAACGTCCGCTCGTCGGCGTGATGAAGAAGGTATTGAGGGCTGGACATCGTGGCTTAAACACGATCTTCGCGCGATTCGGTCCTATCTAATTGACAAGTTTATTCGATTGTTGCGGCTGGGAATTTTCCGCGGTGCTCAGGGCTCAGAAAAGAAAGAAGCGCGGCTTGTTAAGCAAGCAGTGTGGTTGCGAGAAAGCCTCATTGGATTGGGACCCACCTTCATCAAGATCGGGCAGGCACTAGGCACTCGTGGAGATCTGCTGCCACTGGCCTACATAAAACAGCTCGAAACACTTCAGGACAAGGTACCTGCGTTTCCCACCGGCGAAGCCTTCGCCCGGATTGAATCCGAACTTCATAAACCCGTTACAGAGCTCTATGCCGAGATCGATACTCAACCAATTGCCGCGGCGTCGCTGGGCCAGGTGTACCGTGCGCGACTGTTCAGCGGGGAAGAAGTAGCTGTCAAAGTTCAGCGCCCGAACCTCAGTGACATCATCAGCTTTGATGTGGCTATTCTCTACCGGCTCGTGAAACTCACAAACCGTCTGTTCCCAAAAGCAAATGAAAATGCCGATTGGGAAGGGATGCTGCATGAGTTTTATTCCACGGTTAACCACGAGATTGATTACGCGCGCGAGGGTCGCAACGCCGACCAATTCAGGCGAAGCTTTCGCGATTGGCGTGCCATTAAGGTGCCGAAAATTCATTGGTCGCATACCAGTTCAAAGGTTCTGACACTTGAGTTTATCCGCGGCACAAAGGTAGTCGACCTGGAAGGACTGCGGGCGCGGCGCATCTCGCCTGTCAAGGTAAACCGGATGTTGATTCGGACATACCTCAAACAGCTGTTGGAGGATGGGTTCTTCCATGCGGATCCACATCCGGGCAATCTACTGGTGATGGATTCAGGGCACCTGGCATTCTTTGACTTCGGCATGGTCGGACGGATCACCCCGAAGCTGCAGTCCCAAATGATTGACGCGTTCTTCCATGTCGTTAGCCGTGATGTGCACGGATTGGGCCAGGACATAATCAACCTCGATTTCTTAAAGCCAGGCGTGAATCCCGAAACGATCCGTCCCGTGGTTGAAGGGTTGTTCGAACACTATCTCAATCTGCGACTGGGTGAGGTCAATTTCAAGGAATTAACTTACGATCTCGCCGAGGTGATGTATGAATACCCGTTCCGACTGCCGGCCAGGTTTACATACATCATGCGGGCGTTGATGACGCTGGAAGGGATCGGGATCGTGACTGATCCAGAGTTCAGCTTCTTTGAAGCTGCCAAACCCTACGCGAAAGAATTCATGCTCAGACGCGAGGGCCGAGCGTTTCGGCAACTGGTGTTTGATAAGTTGAGCGGGCGCGAGAATGGTCGAATCCAGTGGAGCAAAGTGTGGAAGCTAACGAAGATGGCTGCGGAGATGTACCTGCGCCCTTAGGACACGGAATTGGTCCCTTCCCGGAGCAAAGACTAATGGTCATTGGTCAATTGTCATTCCTCATTTCTGATTTCCTTCGTTCTTCAGTATTGATCTGACGGGTTTTTGCGAAGTAGAAGGAGGCGGCACCTGCGGTGAGGATGACCAGCGTTCCCAGGAGTCGAATCGTGCCCGCGATCTTAAGGGTGTGCTGTATTACTCCGAGGCTGCTCAGTAGATAATTCCAATCATGAATTGTGTCTGGGCCACCGAGCAGAGGGATTTGAAGCGCCAGTGAGTCTCCGGCGTAGACTGAGACATTGAGAATGCTTTCGCCTACCCAGAAAAGAACCAGCGCCGCGGAATAGTAGCTTCCCTGATACCAGAAATAGCCTACAAAAAGTGCCGGCATGATGATCTGAAATAGAGATCCGCCAGCGATCATCAAGAACTCTCCAAAAGCACTGAAGACGATGTGACCTGCTTCGTGGATCAGAAGGTTGACACCATCGATCAGATGCCATTGGTACGGATCGTAGGCGCACCAGAAGAAATAGAGGTTTGCTACTGCCGCAATTATGAGTTTCGGAGGATCTCTCAAGGTTAAGCAATTCAGCAGGTTTGGGTGTTGGACGCGGCCGGCTCAGGGTGCATTCAAGAGAAGTTTGGATGCGGGCTGAGCGGTGGGCAAGTCCACCTTCCCAGCCCGTGAATCATTCACAGACTGGCTCAATTTCCGTTCCTTACTCATTCTAATCTTCAGATCCGTGGAATCCTTCTGATCTGTGGCTCTATTTCAGCGAGTTAAACAGCAACGGAAAAGTCGCAAGGCTCTGACCGCGATATTGGGGACGAAAACCAAAGAGCACGATGCGGCCCTGGCCCATTTTCACTTCCACCAGCGCTGCTTTGCCCTTGATGCGATCTCCTCCGAGCAACCAACCTGAGAGCAGTGGATCTTTATTTTTCGGGTACCAGCCGATAACCCGAACGTTGCCGGCTGGGACAGAAAAATCATTTGCTGCGAGCGCGGGCGTCTCGCCCGCTTCAATTAATCCAAAGACAGGTGAATTCTCAGCCCAGGCAATAGATTCTTTTGGCATTCCCTGCGTCATCGGGTGAGAGGTGTCGAGCTCAAGCCGCAGGATCGATCCGGGAACATAAAACTCGCGCCGCGGCACACCAGCAACGACATTTCTGATCGGCAACTTGAACTGCTCAATTGCGAATTCAGACGCCCTATTGAGGAAAACTAACGTCCCGCCTTGTTCCACAAACTCGCGCAGCGCTTTTACGCCTTCCTCACCCAAACCACCTGTTAGTTCTTCCGGCATGGCCCCTCTTGCGTAGCCATTGAGGATGGTGCGGGCGGGCTGATCGGGAATGATGATTGTGTCAAATTCTGTAGATAACTTTCCTGTTCGGATCTCGTCATCTGTTATTGAGGTTGAAGTTCTGCCCGGTTTCCATCGTGAAAAAATCCATCTGGTCCATCCTTCATCCATCGTTGGTAAACGCGACTTGTATAGTGCTACTTTTCGCTCGAGTATCTCCCAGTCGCTTCGGCCGATCTCAACCTGTGGTAGCCGACGGGCTCTGAATGGCGCTTTCAGCGGCGTCACGCGAACGCCCATCAATAAGGGCAAGGTGTGAGCGGTGACGTCATAGGGTGGTAAAGGCATACCAGCCTCATCGCGCAAGTTTGGGTATTTCTGTGTCTCCAGTAACGCGCGTGCGAAGCTTTCGTAAGGTTGATCCAATGGAACGATAACTCCCCGACGCGTGTATTCCACGGTAACGCCTGCTTTCTGCAAAATGGAAACGACATGGAACCAATTATCAAACCAGCCGACGTCGCGCTCGATTCTAAACGCAGTGATTTCCCCGTCCCGTCTCGGTCGCACCGCATCCTTACCAATCTCATAAAACCTTCGCAACCATTGCTCACGATTTGTCGCAGCGTGCTCCAATAACTTGAACGCTGCCGCATTCATATAGTTTGTGATATCCCGCAGACGCCATTCGCCGCCTTTCCAGACTGGCCCAAAGTTGTCTGACTCCTTTTGTGGATTGAAGCCCTCCCGCGACCGCAGTTGTTCGAATTTCACCGTTATCGGAGAGGCGATCTTTGCTGAGGCGGTTTCTGAGAGTATCCGAACGCCACCGTGGTAATGCGAATAGGCCCGCGCCGGAGTCCACGCGTCGTACGTCGAGTTGGTCGTTATGCCCTGGAATCCATCGGCACGTAATTCCCGGGCCATCCAATTGCCGAGTTCTGTGTAACCTTCGACTATCTGCTTCGGTACGTTCGGCTCAACTGGCTGCATGTACGGTGGCAGGAAGAGACGAGACCCAAACTCTCCTTGCTGATGTATGTCGTGCACAATCTGTGGATGCCAGACGTTATGGATCTTGCTGACAGTGATCTGTGTCTCAATCTGAGTGAACGCGTACCAGTCACGGTTGTTATCGTGACCCGTGTACTTGTGATAGAGCTCCGGCGGACTGGAGCCTTCGTAAGGAGTCCCCAATGTTTTGTCGTACCAGTTCTTCACAATATCGACGCCGTCAGGATTCAGTGAGGGAACCAGCAACACGATCGTGTTCTGCAGAATGTTGCGGATTAGAGGCTCATCGGAAGAGGCAAGTCGGTGCGCAATGAGCATACTCGAGAGATATGACCCGACTTCGGTTGAGTGAATCCCGCAGGTGATCAGAACAATCGTTTTACCGCGCATGATCAGCGACGCGGCTTTGCGATCGCGTCGAGCCAATGGCCCAAGCTTTCTTGGATCCGCGAGTTGATCCTGAATCCGTTTGTATTCTTCAAGGCGAGCGAGGTTTTCGGGGGCACTAATCGTTGCCATCACGAACGGAACGTCCATCGTGGTTTTGCCGAGTGCTTCAAACCGTACGCGGTCACTAGCCTGGTCCAGCCTCTCAAAATAGTTCAGCACCTGGTTCCAGCTGGCAAGCTTGCGATCGTCTCCGGGAGTAAAGCCCAGGACTTCGACAGGAGTCGGGATCTGTTGTGCAGGCGGACGGTTTTGGGCAACCGACAAGACGGAACAGGAGAGGAAAAGAACAGAACTCGACAGGATGTATTTGACAGCGTTTCGCATTTGATTTTAGAAGGCAGCGGCGTTCTGAAAACGCTGAGTCTAATGTAAAAGTGTCGAACAATCGACTCCTCTCGGAACGCGGGCGTCCCCGCCCGCCCCGTATTGTTCCTTTCGGATCAGAAACGGCAGACTCCTGAATCGATGGTTGAGAGTTCCTTGGGTGCATTTCGAACGGCGGGAGAGTGCGGGCGGGGACGCCCGCGTTCCGGCCATTGCGAGAGTTCTGCTGCTAGGTTAAAGTAGCGCGGTTTATCCCGCGCTTTCTCCCGAAAACTCAGTCCGTTATTGGAGGCTGGATGTCTATCGAAAGCATCCCTGCAAACGAATACCCTGACCGTATAGGATTCAAACCGGACAACCCATTTCTTGCCGCATTCAAACCTTACATTCCAGCAGGGGTCAGGCTGCGCGAGTTGACCGTGGTTCCTATAGTAGTAGGAACAATTCTGGGGATTATCTTCGGGGCTTCCTCCTTATATTTGGTCTTAAAGGTCGGGCTAACCGTAAGCGCCTCCATACCCGTCGCCGTTATATCAATTACGTTGTTCCGCCTGCTCTCGCGAATAGGCTTACGGGACGCGACGATCCTTGAGAACAACATCGTCCAAACCGCCGGATCAGCTGGTGAATCGATCGCTTTCGGTCTCGGCGTCACAATGCCGGCGATTCTGATTTTAGGGTTCGATCTTGAATTAACACGAGTCATGTTGGTTGCGGTGCTTGGAGGATTGCTCGGAATTCTCATGATGATTCCACTTCGTCGAGCACTCATAGTGGCCCAACATGGCTACCTGAAATACCCTGAGGGTACTGCATGTGCCGAGGTGCTCAAAGCAGGCGCATCTGACGAGTCTCGCGCGGCTGCACACGTCGATCCAGCCTCCGCGGCAGTAGCTGATCAAGCGACTATAGGTGGGAAGACGATTTTTGCTGGCTTTGGATTTGGATTCATATATTACGGCCTGCAACAGATTCTTAAGACGTGGAAAGAGGTTCCTACTAAGGTTTTTGGAGCACCTTATGAGGCAGGATCCATTGCCATTGAAAACAACCCAGCATTGCTCGGGGTTGGTTACATTATTGGTCCTCGCATCGCTTCCATTATGACTGCGGGCGGTGTCCTGTCCTATCTGGTGCTGATTCCTGCGATCAAGTACTTCGGATCAGGATTAGCTGCGCCAATTGCACCTGAAACTTCACGCTTAATCCGCGACATGAGCGTAAGTCAGATTCAATCAGCTTACGTACTGTACATTGGTGCCGGCGCGGTAGCCGCGGGCGGGATCATCAGTCTCGTCCGATCACTGCCAACAATTTGGAGTGGTATCAAAGGAGGATTGGCTGACATCCGGGGAACTGGCGTAGGTGGCGAACAAGCTACGCGAACAGATAGCGATCTATCTATGAAATTTGTTTTCGGTGGCATCATTGCTTTACTTGCCGCCATTATGATTGCCCCACAACTAAATCTCCGGTTCAACCTACTGGGCGCGCTCTTAATAGTGGCGTTCGGATTTCTTTTCGTGACCGTCTCCTCCCGATTAACTGGTGAGATTGGTTCTTCTTCAAATCCGATCTCCGGGATGACGGTAGCAACGCTACTGTTAACGTGTCTTGTCTTCCTGTTGATCGGTTGGACCTCGCCTACCTATTACGTTACGGCGCTTTCCATTGGCGGGATCGTTTGTATAGCAGCGTCGAATGGGGGAACGACGTCGCAGGACTTAAAGACTGGTTTTCTGGTCGGTGCTACTCCAAAGAATCAACAAATTGCAATTCTCGTCGGTGCACTCGCCTCTGCATTGGTACTCGGCTACATACTTTTGTGGCTCAACCAATCCTCAACTGTCTATGTGCCAGTTGCAAATAACCCAGCTATTAGTTTGCCAGCTGGCTATGTTTTTGATGTGACGAAGTGCGAGCAGGGTGGTGCCAAGCGAGAACGCCTCCGCGGTCAGCAAGCGGTAGCCGACAGTAACAGCTATATCGTTTGCCACCAGACGGACACGAAGGTCGGTATGGTTGGTCGTTACCTGGTTAATGATCAGGGAGTTCCGATTTATCTATCTGACCCGGGCATCAACGGTGTTTTTAATCAACGACCAGATGGTGGCACCGTTACGAAATATAGCGCGCCCAAGGCCACATTGATGTCCTACATAATCCAGGGAATTTTGAGCAGGGAGTTGCCTTGGGGGTTGGTTCTGTTGGGCGTGTTCATCGCTATAGTATTGGAGATGTCGGGCATCCCGTCTTTGGCATTCGCGGTTGGTGTGTACCTTCCGTTGTCAACCTCAGCGCCTATCTTCGTCGGAGGAATGGTAAGGCTCGGCGTGGATAAGTACCTTCGGCAAAAACATGCATCGAAAAGACTCTCTGAAGAGCAGTTTATGGCTGAGACTGACAAAAGCTCCGGAGTTTTGTTGGCATCAGGTTATATAGCCGGTGGGGCTCTCGCTGGTGTCGTCTATGCATTTCTGAACCTCAGCGAAGCTGTCGCAACGCGTTTGACAAGATTCGAAGAATGGTCGAAAGAGAACAACCCATTTTTTGTGACCATCGGTGGTTGGCCGAGCTCCGATCTATTGGGACTATTGCCACTGGCGATTTTGACCGCGGTGCTTTATTTGGTAGGACGGGAGTTACTCCTTAAGCCAAAGCCATACGTAGCTAGGAGTGACTAAGCGCCGGCAGTTGTCCATATGAATAGTCTCAGGTACTTTATTTGAGGCGCGCCGCTAACAGAGAGCGCGCCTCGAATTACATCTAGCAAAGGAATTGTAGATGGCTGCAAGAACGATTTTTCGACACACTTGGTCAGTGGTCCTGATCTTGCTCGTCGTGGCCTGCGAAGTGACAACTGTTACGGCGCAATCAAAACGTTCACCCTCCGATACGGTGAAAGAATTCTACAAAGCCATGCGCGCGAAGCGGTTCCGCGAGGCGTTTAGCATATCGATCTATAAACCTGCGATTGAAGGGCTAACTGACGCAGAGTTTGAAGATCTTCGCAACGACTTCGAACGTTTAGCGCTGGCAATCGCAGAGAAGATTCCTGGCGATGTCAGCGTAGCAGGAGAACAGATCAGCGGCGACAGGGCCACTGTGTTTGTAAAGGTAAAAGACCCGGACGGCGCCGATCAAACAGAACCTGTAATGCTAATGCTCCTGGATGGCAGCTGGATTTTAGGAGACAAGGATAATCAGGCAATTGTTGCTAAAGCTGGTAAGGAGTTCTTCTTCACAGCACGGATTGACACCCACCACAATGAAGTTCAGGACATCTTCAAACGCATCGCGTTGGCACAGCTGGCCTACAGTCAACAGCGCAATGGGCAGTTTGGGGACCTGGCCGCCCTAATTACCGCCGGGCTCCTGCCCAAGGATTTGGAGGGAACCGAGACCACTGGTTATCGATTTCGGGTAAATGTAAGCGCCGATAAGAAGAGTTGGCATGCCACAGCCGAACCAGCTCAGTACGGCCGAACTGGAAAACTCTCCTTCTATATGGACGCCGCAGGTGTAAGGAATGGCGATGTTGCCGGTAAACCCTTGCCGATCCAGCCTGCGCCTTGATGTCTTGCATATTGTCCTGTGGACCATTAGCGTGAGATCTTTGCTATTGCGCTAGCGACGTAAAGGTATCTAGAATGCAAGTCGAGACTGTTTACCCGACGTGCTTCGATCTGCGCCCCTCCTCAACACTCTGAAAACGCACTTCAACCACGGAAGTGCCGAGCGTTTATGTGATGCCAGAGCTCGCGCGCACCATAGTTTCCCGTCTGAGGGCCTTCGTCGGTAATCGGCGCAGGGCCCGCAGATGTCTGGCGCGATTGCCATTTAATGTCACCCCCAGCGATCGCTACGTCACCCTGAACGGTTCTCGCCAACGAAAGTGGATGGACGGGCACACACTTGATGTGAGTACCAGTGGTCTAGCCCTGGTTGTGCCGGCAATTCGAATCGGCGAGCATTACCTGGTAGGCGACGACCGTCAGCTATTGCTGCGCCTTGAGCTACCCACCGGTCCGATCGAGATGCAGGTTGTACCAGTTCGCTATGAAAGTCTGGAAGAACATCCGACCGAGCAGGGATACGTCATCGGGGTCAGGATCACAGAGGTCGACCTCAATATCAAATCCCTGTATGAAGACTTTGTCCGGCGGCTATTGCGCTCGGCGCCTCTCGATTGATCATTAAGTAAATACGATCGTGCCAAAAGCGGTGGGTACGTGAAAATTTGGTTCGGCCGTGTGAGTTGGCCGCCACGCCAGATATCCTCGATCCGGGTCCTCACCGACGCACCGACAGAGATTCAGTCTCCACTCATCTCCCTTACAAGGTCTTGGTATCTGGTCGAACCAGGGAATTCGCATCGCGATCTTGAGGATACCTGGCTCAAGTGCCGCCTGTGTGGTCATATTGGAGCGGAACTCCCATTCTGTTTCACGTCGATTGCCAACATTTCTTATTGCCAGATCCACCCACTCGCCGGTGGGCGCAGCCTCAAATTCAAAGTAACGGTTAAGTTCATTCTTGTCTGGGGCGAGGAAGATCTCGCACACGTCACGGTTCCACAGGCCTAATGTCTTGACGCCGGTTTGTGGATTATCGCTTACGATTATTGGCTCTGCCTGCCGGCACTCGAAGCGAACACAAAGCGCGAGTTCGGTCCAAAGAAGTCGGGCCTCGGCGTGTCGTCCGGATGGAGCTGGAGCGCCTGACCAATAGTGGTCGATGGCAGCTGGGGCACAAGAAAGCCAAACTTCGTGATCAAGGTCCTCAGCCTTAACATCGAATTCCTGGTGCGGCGCTTGAATGGCTGCTGCCTGCTGCATCGGTCCGTTCCTGAGGAAAAGAGTACTACTCTCGAAGACGAAAAGCTTCAACACATTGATGAACGAGAGTCGCCGGATTGTTTTCTTGAACAACCTCCGGCCGCTTCCCGAACGAAAAGTGGTCCAACAAGTAACTAGTCTGAACGGCGACACCACCCGTTCCAAGAAGACAACCAATAACTTTTCCTTCATCGTGGGCGATTGTGAACTCATTAAGTGAGCCCATCCCACCGTTGATGAAAAGAACAATGTCGCAGGATCTGACCAGCACCACGTTTCTGCCTTTTAACCCGAAGCCCGTATAGATGATCACATCGCACGCATCAACCGGAAGGGCGAATCTTTCAACGTGCTCAAGCTCATTCGATGCCGGGGACACTCCGATGTGCAAACCCTTGTTTTCCCGGGCGGCCTTGCCTACTTCGTATACCAATCCCGTAGTCGCGCCCGTCAGCAATACAGACTCGGCATTCGCTATTGCACTGCCAAGAGCCTGAGCCTGCTGCTTGAGAAGCTCACTTCCTGGGAGGCTCGAAAGTTCCGCAGCTGATCCCATTAATCCGATCTTTAGTCGCATACCTTCCTTTCAACTCGGAGCTTTTACAGCATTACGCTCTGCGGTATCAGGAATCGGAACGTGCTCAATCGCTTCCTCTTTCCCACGGTCCCACCAATGCTGAGTTGCAAACCAGACGATACCCGGCGCGAGAAAAACTATTCCAATCGCGATCGTAACTAATCTTGGCGAAAGCTGGAAACGGTCGAGAAGTTCACCCGTGACATAGTTTGAGGCGGCCATGGTTAGCGTCAACAACGCCAGTTCTGCGGCGAAAACGCGTCCGCGAAAACTGTCGACCACCCCTCTTTGTAATAGCACCGTCGAAAAGACCCAAAGAATGCTGCCACCTGTATGCGCGAGGCCGAGAACAATAAGAGCGAAGAAGAAGTTTGTTGCTGCGCCAAAGGCCATGTAGAAGACTCCACCGATCAAAAAAGAGATCCCAATAGAGACCTGCATGGCGTGTTTCCCTTCACCTGTCACGCGCCGAGCAACAATAGGCCCGACGGCGGTACCAATTCCTCTGGCCGCGAAAAGCACGCCTATTCCCGTTGCGGCACTCTCTCCGACGGGGAAAATGCGTTCGCCAAACACCCCCAACAACGTGAGTATTCCTCCACCAAGTCCCCAGGCCGGCTTCACTAATAGCAACGCCAAGACGCGCGGCCGGTTGCGGACGTACTGCACACCTTCCAATGTCTGAGTTAGACCGATTACATTCTTCACCGTGAGCTGCTGCTTTTCTCGCGGTCCACCCTTAGGAATGCGAACGCGCGCAATCAACAAGGCGGACAACCCGAAGGTCAGCGCATCGAGCACAAAGGCTACATCGGTTCCAAAGAGTCCGGTCAGAACTCCTCCAATGGCCGCCCCCAGGGTGAGCATTATCGACCAGGTTACCGACGCGATCGCATTTGCAGACACCAGCTCGCGATCAGAAACAATCGATGGAATCACTGCCGTTTTAGCCGGTTCAAAAAATGTTGAGAGCCCTAGTTGAGCGACTGTTAAGACATAGATGATCCACAACTGTTCTGGTCTTCTCACGAACAGGAAGCCGAGAACGACAAGGGCCCTCAGCAAGTCTGAGATGATCATGATGGAGCGCCGGCTGAAGCGGTCGGCAGCGACTCCGGACAGTGGGCCAAAAATAAAACTAGGTAGAAAGCGCGCCACCAGCAGGAGGCCTATGTCGCGTCCGGAGCCGGTCAGCTGAAGAATGATTGTGTAAAGGGCGATCGTGTTGAACCAGTCACCCAGTTGGCTGACTACCTGCCCAAGCCACAGGTTGCGAAAGTTCCCATTGCGTCGGAGCAGTTCGATGTAACCCACCGCCGCACGCTCTTCAAGTCTCTTGCTCATTGGACTGGTTTAACCGTTAAGCGTTGGAACCGCTCCCTGTTTGGTTCCAGAAATGATGATCATGCGAGGGTGACGGGAACACGAAAGCCTTGTCAACCCGTTCGGTGATTTCAGCCATTCGCCGTAAATTTCGTGCAACTTGAACGACCCTTCACACTGACCTGTCAGGCTGAACAGTTGCTCCAGTCCGTTGAACTTGTGTCCCGAACCGGATGGCAGAAATCACGGTATTTTGACAATTCACCTCATAAACTCGCCCGTTTTTACGCGGCACATAAGTTGTCGTAGTGGTTCGTGCGGCTAGAAGCCTACGGGCTTCACGGACTCTCCGCACGGGGTCCGAGCCGCAAATTTTGAAACACATAGAAACTCACCCAGCAATGGCGGGCAAGTGAAGCAAGCCTGCCGCTTGCCCCATGAAAGGTCGGAAGCGACGCTGATTTGCTCCCAACGTTGCTTCCGACTACGCATAGGGAGCGGAAATCCGCCGGGGTATTGAAGAAAAAATCGTAGAACCAGAAGCGCGTCCCGACCATGCCCGACACAGCCCGCCGAGTTCAACTGTTCCTAACGATCGTAACTGCTTTCTTCGTAATTTCCTTCGCCGTCTATAAGGAACTTCATTTTCTTGCAACTGCCTTTGCTTGTCTCAGCATAAGCATCGTGTTTCTGAGTGCGTTGTCGTGGCTACGTCACAAGACACGCGAGGCGGAACACCTTCGGGATCTGCATTTGGCCACCGCTGAAGCGCTCGCCACCGCCATAGACGCTAAAGACCAGACAACACATTGCCACGTACGCCGCGTTCAGATTTACGCAGCGGCCGTAGGAGAGAAACTTGGGCTACCGGTTGAGGAGATAAATGCCCTGCGGGCGGGGGCCCTCTTACATGATGTTGGAAAACTTGCCGTACCTGCTCACATCATGAACAAACCGGGACCGCTCACACCAGCCGAATTCGAGAAGATGAAGATTCATACGACGGTTGGTGCGGAGCTGTTAAGTAGAGTGAATTTTCCGTTTCCAGTGACGCCAATAATTCGCCACCACCATGAACGATGGGACGGGAAAGGTTATCCCGACGGGTTGAAAGGAGAGCAGATTCCGATTACTGCGCGCATTCTTTCTGTGGTCGATTCATTCGACTCCGTTCGTGAGAACCGACCTTTCCGTAGAGGGATGACTCGCGACGAAGCAGTGATCTTCCTTCGCCGAGGAGCGGGAACACATTTCGATCCGAAAATTGTGTCGCTGTTCATAGATAATCTACCCGCGTTTGATACCAAAGTTGCAGCCGCACACCTTGCGGTGGAATCCTCTGCCACTGAGCCGCTTGAAGAACTTGCACTAAATGATTTGGACATCACGCAGACGCGCGAGCGCGGCTGCTACATGGCATATCACCAGATCAAAAGTGCCGACCAAGAGGTGTATGCCCTCTACGAAATCGCAAGGACGTTTGGTTCCTCACTCGATATTGACGAGACACTGACAGTGCTGGTTGACAAGGTTGGTCACGTGGTTCCCTTTGACACTTGTGTTGTATATCTCTTTGACGAGTCTAAAGGCCATGCAGTAGCTGCACACGTGGCCGGCAAACACGCTAAGGCCTTAGGCGGAAGATGCGTGGCGCTGGGCGAGGGTGTTACCGGATTTGCATTAGCGAACCGCAGCCCGATGAATCAGCTTCACCCGTCGTTGGATCTCATGGGCACGGGCGTCGAACTCGGATACAGGTCAATGGCCTCACTTCCACTTCACAGAGATCAGCGACTGCTCGGGGCCTTGTCGGTGTACTCAACAGAGTTGGACCAGTATTCCGACGATCATATGCGATTACTTGAGACGGTGACCAAGCTTGCCTCTGACGCTCTGTCGAATGCAATGCATCATGCGGAAGCCGAGTCGAATGCGCTTACCGACCCCTTAACTGGATTACCTAACGCGCGATATCTGGCGCTGCGTTTTGAAGAGGAGGCTGCGCGGGCACGCCGTACCGGCCGGCCCTTTCAAGTTGTCATGTTGGATCTGGATGAATTTAAACTGGTCAACGATACTTACGGTCATAAAGTTGGAGATAAGTTACTTCGCGAGATCGCCGGAATCATTCAGGGGCAGCTTCGTGAGTACGATTTCCTGGCGCGCTACGGGGGTGACGAATTTGTGGCCATTGTTCAGGAGCTGATAGCCACTCAGGTCGAAGAGTTATGTGCCCGCGTTGAGAAAGCAGTCTCAGACTTCTCATTACATGTACGAGGAAACGGGCGAGCGCGAGTGGGTATCAGCATTGGCACTGCTAACTTTGGTTCAGAAGGTGAGTCGCTCGACCAACTACTGGTGTCGGCTGACCAGGCGATGTACCGTACGAAGTCGGCTCATAAACTCTTTAAGCTCACGCGCGAGAAAGAAGCGGCGGATGTAAGCGATATGGATGAAGCACTTGCATCTTTATCGGTGAATTAGATCAGATTTGGATAAGTCGTTCGGTGTTCAGTTGATGCTTAGTCCTAGTCGTTAGTCCATCCAGGGTCTTCTCTTTCGTCACATCTTTAAGAACCCACACGCTTTGGGAGGTTGTGTAAAACTAAGGGGTCATCCGTCTTGGTGAACCAAGGAAAATCCTACACACGGCAGAGACTGTGTCCCAAAAAATAGATCTTACACACGGCAGTTAGAAAGGGATCCTACACACGGCAGAAGCTGTGAAGAAATCATCCACAGATTACTCCGATTTCGCAGATTTAAGGTGCAGATGATGGCTTGGTCTCGAATTTGCGCCTTTTATTGTCCTGCTGGTCCTGCTTACATTCCTTTTGTCTGTGAAATCTACGTCTGTGGATGATTTTCGAAGTTTTCACAGCTTCGGCAGTGTGTAGTGTTTTTAGATCCAACCTACAAAGACGCACCACCCCTCTCTTTTTCAACAACACCAGCTCAGAAGACGGGTGACACTCAGAACCCTCAACTTTACCCCCTGCAATTTCGACTGAGCTCCTGAGTCAGGAATGTTGAGGAAAAAATGGGAGGGGGCGTCGTCCGTTCTAGTAGGTAGGATCTGAACAACACTACACACTGCCGTGTGTAGGATCTGAACCAGCCGTGTGTAGGATTCTTTTCTTTCACTTGGACCACTCTCGACTGAAACACACTCAACAAAATCCTACACACGGCAGTGTGTAGTTCGTTCAGATCCAGCCTACCAAGACGCACCACCCCTCTCTTTTTCAACAACACCAACTCAGAAGACGGGTGACGTTCAGAACCCTCAACTTCACCCACTGCAATTTCGACGGAGCTTCTGAGTCAGGAATGTTGAAGAAAAAAGCTTTATGTACCTTCCATGACGCCATAGCATCGTGAGAAGTCACATTGGCAAATGACCATCATTTTATCGTCTCCTTTGATCATTTCTCATGGCACTCCTCAGACGGCTCAACCGTATGGTGTTCTGAGTGTTAAACGAGACCTCGCGCGGGTAAGTCCACCAACTTCTTGACATCCGGGCCCTCATCGCTTTCAATTCGGAAGCGGGATTCATTCCCGACTCCTGTCATCAAGTACAACAAGCAGGAGTATCGTCACTGAACGCATGTTGGTGCCTGCCATCAATTCCCATCAAAATACAACCATTCTTCTCGTTGGGCACGATAGCGCTGACCAGAACCGATTGCGCGAGAGTTTCGAGGAGTCGTCCTATCGAGTTGTTTCTGCTCCAGACGCACCGTCAGCTCTGCGGGTTTCTGCTCAAGACCACCTTGACGTGGTTGTAGTTAATGTCAACAGCCTTGAAGCGGATGCCGCGGCGCTTTGTCGGCTGTTGCGCGCTCAGCCACGTACTTCAGGGATAGTAGTGATTGCTTTCGCAGCTTCGGAGACGAGCCGAGAGGAGATACTTGCCTCAGGTGTCGATGATGTTTTAACGACACCCTTCAATGCGAAGGACGTGATCTCCCGCACCGTATCACACCTGCGTGCGGCGCAACGCGAATCGCTGCTCACCGGAAGCAATCGTGAGTTGCGGTTCCTGGCTGATTTAGGAAAGGGTTTGCTACGCGCGGTTGAGCCGCAACAACTTGTAAAAAGGCTGGCTGGAGCAACATACGAAGGAACTGGCGCTGATCTCTGTGCTGCCTATCTGATGCTGGACAACGGTAGTAATGCTGCATGCGTTTTCGATCGTGAGGGAAGCGCTGAAGGCATTTCCCTTCTGCAGGCGGAACGTGTGAGTGACTGGCTGCGGTCATCAGTGGCGAAACATTTACTAGAGAGGGACAAATTTCTGCTTCAGGATTCGCAACATACGGTCGAGTATGCGGCGCCACTGCGATTCAAGGGGCAAACCAAGGGAGCACTGATTGTTGCCTTCGACGATCGTGCGAAATGTGGCGACACTGAAATGCGGCTCACTGACGCAGCTGCACAAGAAGCATCACTGGCGGCTCATGTTTCATCACTCTACCAATCAGCCCGCGATAGTTCGGTTGAGTTGGCACAGGAAGTCGAACGCCGCACCCTGGAAGCCGAGGCACAGCGTCGTTTTACAGAAGCGATCATTGATAGCCTCCCAGTATCTTTGTATGCGGTAGATCGCAACTACAGAGTCGTCGCCTGGAATCGTAATCGGGAGCTCGGAGAGTTGGGCATCCCGCGGGGGTCCGTCTTAGGCCGCAACGTTTTTCATGTGCTGACCCGTCAAAAGCGTGAAGTACTGGAGTCAGAATTTTCCCGCGTCTTTGAAAGCGGCGAAATTGAGCGCATTGAACAGGAGACGCTAACGGCTCATGGTCAGACTAAGCATTGGCTGATAAGCAAGATCCCGATGTGGTTAGACCAGAGTGGAAAAGTCTCTCATGTGATCACAGTGGGCGAAGAAATTACCTCACGAGTCGAAGCGAATCGGGCCGTTGCAAGGGCCGAGAAATTGGCCGCCGTTGGCCGGTTGGCGTCAGGTGTCGTACACGAGATTAACAATCCACTTGCGACAATTTCAGCCTGTGCCGAAGCTCTCGAGTCGCGTGTAGATGATGGTGATTTCAAAGGATCGCCCGGCCTCAGCGATCTTAAAGAATACCTGGCCCTGATTCGCAGCGAGGCCTTTCGCTGCAAAACTATCACTAATGGGTTGCTCGACTTTAGCCGGACCCGCGGCACTCAGCATGTTCCTTTGAGCATAAATGATGTTATCTCTGCGGCAGCACGGCTGGTCAGCCACCAGCGCCGAGGTGAGAAGGTAGATATACAGATAGATTCGGCTGATGATCTTCCTGTTGTGATGGGTGATGAGGGTCAGCTACAGCAGGCGGTGATCGCGTTGGCCACGAATGCGCTGGATGCCATGCCGTTCGGGGGTGTGCTAAAGATTAGCGCTCGTAACGACGCCGATAAAGTACTGATTGAAGTGAGTGACACGGGCATTGGAATACCAGCAGAGAACCTGCACCAGATTTTTGAACCCTTCTTTACTACTAAAGAGGTGGGCCGAGGAACGGGACTTGGGCTCGCCGTCTGTTATGGTATCTTAACCGAGCACGGCGGGAGCCTTGATGTTCAATCTAACGTAGGAGTTGGCACTACATTCACGATTTCTCTCCCCGCAACGAGTCAGGACGGAGACGCGAGTAGGTGAGTGAGCAACAAACGCCAAGGATTCTAATCGCCGAAGACGAAGCCAACCTGCGACTGGTGTTGCAGAAGGAGTTGGAGCGACTCGGCTATCGCGTGCAGGTTGCGCCGGATGGCGAGGCTGCATTACGAAAGCTCGAGGAGAGCAATGTTGACGTTTTGCTTTGCGACATCAACATGCCTCGCATCGACGGGATGGAGGTTTTGCGCCGCCTCTATGAGCGTCCGAACCCTCCTGAAGTGATCATGCTCACCGGCCAGGCAACGGTGGAAACCGCCGTTGAGGCGATGAAATTAGGCGCCTACGACTACCTCACGAAGCCGTACAGAATCAATGAACTTGACGTTCGGGTCAAACAAGCAGCCGAAAAACGCAGGCTGCGTGTCGACAACACGCGTTTGCGTGAGCAACTCGCGCGACAGTCAGGCATGCCGGAGATCGTCTCCGTTTCGCAAGAAATGGCTGAGGCGCTGCGATTGGTTGAGCGGGTGGCCCCTTCTGATGCTTCCGTCTTAGTAACTGGTGAATCGGGAACCGGAAAGGAACTAATTGCACATGCAATTCACCGGCTGTCGCACCGCTCAGAAGCATCGTTTATCGATCTGAATTGTGCGGCTTTTCAGGAGTCGCTACTTGAGTCAGAACTGTTTGGTTACGAGGCGGGTGCATTCTCTGGCGCCAAAAGTCGAAAGCTCGGATTGATAGAGTTGGCCGATAGTGGGACGCTGTTTCTGGACGAAGTGACTGAACTGCCCCCGCAGCTTCAGGCGAAGTTGTTGCGCGCGATTGAGACCAGGACGTTTTTCCGTGTCGGTGGCGTTAGGAAAGTCGAGGTCAACGTTCGGATCGTTGCGGCGACGAATCGGAACCTCGATTCGGTGGTAGAGGATGGGACGTTTCGTTCGGACCTTCTCTACCGGATCAACGGATTTCAGATCTCATTGGTACCGCTGCGTGAGCGTCGCGAAGACATCGAACCTCTAGCAAGGCACCTGTTGAATCAGATTGCCGGCGCTAATTCGCCGGAGCTCGAGGACGTCGCGCTTGATGCGTTGCGCAATTACACATGGCCCGGCAACGTTCGACAGCTCAAAAACTGTCTGGAGCGTGCAGTGTTGTTGTCAAACAATGGCCGCATCTCCATTGCCGATTTGCCGCCGGAGGTAGCGCGTCCCGCGGCGCCATCTGCAATAACCGCGGTTCCTGCTACTGGGCCAATAGTTTCGGAAGCAATTTCGGGTGGGAGCTCCTCGCCTTCTTCATTGCGTGAGATGGAGCGACAGCAAATTCTCGCTGCGCTGGAGCAGACCGGATGGCATCGCGGCAAGACGGCTGAAATGCTCGGAATCTCAGCTTCAACACTCTACCGGCGCCTCAGAGATTACAACCTTGAAAAGCGTCGCTAGCCTTCACTCCCCTCAGCTAGTTCTTCATAAAAAACCTTCCGCAAAGATTCAGGAATTGCCAGAGGACGGCGACTGTCCAAATTGATGGTAACGTGGGTCTGCCGGGAATGGGCACAAACAGCCCCGTCTAGCTCTCGAAGCACCCGGTACTCCAATGTCACCGATGAGTTTCCAACTGCTGCTACCGTAACTTCAATTTCGATCTCGTCTCCGTAAACGAGCGGATGGTTGAACTCAGTTATAACATTGACTGTGGGGAAGCCGATACGCTGCGAGGCGATCAGCTCGTGATATGGCAATCCGCATCGCTGCCTAAAAAACTCCTCCATAGCAATGTGGAAGTAGTGAAAGAGATTTGGATAATAAACGAGACCAGCTGGGTCTGTATCGCCGAACCTGACCAACATCCGGTGCGTGTACATTTACCGATTCTTAAGTTGCTTGCGGTCAATTTTCCCGCGGTCGTTTTTAGGCAGCGTCTCGACAAACTCGACCCAGCGCGGGTATTTGTAAAGCGCTAATTTCGCTTTTACAAAGTCTTTTATCGATTCCGCCAATACATCACTCGCTTTAGCTTCCTCGCGCAGTACGACGAAGGCTTTGGGTTTGACGAGACCTTGCCCATCATCGTGGCCCACCACGGCACACTCAAGCACATCTTCGTGTCGCAGGAGACAGTTCTCAATCTCAGCCGGAGCAACAAAGACGCCACCGACTTTCAACATGTCATCGGTTCGCCCGTGGTACCAGTAATACCCGGCCTCATCTACATGGAACTGATCACCAGTGGTACACCAATCACCAGCGAAAGTCTCTTTTGATTTCTCATGCGCGTTCCAGTAACAGAGTGCTGCTGAGTCGCCCTTGATCTTTAGCGTACCCATCTCACCCGTCGAAACCTCCTGACCTTTGGCGTCTACAATTCGCGCTTCATAGCCGGTGACGATCCTGCCAAGGCTCCCAGGCTTCACATCTCCAGGACGATTGGTGATGTAGATATGAAACATCTCTGCCGACCCAATGCCGTCGTAGATGTCGGCCCCAAAAGTTGCCATCCAACGCTCGTAAAGCTCCTGCGGCAGGGCCTCGCCGGCTGAGTAGCAGAAACGCAAGCTCGACAAGTCGCATGCTGCCGCATCTGGAGCATTCAGCATCGCGTTGATCATCGTCGGCACCGTGGTCAGGATCGTTGGGTGGTACTTCTCAATCATTGAGAAGATCTGTTCGGGTGTTGAACGCTCCCTGAAGAGCGCGGTCGCTGCGCCCACGGCAAACGGGAACAACAAGTTCGTTCCAGTAGCGTAGCCAAAAAACAGCTTGGGAACGGAGACGGTGAGGTCCGTGCTTCGAACATCAATTGTTCGCTTCGCAAAGACTTCGGTGTTGTACGGCAAATCATGTTGCAGATGTACCGCCCCTTTCGGGTGACCAGTTGAGCCCGAAGTAAAAAGCCAGATAGCCACATCGTCCCAGTGCGTATCCGCAGGGGTGCATTCATCGGAACTGGCAGCGACGGCCTCCTCAAAGGAAACAACAGCAAAATGAGCGCCGTGATGGACTTCTACATCAGTCTCTCCGCATAGAAGGACGGTTCGCAGATACTTGGATCCCCGGGCAGCCTCAGAGAAAGTTTCCAGCATCGATTGATCGATAATTGCGACGCGTGCGCGAGTGTAGTCGAGGTAATACGCATAGTCCGCGGCGGGCAGAAGTGGGTTCACCATTGTGATCACTCCGCCAATTCGAGCCGCACCAAACCAGGTCCAAACAAACTCGGGACAGTCTGGCAAAACGATTAGAATGCGATCTTCAATGTCGGCGCCGACCTGCCGCAAGGTGTTGCCGGCTCGATTTGCGGCCCGCGCGGCATCTGCATAAGTGAATGTCTGATCTTCAAAGTACAGACAGGTTTTGTTCTCCCGATCCTCCTCCAAGTTGTGGTAGAGGAAGTAATCGGCCATGTTGAAGCGTTCGGGGAAGTTAACATCCATATGTGAGACCCTTGGCGACCGTCTGGACAGAAGGCTCAGAAATATTAAACTAATGTGGATTTAGGAACGACCGCTGGATCACACGGGATTGTCAACGACCAGCAAACGGGCATTTGCCATCGTGCTTTGTGTCAAGATAGGTTCTTGCCTCCCAAAGCTCTGGGAAGAACTTCTTTTCGAGAGTTGTGCGCAAGTAACCAACGCCTTCTGACCCACCCGTCCCGCGCTTTGCTCCGACCATTCGCTCCACCATCTTGATATGGTGGGAGCGCCACAATGAAAATAGCTCGTCATGAGAAATCAGCGCCTCTGCCAGGGCGAACTCTTCATGACGTATTTCGAAGTGCGTAAGAATCTCCAGCACCGCCCTGGTGCGATGCCCGTAGTTGCGCTTTCGGCTTTCCTCGTCGGTTTCCTCCGTCTCAATCGGAGAGTCAAATCCTCTGCGGTTGAGCGCTGCAAAGAAGCTGTGATGGAGCGATGGTTCTGACAACCGTTTGCTCAATCTGGGGAATGCAAACTCATCATTCTGAAACTCCCTCAAAATTCCAGCATCCTTCAAGCCAGAACTGAATTCAATCTCGCGAAACTGCATTGATTGAAAACCGCTCGCCGGATTGAGTTCATCGCGAAACGCAAGGAAGCTGATCGGAGTCATGGTCTCAAGAATGTGAATCTGGGTCACCAGCAGCTTTTCGATTTCACACACTCGCGACACAGCGCGGGTTGCGGCTGGCAGACGATCATCACCCATGAAACTTATTGCCGCATCAATTTCATGAAGTACCTGCTTGAACCAAAGCTCGTAAGCCTGGTGCACGGTGATAAATAAAAGTTCGTCGTGGTGTGCCGGATCCGAAAGGCATTCCTGCAACCCGATTAAATCCGGAACACGGAGATATTTGTTATACGACAGCGGTGAGCTGTCACCATACTTCATCATAGGTGCCTTTGGTTACGGGAACGCCGAGTGTTGAAGAACCCTGCGCGCCTGTGCCAGGTGGCGTTGACCGTGCACGACGTTTACAACGAATGAGTCGGCAAGGCTATAGCGCAGCAGCGGTGTAACAGGCGACCGAACACGGGTCTTGTTGTAGTCCAGCCCTTTCGCCTCACTGACAAAACCGAGGAATACCTCCTGGGCCGCGAGGAAACGCTCGAGAGGCTGATCTATAGCTGAGCTCGCGGGTCTAAAGACTTTGGGGGCTGGTAGTTTTCTGGTCGATTCGGGCAAAAGTTGCTTGATGAGCCAACCGCCAATAATTGTCGGACGGTACGGAACTACACCGGCTACCGGCCACCGTTTACGACCCAGCGAAATGGCTGTGGTGAGTATCGGCTTCCAACTTTGAATGGTAACCGCGAGATGATCCAGGCATTGCGCAACGCTCCAGCTTTGTGGCTCAGGCTTCCAGTTAAGTTGCTCGCGGTTGAGGGGACTGGCCAACTCAGCAGCCTCTGCATTGAGCTTATTGCTCTCGGTCCGAACGGTATCTAGTAGATCACCGGAATCCAGGAAAAGCTTCATATTTCTACTGCACTTGCCTCAGAATGCGGCGCCAACTTTCTCTTCTGTGTACTCACGTGCGTCACGTATCTCCTGCATCGTTCCAATCACGACTTCCAGTTCCTCATCTTTCGTGTAGAAGTGCGGAGAGATACGAACACCTGCACCGGGGCGAAAATCCACCACGATATTGCGGCGCACGAGTTCGCGAGTGATGGCCGCTGCATCCTCGTGCCAAACGGTGATCGTGCCGCCGCGAACTGCGGGATCTTTTGGACTGGTCACCCGGAAGCCGGCCTCTTCAGCCAATGCTATCAGCCTGGTCGTTTGGCGAATGCTTTTGGTTCTAATCTGCTCTACGCCAATTTCGCGAATGATTTGATACCCGGACTGCGCTGCGTAAAGAGCCGGAATTGCGGGAGAGCCGTGTAAAAAGCGCGCCACCGTAGGGGCATAGCGCAGATCACTGTCAAATGAGAAAGGCGCCTCGTGGGCCATCCAGCCGGTTGTTTTGGGTTCCAGCTTCTGGTGAAGATCAGGTCGAACATAGAGATAGCCGGCACCCGGCCCCCCGCAGAGCCACTTTACAGAACCGCCGGTAGCGAAGTCCACGTTCAGTTCCTTCACATTAAACGGAACCGTGCCCGCCGATTGATAGGTGTCCAGTACCACCATCGCCCCGACTTCGTGTGCGCGTTCGGTAATCGCCTTTGCGTCCTGTAGAAACGCGCTCTTAAAGAGCACGTGCGAAAAGGGAACGAGCAGCGTCTCTTCGTCAATAGCGGCAAGCATTCTTTCGAGCGGGACCGTTATACCATCTTCAGACTTGACTACTTCAATTCGTAGAGACCCGGTACGTGCGTGCGCCTGATACACGTACATGACTGAAGGAAAGTTCAAGTCGCAATAGACAATCTTGTTTCTTTTGGGTGTTGGCTCAAAGCATGAAAGGATCAGTGACTGACAGATGGAGACGTTCTGATGCATCACCACAGTTCCGGGATCGGCGCCGATAATTTGCCCTACTTCGTCGCCGACGGTGAGTGGCATTTCCCACCAACCCTCCGCCCAGGCTCTGACACCGCGCGTGGCCCAGCTTTCAGCATAATCTTGAAGCCGACCGTAGGTGGCTTTGGGCATTGCACCAAGGCTATGGGAGATCAAATACACAGCCTTATCGAGGATCGGAAATTCAGATCGCCACTTGAGCAGTTCGTCAGTCAACGTTCTTAAGACTCCGGATGCTTGATTTCGAGCAGTGCCAACAATTTAGCACGGAAAGTGGTTGGTTGTAGATTGGAGATTGACGATCAGAGATTGGAAATTGAGGCTCGGTATTTGACGTTTGTCGAATAATGAATGTCGATTGGCATTGCAAGTTGCCGAGGCTGTACGAGGGAAACAAATCAATCGGCCTGGGTTGTCCCATCAGTCGTGACGACATTCAAGCCTCTTGGGGTAAGATGGACGCAAAGTTTCAATCGTCATTTTCTAATTCTCAATTTCATGTGGAAATTTGCGAATCCCATTCGGCACCTGCTGCAGCCAACTCGTTGGCCAACGCAAGAAGAGGCAGCTGCTTCGCTTCTATTTCAGCCGTTAAAAGTCGGACAGGTACATTTAACTGCTCGTACCTGGGTTCCCGCTATGGTTCCCTGGCGTGCCACGGAGGACGGCTTCGTCACTGAGGCAAACATCGCCTGGTACCGGAGATTTGCCGAGGGAAGACCAGCGGCAATAGTCGTCGAGGCAACGGGCGTTCGTGACATTCCCAGCGGGCCACTATTGCGCATTGGCCATGACCGCTTTCTGCCGGGGCTTCGAAAACTCGTCCAAACCGTACGCGAAGCCAGTAACGAAGAAACAAGACTCTTCATTCAGATCATCGACTTTCTCGCAGTAAAGCGCCGACCTGAGAAAGCAAAGTACGTTCAGAGATTTTTAGACGTCACCCGGCAACATAGACAAGCGTTGGCTGAACTCAACCAGGACAAACAGTGGTTGGATCTCGACGAGACCGCGATAAGAGAGTTCCTGGCACAAGCCTCAGATGAACTCCTGCGTCAGATCCTCGCTGAGCGTGAATGGGAAGCTCTTCAGTTTGGCTATCGAGAACGCGTTACCGACACTGAATTAGCGCACATAAGTGAACTCCCGGAAGTCCTGCCGGCCATCTTCGCGGCGGCGGCCCAGCGCGCGCGAGAAGCTGGTTTCGATGGTGTCGAGCTGCATTACGCTCACGCTTACACCATGGCCGGCTTTTTAAGCGCCCTCAACACCCGCACAGATGGGTATGGTGGACCACGCGAAAATCGCGTCCGTTTGCCGCTCGAAGTGTTTCGAGCAGTCAGAAACGCGGTAGGAAGTGATTACACTGTTGGCGTTAGATTTCTCGCCGACGAGGTAATTGAAGGAGGCAATCGGGTTGACGATGCGGCCTATTTCGCCACGGAATTTGCCAGAGCGGGTTTCGATTTTCTATCAATCTCCAAGGGTGGCAAGTTTGAGGATGCAGAACAGCCCAAGGTGGGAAAGGCAGTTTACCCCTACACCGGTCGCAGTGGATACGAATGTATGCCGACAACTTTATCGGACGAAGTAGGACCATTCGGGCGCAGCGTTCCCTTGGTTGCTAAGATCAAGCACGCCGTCAATGCTACCGGCTATTCCACACCAGTCGTCGCAACCGGAGGCATCTCAACTTTCGAACAGGCTGAACAGATTCTTAAAAGGGGTGATGCTGACATTATCGGATTTGCGCGGCAAGCCCTCGCCGATCCGGATTGGTTCCGGAAAGTAAAACTGGGCTTCGGTGAAGAAGTACGGCGTTGCACTTACACGAATTATTGCGAGGCGCTCGATCAGGCGCACAGGCAAGTTACGTGCAAGCTGTGGGATCGTGTTGAGGTTGATGAGCCTGGGATTTCACTGGCAGAAGACGGCCGCCGTCGTTTGCTACCACCAGAGTGGAGACCGGCTATTGATTCCGTTGCTGGTAGTACTCGGCGATAAAAGCCGGATCCCGACGGTTTAGGTCGTCCTCAGAAACCCTGCCACTCCGCATCATCAAAGAAAAAGCGAGCTCGATTGGGCTGAGATGCATATAGCTCCGTGCATTTTCGAACCAGAGCATGCTTTCGTACGCAGCTGCTTGATACTCATCAATCACTGGTCTACGGGTTCGCTCGAATCCAGTGAGCGCGTTGAATACCTCGCTGTTTGATTGAAAACAATCAGCCAGGGTGATTGCATCTTCCATCGCCAGCTTGGTTCCTGAACCGATCGAGAAGTGTGCGGTATGCAGTGCGTCGCCAATCAGAACTACCTTGTCGAAGAACCAGCGCTGATTTTTTATGAGGACAAAGTTAATCCATTTCGAATTGTTTGAAAGCAACGTTGCCCCGCCGAGATCAACCCGAAAGACATTTTCGAGATATGCTCGCGTCTCTGCGTCGCCGAGATTCTCAAACCCGGCTGAATTCCATGTCAGGGGATCACATTCGACGATAAAAGTACTGGTGGATTTGTTGAACTTATATGAATGAGCGGCAAATACACCCCCACCAGTCTCCCGAAAAGTAAGCGTCAAACCGTGGAAGAGTTGAGTAGTCCCGTACCAGATATAACGGTTTGTCCGAACGCTGAGCGATGGGTTGAACTGTCCTGCATATGCCTGTCTAACCGTGCTGTTGATTCCGTCAGAAGCGACGAGTAGGTCGCACTCGAGCAGGGGCGACAAATCGGCAATCTCGGACTTGAAATGCAACTTGATGCCGAGCTGTTCACAGCGCCGCTGGAGGATGTTCAGCAGTTGCAGTCGCGCAATTCCCGAAAAACTGTTTCTGCGAATGGAGATTTTACGGTCGCGGTGGACGACGTCGACATTGTCCCAAGCCTCAAAACTACGCGTAATTTCAGCGTGTGATTCCGCGTCCGCCTGCCTCAGATTTGCGAGGGTCCTTCCTGAGAAAACTACACCCCACCCAAAAGTGTCGTTTGGACCGTTCCGCTCGTAGAGTGCGACCTCGTGGCTCGCACTCGACTGCTTGATGAGGATTGCAAAGTAAAGTCCCGCTGGGCCGCCACCAATAATGTTGATTTTCATCTAAACGCGTGCCGCGTCTACTCCTGAAGGAGCTGGCTGGCAATAACTAGCTTCTGAATCTCTGAAGTGCCTTCGTAGATTCTGAGGGCGCGTACGTCACGATACAGTCTTTCTACAACACTGCCGCGCACCAGCCCCGCTCCGCCATGAATCTGCACGGCTTGATCGACGATTCTTGAAGCTGCTTCCGTCGCAAACAGCTTCGCCTCACTTGCTTCGCGTGTGACTCTCGTCGCGCCGCTGTCCTTTATGAAGGCGGCGCGATAAACGAGCAGCCGGGCGGCGTCGAGTTCGGTAATCATGTCTGCCAGCTTCTCTTGGATCAGCTGGTGTTCGGCTAGTAGTTTCCCGAACTGCTTTCGCGCTAGAGCGTACTGCACTGCTTCGTCCAGCGCGCGTCTGGCCATACCGCAAGCTGCGGCCCCCACGCTTGCGCGGAATACGTCTAGTGTTCTCATGGCTAAGAGAAAACCGTCTCCTTCAGCGCCAACCATGTCTTCTGCGGGAACTCGGCAGCCGTTGAAGACAATCTCGCCGATCGGATGCGCGGACAACATTGACGTGTTTTCGGCAACCGAAAACCCCGGCATTTTTGCTCCAACGACGAAAGCTGAAAGCTCAGCTCGACCGTCGTCGCGTGTTCCGGTCCTGGCGAACACGGTGTAGAAATCGGCAATACCGGCGTTCGAAATGAATCGCTTGGTTCCGTTTATAACGTAGGTGTCGCCATCGCGTTTGGCGACAGTACTGATCGCGGCGACATCCGATCCGGCATCCGGCTCGGTCAGCGCAAAGGCAGCAATAGCCTTTCCTTCCAACGCACGACCTATCCAAAAATCACGTACGTGGTCCGGCGCGGCCTGGCTAATCGCATATGTGCCGAGGCCCTGCATCACGAATGCAACGTCGGCAAGGGCGGATGAGTATGCAAGCGTCTCTCGAATTAAACAGAGTGATCGCACGTCCAATTTGTTGTCTGGTGATAAAACGGCATAGCGGAGTATTCCGGCGGCAGCAAGGACTGTCAGAAACTCTCGGACGCGAGTGTTCGGGTCCGCTTCGGCGAGGGCACGAGGTTCAACCTCTCGTGCCGCAAAATTACTTACGCTCGCCGCCAGTGTGCGATGCTCAGGGGTAAAGAAGGGAAGTTGATCGATCAGTCCATCCATCTAACGATTCCAGTTATTTAAAGGACGGGGGACGTTTTGCAATAAACGCCTCGTAAGCTTCCCGATAATCAGTGTGTTGCATGCAGATCGCCTGAGCTTGTGCTTCGGCTTCGAGTGCGGCTTCCAAACTCATGTCGCACTCGCGATTCAGCATCTCTTTTGTCTTAGCAATCGCGAAGGCCGGGCCGCGGGCTAGCTTCTCAGCAAACTCCTTGGTCGTCGAGTGCAGCTCACTACCAGAAACTACGCGATTGTATAACCCGATTCGTTCTGCTTCAGCGGCGGAAATGAAATCACCGGTGTACAGCAGTTCTGTAGCCTTTGCCAGACCTACAACTCGCGGAAGTAAATAGGCTGCGCCCATGTCCGCTCCGGACAGCCCTACCTTAACGAACAGAAAAGCAATCTTGGCTTCGTCAGCAGCGATCCGGATATCGGCAGCCAGGGCTATGCAAGCTCCCGCGCCGGCGGTCGTGCCATTGAGACTTGCAATAACAGGCTTTGGTAGCGCCCGAATGTTTCGGATGAGTTCGCAAGTCATCCTCGTGAAATCAAGCAGCCCCGAAATGTCGCGTGAGAACAGCTCGCCAATGATGTCGTGCACATCGCCGCCTGAGCAAAATCCTCGGCCTGCGCCAGTGATTACCACAGCCCGGACATCGGGTTCGTTGCGTAATGCCGCGAAGGTGTCGGTGAGCTCTCGATAAACGTCGAACGTGAGTGCGTTCAAGCGTTCCGGCCGGCTTAATGTGATGGTGCCGACGCCATTATCCAGGTTGTATTGAAAAGTCTTTGGTTGGACCATTCTTTGAAAAGGCTACAGTACGGCTGTGGCGTCGATTTCGATTTTCGCCCCGGGTTCCAGCAGCTTACTAACTTCAACCAGCACCATGGCAGGAAAGTGTTTGCCCATGCGGCTGCGATATCGCTCACCAATCTCGGAAGTAGCCGCGCGGTATTCTTCAACGTTAGTCACGTAGATTGTCATCCGAACAATACGATCAGGGGAACCGCCGGCCTCCGTGACCACTGCGATCACGTTGCCAAGCGCGCGGTCAAACTGGATGACAAGATCCTTGCTAACGATCTGTTGGGTCGCGTCCCATGCCACTTGCCCGGCGATGAAGAGCAGTCGACCGGGTGAATCAACGATCACCCCATTGGAGTAACCGCGCGGAAACCCCAGTACCTCTGGATTGATTACCTTGATGGACATACTAGTCAGGAAAGCGCACTGGGAAGTTAGTAGATTCTGGTAAGTTGAGCAAGGTGTGAGAACAAAAAGGCGATCCACGAAACAACACTAAACAGCACGAAAAAAAGCCGCGGATTTACGCGGATGAATAGGATCGGAAAAGAAAAAGATAAGGAGGAGAGAAGAGAACCCGGATTTTCTTTCTTTTCAGATCCTGTTCATCAGCGTAAATCCGCGGCCTTTCTCTCCCTTTAGGTCCTTATCTGAATCTACAGGATCTGGTCGAGCTTCGAAGCCAGCTGGCCGGCCAGATTACCGTTTGGATCCAGCCCGGCAATTGGTTCGCCCACGCGGTTGCCTTGCTTATCCATTATCACAATCGCAGGCAACTGATTGACTCCGATGCGTTTGGAGATTACAGCGTCAGGATCACGTAGCACAGTTACCTTCAACCCATATTTTTCAGCGAAAGATTTCAGCTGCTGATCTGACGCATAGTTCTTCGAGTTCTCATTTTCGGATTCCGTGCTGACCCAGTACACGACCACTCCACGATTGCTGTACTCGTCCGCCAGTTTCCGGACACCTTGCAACTGTGCCCTGGAGAGAGGCAGCCAGGAGGCGCCAAACGCGAGTACTACCACTTCACCGCGCAGACTTTCAGAGGTTACTACTGGCCCATCTATAGAGCGCATAGAAAACTCAATTGACCCCTGGCTGAGGGCCGCTGGCGCTACGGCCAGGACCAACAGAAGCGAGACTGCCAGAGCTTTTAGATTAAACATGTGTTCTCCTTTGCCAAAGTCCGCGGGCAAAACTATGACATGCGTTAGATGAACTGTTGGTCCGATTAGTTGGGTGTGGTTCAGGATCGATGCAAATCCTACTGATCCCGTTTTGATGGAGGTATGCCGAAGATCTCTTCATGTAGCTGGCGGTAATCATCCCACGTATCCAGATCGCGCGCAATATATGGGCACTCCACATTAATTCGTAACACCAGGTTGCGTTGCGACTCTAGAAAACCTCGTAGTCCAGATGCTCGATCCAGAGTCAGCAGTTCGTCACGAAATCGAGCATCAATCAGTACAGGGTGGCCTCCGCGCCCGGCATATATTGGCATGACGAGTTGTGCTCCTCGTCGCCACTCTTTAATGATCGATGTGACAACTTGGGGTGTGACGGCAGGGATGTCAGCAGGCAAGATGAGTATTGCTGCTGTATCAGCTGAAACCTTCTCCACTCCTCGAGCGATGGACACTGCCATTTCGCTTTGATGATCTTCATTTACCGCAAAGAATACGGTTTCATTCTTCAGATGCTGGATTATTTCTGTTCCTCGGTGGCCAACTACGACGATGATCTTGGTTATACCACCTTCGCGGACATTGTTTATGCAGGCGCCGATTACTGAGGTGGTGCCAAACGGGAGCAGCGGCTTGAAGGCGTTCATCCGACGGCACTGACCGGCTGCGAGGACGACGGCCGCGATTTTTTTATTTTGTTTTTGGCTAGTCACGGGACCTCTGCCGCGGATTACATACCTCACAACAAATCCCATACACGGCAGTGTATGGTGCGTTCAGATCCTGCCTATAGAGACCGTACTCCCCCCCTTTATTACTTTCAACTTTACCTAGCCAGCCCGGAAGTGAAACTCAGAATGATCACGCGGGTTCCTACTCACCACGAATAAAGAAAGAGGGGGCGGGCTTTGCTTTAGTAGGCCCGATCTGAGCGTTCTGAGTGTCACCCGTCTTCTGAGTTGGTATTGTTGAAAAAGAGAAGGGGGGTGGCGCGTCTTTGTAGGTTGGATCTAAAAAGCACTACACACTGCCGAAGCTGTGAAAAATTCGAAAATCATCCACAGATTTCGTAGATTTCACAGACAAAAGGAATGTAAGCAGGACCAGCAGGACACTAAAAGGCGCAAATTCGAGAGCAAGCCATCGTCTGCTCCTTAAACCTGCGAAATCGGAGTAATCTGTGGATGATTTCTTCACAGCTTCTGCCGTGTGTAGGATCTATTTTTTCACACAAACTGCCGTGTATGGGATTCGGTTCGGAATGTCACTCCACGTTGTTAGTTGGTCCACTCGAAAACAAGTAGTGGGGGCGCCTTTGCAGAAGAAGGCAACCGCCGGCCCAGATTTACGAACTCAAAGATTCCAGGGCGCGAATCGTATACTCTCTCGCCATCTGTTTGCGCCAGTTCATCACGAAATCGGTGTTGTCCAGTGGCCGCGCTTTAATGTAAGCAGCCTCCGCCGCGGCAAGGATCTGATCCCGATCCAGCCGCTCACCCACAAGTGCGAGTTCAGCTTCTGTCACTTGGACCGGCGCCGGCGCAATTCCACCAAGTACAACCTTGGCATCTATAACAGTTCCGCCGGGGCGATCGGTCTTTACGTAGGCGGCAACACCAAGCACCGGAAAATCAAACGCACCCCGACGCCGGAGTTTCTGATACGAAGCACGCCACCCGTTTGTGGGCGGAAGATGAATGTCTACCAACAACTCGTCAGCGCGTTTGTGTAGGTAGTCAATTCCGTCGTCGTTGTAAACGCCTGCGGCTTCCACAACTCGCTCACCAAGCGTTGATAGGAACCGCAACTTGGCTCCGATAGCGACCATTACCGGGACGAGGTCAGATGATTGGACGGCCCAACACTTGGAACTGCCCGGCGCCACCCAACAAACATCGCCGTCCTTCTTCAGACAGAAATTTATGCCTTTACGCCACTCGTAGTTTTGGTCGTAGTAATTGCAACGAGTGTCCAGCAGCAGATTGCCGCCAATCGTTCCCATATTCCGCAGGATCGGCGTGGAGATTGTACGGGCGGCGTGCGCTACTACCGGGTAATCGCGCTTAATCATGGGGTGCTCGCAGACATCGGTGAGCGTGACCGAGGCGCCGATTTTCACACCTGAGCTTCCATCACCTGTAATCTGGTTCAGCTCTGACAGCCGCGTTACCGAAATAACTGTACGGGGCGTTTGTTGCCGACGCTTCATGTTGGGATAAAGATCAGTGCCGCCGGCAACAAACTGGCCCGCAGGTCCCGCATCGGCAATCATCCTTACCGCGTCACGAATTTCTCGTGCTACCCGGTACTCAAATTTGGGTAAACGCATCATAACGGTTGCTTACGAATGCACTGCCACTCGCGGCATCTCTTTTCCGTCGCCACCTTCGGCAGGAGTTAACACCTTCAAAGGCTCTGGCCAGGAGACAGTAGGCACTGACAAGGGCCCATAGCGCGGATCTCTGCCACGGGCCTTCTCGCGTAGCGCCTTCAAAACCTTTTCAGGAGTGATCGGAACCTCATCGATTCTTACGCCAACTGCGTCATAGACCGCATTCGCGACGGCGGGAGGGACGGGCAGCAGCGGTCCCTGTCCAACCTCCTTAGCTCCGAACGGACCGTTCGGATCCGCATCTTCGATCAGGTAAGTTTTGACGTCGCACATCTCCATCGTGGTTGGGCTCTTGTACTCGAGCATGGAGGGAAACTTGTGTACGACATTTCGGTTCGTCCGATATGTCATCTCTTCCATCAGGATCTCTCCGAGACCCATGTAGACGCTACCCTCGACCTGGCCCATCACGAGCATTGGATTGATTGACTTGCCAATGTCATGCGCTATCCAGATTCGCTCGACGGTGACAATTCCGGTAGCTGAGTCGACGTCCACCTCTGCCACTGAAGCCGAGTAGCTGTACGCGGGTGAAGGCCCGACACCTGCACCTTTATACTTACCTGGCGAAGGTGGCGGCGAGTAAGAGCCGACTGTCCCAATGGTTCCGAACTTAGATTCAGCCAGCACGACGGCTTCTGCGAATGAGACGCCAGTTTCCGGGTTTTCAACATCGAAGACGCGTCGTTCCGCGAGCGAGAGGTTCTCGATGGGCACGCCCAGTTTCTCTGCGACAGCGATTACCAGCAGTTCGCGTGCGCGTTCCGCCGCTTGAATTGCGGCATTCCCTGTCATCAAGGTGACACGGCTGGAATAGCTGCCGAGATCCACGGGAGTCAGGTCTGTATCAGCAGTGACCACGCGAATATCGAAAGGATCGATTCCCAGCACTTCCGCAACGATGTAAGCGAGAATGGAATCAGAACCTTGTCCGATATCTATTGAACCGCACATGACACAGACGCCACCTTGGCGATCGAGTCGTAGCTGGACGCCTGATTGGGGCATGCTGTTCCAGTAGATCGGCAGACCTGCGCCACAGATATATGAGCTGCATGCGATGCCAATACCTTTTCCTTCAGGCAGTTTGCGGTTCGGGCGGTCCCAACCAGAAAACTTGTTCTTCCAATCTGAGCCTTTTACAACTTTGTCGATGCAGGTGCCGAGGCCCATGCTGCCAATTCTCAAGTAGTTGGCGGTTAGCGAATTTGGCTTAACAAGGTGTTGGCGGCGGATCTCGACTGGATCCAGCTTTAACTGTTCCGCGATCTTGTCGAGATGCACCTCAAGCGCGTAACGGGGCTGCGGCGTGCCGTGACCACGCTTTGGTCCACACGGGGGTTTGTTCGTGAAGCAACGAACTCCTTCAAACTTGTAACGAGGTACGTCGTAAGTGACGGTCTGTAGCGCTCCTGTGTAGAACGTACTGGCGACGCCATAACTTCCGTAAGCACCCCCGTCCAGAAACGACTGGAAATGCATACCGGTAATCGCGCCATTCTTTTTGACTCCTGTCTTGACCTTCATCAGCACCGGATGGCGACCTCGATGGCAGTAGAAGACCTCTTCACGCGTCAGCGTAACTTTCACCGGACGACCGGTCATGATCGCCAGCTTTGCAACCACGATTTCGTGATTGAAAGGATCGCTTTTACCACCGAATCCGCCGCCATTGGGAGTGGCAATTACGCGAATGTGGCTCGCGGGCATTTCGAGAACCTTTGCGAGCGCGCGGTGAACGTAATGAGGGGTTTGTGTAGAACTCCAGAGAGTCAGCTTTCCGTCAGCGTCAAAGTGGGCGACCGCTGCATGCTGCTCCATTGGCAGGTGCGTGTTGCCTTCGTAAAAGAAGGTGTCTTCACGAATCAGGTCGGCATCCCTAAAGCCTTGCTGCACGTCCCCGAATTCCAAAGAGACCTTCTTGTGTACGTTTCCACCGTCACCGTACTCATGGATCCGAGGTTCCTCAATCAGGAGCGCCTCTTCGATCGTTGAGATTGTGTTAAGCCGTACATACTCGACCACGATCAAGTTCATCGCGTCGAATGCGACATCCTCGTCCACCGCGGCAACGGCCGCAACGGGATCGCCGATAAACCGAACCTTGTCGATGCAAAGCGCGTGTTCATCCTGACTCACAGGAAGAATGCCATACGGTATCGGCAATTCCTTACCGGTTAATATCGCGATTACACCGGGTAGTTTCTCGGCTTTTGAGGTGTCAATCTTCTTGATTAGCGCGTGGGGCTCATGGCTGCGCAGCATCTTGCAGTAGAGCATCCGCGGCAGAAAAATGTCGTCGGCGAATTTCGTCTGACCGACACATTTCGCACGTGCATCAACCTTGCGAAAAGGCTTGCCAACTACGTTCAGATCGCCGTTTTTGCTCGTTTTCTTACTCATCAATTAATCGCAGCCTACTTCAAGCCGTACACCGCCTCTTCGGGGAGCTGCATCTCCTCACCGCGCATTCGCGCTGCGGCAAGCTCAACTGCTTCGTAAATCTTTATGTATCCGGTGCAGCGACAAAGATTGCCCGAGAGCGCCTCCTTGATCTCGTCTCGGGTTGGACGCGGGTTTTTCTTCAGGAGCTCCTCCGCGACTAGCAGGAATCCGGGTGAGCAATAGCCGCATTGCGCAGCGCCCAGGTTGGCAAAAGTGTCCTGGAGTGGATGAAGCTCAGCTCCGTCGGCCATGCCTTCGACTGTTTTGACATCATGTCCTTCGGCGTCAAGTCCCAGCATCAGACATGACAGAACCGCGCGGCCATCGACAAGTATCGTGCAGGTCCCACATTCTCCCAGTTCACACCCGTGTTTGGTGCCAGTTAGTCCCAGATCCTCTCGCAGCACTTCCAGGAGGGTCTTGTGCGGCGCGAACGCCACTTCGGCAGGTTCGCCGTTCAGGTTGAACTTGATTCGGGCTTTATCAGTCATCTTTCGCAACTTGCGCCTTTGCGTGAAACAATTCTCGCGCAAAGGCGCCAACTGACCAAGTCGGGAGACGTGCAGAAGCTTCAGGCCTTTGCCGTCACGACATCTTTCTTTTTCGCACTGTTCAAAACCGTATTGTCGATGAGCCGGGTGTTGCCGATAAATGCCGCGACGGCAATCAGTATAGGCCGGTCATCCAGCCGCTCCAATCGTTCTAAAGTTTCTGCGTCTACGACGCTGACGTAATCCACGCGAGCACGAGGCTCAGCTTCAATATTGGTCTTGACGATTTCGATCAGTTTAACTGCCGTGCGTTCGCCGTCTTTGTAAGCCTCTTTAGCTTTTGCCAATGCCTGATGAATCACGGGTGCAGCCTGCTTCTCTTCAGCGTTTAAGTAAAGATTGCGAGAAGAGATTGCGACTCCGTTGTCTTCGCGCACCGTCGGCAGGACGATTATCTCTGTGTCGAAAGCCAGATCCCGAACCAACCTTCTGATGATCAACGCCTGCTGTGCATCCTTCTGACCGAAAAATGCAAAGTCGGGTCGGACGACATTGAACAAGACGGTAACTACAGTGGCCACTCCGCGAAAATGACCGGGCCGAGAAGCGCCTTCCAGTTCGTCCGAAAGCCCTTCAACCGTAACGTAGGTCGAGAATCCCTTCGGATATATCTCCTCGACCGGAGGCGCGAAGATGTAGTCGACGTTGTAGTCGGTTAACAGAGCAGTGTCTTTGGTTAGGTCGCGCGGATAGTGTTCGAAATCCTCGTTTGGCCCGAACTGCGCCGGGTTGACAAACACTGAAACCACCACAATGTCACACATGCGGCGCGCCTCACGAACGAGACTCAGGTGACCTTCATGGAGTGCACCCATCGTGGGTACCAAGCCGATAGTTCGATCCAGTTCGCGGCGGATTTTGCGCGCGACGGAACTCATGCGCTGACGGCGATTGATGATCTCCATAGTTTTGTGTGAAGGGGTTCAGGACTTCTCTGGTTGAGACTCCTTGAGAGCAGGTTCTATCTTCAATTCCTCCGCGGCTTCAGCCGGCAGTGAATAAGACTCTGCCTCCGAGGGGTAGGTGCCGTTTCTCACGTCTTCGGCATACCTGGTGACGGCGTCTGTGATGGTCTGGTGGAGATTCGCATACGGACGCACGAAACGCGCCAGCTTACCAAAAGAGAGACCCAGCATGTCGTGCAAGACAAGCACCTGAATGTCGCAATGGGCACCTGCGCCTATGCCTATAGTTGGGATGCTGAGAGTCTCTGTGATAATCCGCGCGATCTCTCGCGGCACTACTTCGAGTACAACTGCGAAGGCACCAGCATCCTCGAGAGCCTGTGCATCATCAATCAACTCTCTTGCGGTTGCGGCAGTCTTGCCCTGAACGCGATAAGCTCCGAGCTTGTTGATTGACTGCGGCGTCAAACCAATATGGCCCATAACCGCAATCTCTTCATCAACCAGACGTTTCACCAGGTCGATCCGCTTTCTACCCCCCTCAAGCTTAACTGCTTCCGCACCAGCCTCTTTAATAAGACGCAAAGCATTCCTTACCGCATCGTCGGCGCCGGTATGAAATGACCCATACGGCATGTCGGCAACCAGGAGAGCTCGCTGCACCGCGCGGCGCACGGCTTTCGTGTGCATGATGATCTCGTCGAGCGAGACAGGGACGGTGTTGCCGTAGCCCAGCACGACATTGCCAAGGCTGTCCCCGACGAGGACGATATCGACGCCGGCCTCGTCTACTATGCGCGCAGTGGGATAGTCATATGCTGTTAGACAGACCAGTCTTTCACCACGCGCCTTACTCGCCTTAAGTGAAGGCGCAGAAACCTTTTCCGGACGTTCAGGCTTGAGATATGGCATGTTTCAGCTCTTTCTATACAAGAGGCTACACAGGAGGCCACACAGGGGGCTACACGGGCGGCAGTGTGCGCGAAGAGTATTCGAATGTAGCGGGTGGTTGACCAAGGAGCACATTATAGCGACAAAAGAAGGAAAAGGGGAAAAGCCAGGGATTGACCGTCATGCTAGATAGAAAATATTCGTGACACGTTTCCTGCTACTCCGATAAGGTGCGGCTGCTCAATATGTTCGCACTGTACTATAAGCTTCAGCTTGTCGCTCCGGATTACTCGTGACTGCGGCTGAAACTTGAGATGTCGCGAATCGTTCTGTCACCCACCGAGTTTCTGGTGACGCACGAGCACGCAAAAGCGACAAACTGAAGTTTATCGAACATAGCCCGACTCACCTGTTAACCGTACCGGGAAAAGAAGCTTTGTTTCCTCAAGCCCAAGCAATTCACTCACTTCCGCGCTAAAGGCAGAAACCACTTCTTGCCAAAGTGGAAAACGTCCCTCTCACAACTGCCAGAAATGAGCTCCTCCGTGACACCAGAAAGAGAACACCCCCACACCACTCCCGCTCTCTCTCCATTCACCCGAAGAATTCTGGTGAGCTTATGTTTGATCAACTCGCACTTTTTACTCTTGGCTTACCAACATGACTGTACACCAATCAAACAGTAAGTTTACTAAGGCAGTGCGTGGTTATTTAGCTTGCGAATTCAAGGTCGTTTTGACGGTTGCGGCGATTCTCTTCCTCGCAAATCTGGCGTACTCGGCATACTCTGTGGGCTTTACGCATGGTCAAGCACTCGAAATTAGTCGCAACTACACAGTGAGCGGCGATCATAGCTTCATGATCCGGTTACGCCTGGCCACATCGCTTAGCCTGTTTATCTTTGCCGCCGGTTTGGCTCTTAATCTGAAAACTACGGTATGGTCCAGATATGTCGATAGTTCGGTTCAATAGTTCGATTCAATATTCGCTAGTTCTACTGTCGGGCACTACGGGCGGGAGTCCAACGATGCACTGCGGAGCGGTCGCTTGTTTCTTCCAAAAGTTCCGCTACCGTTTTATGCAATACTGGATGCAGAAGCTGCGGTGACAATTCGGCGAGGGGTACCAGCACGAAACGCCGAAACGGTAAACGCGGATGCGGTAGTTTCAATAACTCGGTATCGCGCTTCTCGTTCTGATAAAGAAGAAGATCCAAATCTATTGTGCGTGGCCCCTTTGGGATGTCACGGGTACGTCCTAATGAATACTCTACGCGTAATAATCGGGCCATTAGGCTCTCAGGTGAGGGCAAGGTGCTGCCGCGTAATTCTGCAACCATGTTCAAAAAGTTCGGCTGTGATACGGTCTCGATCGGAACCGTTTCATAAATGTGGGAAAGCTGTACGATCTCCAGGCTGCTGTCCATAATTCCCCGAACCGCCAGCAGGAGATTGCCCGCCCGGTCGCCGAGATTGGAACCGAGACTGATGTAGGCATTAGCGATTTTAGTTTTCATTAGCTGCCGCCCGCGTCTGGTTGTGTGCAGGTTCAGTTTACTCTCAAATGCCACCGACTTGCCCGGTGGTACTTGACGTTGGCAGCTACTGACTGATGTATTACCGGCTGATGCTGGAGACAGAGTAGGTATTGGTTGAGTAGCAGCTAGAATCGGGGGAGGGTTTTTTAGGGTTGGCAATGAGCGTCGGCAGTGAGAAAGGAATCCTACACACGGCAGTGCGTAGTGTTTTTTAGATCCAACCTACAAAGACGCGCCGCCCCCCTCTCTTATCTCAACCTTACCGACTCAGAAGCTTCATCGAAATTGCGGCAGTTGTTGAACTAAATCCTACACACGGCAGTGTGTAGTTCCTTCAGATCCAACCTACAAAGACGTGCCACCCCCCTTCTGTTTTCAACAATACCAACTCGGAAGACGGGTGACATTCAAAACCCTCAACTTCACCCGTCCTCGATTTCGATGATGCTTCTGAGTCGGTAACGTTGAGATAAGGAAGGGGGTGGCGTCCGTCTCGTAGGTTGGATCTAAAAAGCACTACACACTGCCGTGTATAGGATCCTCTTTTTGGAAGGCTAGATCTAAAAAACACTACACACTGCCGTGAGTAGGATCCTCTTTTTGGAAGGCTAGATCTAAAAAACACTACACACTGCGGTGTGTAGGATCCTCTTTTTGGAAGGCTAGATCTAAAAACACTACACACTGCCGTGTGTAAGGATCCTCTTTTTGGAAGGCTAGATCTAAAAACAACACACTGCCGTGTGTAAGGATCCTTTTCCAACTGGATCTTCTTACTCGGACCACTTTCAATGTGGACCACCCCTCACCTGGTCCATGCTCACTCAAATCCTACACACGGCTGTGTAAGATTCTTTTTCTATCTGCCGGGTGTAGTATTTGGTAGGTAGGGACCACCGGGCAAGCCGGTGGCATAGTGCGGCATTGGTCAGTATAGAATAGGAAAACCAATCTCAGAGGGAGACAGACCTAAGTAGCGTGTCACAACTTCGCACCCTTCTCTGGCTCAAATGGACGCTCTTCAAGAACTCCTTTCGATCTTCCAAGGGGGCCATCAACCGCGTTGCCACCATACTCGGATTGCTCGTCGCACTCTTCTTTTCATTGGTGTTCGCCATCGGGTTTGGTGCTTCTGCCTACGTAATCACCCGTCCCGGAGGACTTGCAGAAGCCATCGAGCGCGGCGTTCAGGCGGATCTCACTCCAGGCATATCAGCAGAATTTATCTTCTTTGCCGCGTTTGGTTTCTGTTACCTCATCTGGGCAACCGTCCCTCTCAGTACCGGCAGTGGACGCCAATTTGATCCCGGAAGTCTGCTGATGTACCCGATCAGCTTGAAAAAGCTCTTTGCTCTGGATCTGATAACCGAACTCACCACCCTCCCATCTATCATCGGCGTCCCTGCAGCACTGGCAATCGGCATCGGGGCCGGTCTGGGAACCGGAAACTTGTGGCGTGGCATCCTGGCGAGTGTGCTTGCCGCCGCTTTCGGTTTGGCGTTGACGAAGTGGCTGTCTACCGCTGTCGGCTCTTTGACGCGCAAGCGGCGGTCTCGCGGCGAAACACTGATCGCCCTGACTGGGGCGGTTCTTGGTCTTGGGGCAGCAGTGGCTGGTCAGGTGGCGCCGGTAGTCTTGAAGCATGCTGATTCCATTAAGGCGCTTCGTTGGACGCCTCCTGGTGCAGCGGCATTCGCGCTGAGTACTGGTCTTGACGCTAGCCCCGGCGGGTATTGGCTGGCTGTATCGGCGATGACTCTCTATATAGCCGCGCTTGTGTTCAGTAGTTATTGGATTGCTCGGCGTGCAGTTCTTGGCATCGGGGGCAGAAGGCGAAAAGTCATCAGGGCTGAGGAACGTGTACCTGAAATTCACACCGGGTGGGAGCTTCCCTTTGTCTCATCAGCTCTGTCCGCAGTGATCGAGAAAGAACTGCGCTATGTGTCGCGGAATGCACAGGTTCGAATGATGGCAGTGATGCCGCTGATCTTAATTGTGATCCGCGTAATGAACTCTAGCCGAATGACTTCAGCGGACATAGCGGGGGCCAACGAATTTCTCCACTATGGCCAAGGGTTAATGGCGGCTGGAGGAGTACTCTATGTGTTTCTGATTCTGTCGGGCCTCTCGTGCAATCTATTTGCCTTTGAAGAAGCAGGAATGCGGGCTTTGATCTTGGCACCGGTAGAGCGAAAACATGTGTTACTTGGTAAGAACATCGCTGTCACAGTTGTGGCGTTGATACTGTCGGGCGCGCTGCTCCTCATCAATCATCTAATCTTTCGGGACCTGACTCTGGGCTCAATCTTTTTTGTTGTTCTCACGTTTGTGATCTTTGCCGCCATGATGTCTCTTTTTGGGAATTGGCTTTCGATTAGATTCCCCAAACGGATGAAGTTCGGCAAACGAATGAACGTTTCAGGCGTGGTCGGACTGTTGCTGATTCCAATGATCACGGTGTTCTCCTTGCCGCCGCTTGCAGCAACAGCCGCCGGGTACATCACACGGAGTTTAGCGGTTGAGTATGTTACACTTTCGCTACTCGCGGTGCTTGCAGTCGGTTTCTACGCGTTGATCATCTCCTCGCAGGGAGAGTTATTACAACGCCGAGAAATCGAGGTTTTAGAGGCTGTGCAGGAACCGACCGACGAGTGAGATCACTCGTCGCGGGAGACTGACCGCAACATTCCAGTGGTGCTTTGAAAGGCATCCGGGCGGGTTTTGAGCCCCGTCAATACAAAAATGGCTCGCAGAAGATTTCGCAGTAACCAGCGCCACGAACCCACCACTGAACGCTCGTTTCAGGAGTACATCCTCTCCACCTCGGCACCACAGACTTCACGCGTTGAACTGTTGCGACTGGTGCGCGGCGGCGAGGACACCTTTCTTGAACTAAAGGTAAAGTTATCGAATTCCGAGCGCATTGCGCAGGAAATTGTAGCCCTCGCAAACACTGGTGGTGGCGTTATCGTCTTCGGTGTCAGCGATCAACTGCGCGTCGAAGGTGTCGAAGATGCCGAAACCGTCCAGGAAGAGTTGGTGAGGATCTGCCGGGAAGAGATCCAGCCGCCGCTCGTTCCCTTCATCGATCGAATCGCATTCGACAATGGGCGGCGCGTCGTTGCACTTGACGTAGATGGAAAACGCCGGCCGTATCGAACTCGCGATGGACGTTTTTACCTGCGTATTGGTTCCGAAAAACGTGAAGCGAGTCGCGAAGAGCTTTCAGTCCTGCTAAATGAAGCGCGGCCATTACACTACGAGAACGTACCGGCACTCGGTGCAACGATTGCCGACATTGACGAAGCACATCTCTGGAGCTTCTTAAGAGAGTTCGCTGGTGATGCTTTCAACGAAGCGAACCTTCGGAACTATCCCACCCAGGAGGTGCTTGAGCGAGATCTGCTATTAGCAACGCAAAGTGGGGTGGACGTGGTACCCACCATTGCCGGACTCCTGCTATTCGGCCGAGACGAGCGCGTTCGCGAGGTGCTTCCACGGTCGTCAGTTATTGCTAAGCGATATGGAGGAGACACCATCCAATCGCCGATTGTGGAGCGTCAAGAGTTGAGTGGGAACCTGTTGACAATCTACGAGAGCGCGACGCGCTTTATCGAAAGGTACTGTGATCTTTGGGATGTTAAGCCTAAATTGAAAGCACCGGTTGACGACGAGAGTCCTATTCCCGCTCGAGCTAACTATCATCGTGGCGTAGTGAGTGAGGCGTTAGCTAATATGCTGGTGCACCGCGACCTGGTGCTGCGTGATCAGCCCACTCGGCTGAACATTTTCGACCGGACGCTGGAATTTCTGAACCCAAGACGCTCGTTGGGTTTTGCCGGCGTCGCACAGAAAGCAATTCGATATGGAATTCCCCAGCGTTTGAACCCGCAGCTGGCGGCACTATTCGCAAGCCCGGGATATGGCTTGAAGCTCCCCACTGGAGGACTGCCGATGCTGCAGCGTGAGGCGCGGCGCTTTTCAAATCGAGCAGTTGATATTGTGGCCTTTAATGACGAGTTCCGCCTCCGCGTGCACGCCTAATAGCGTCGCGCGTTTCGGAACGCGGGCGTCCCCGCCCGCATCCCTTACTTCCCATCAGGCTTCGGCGCATTAAACACCTGACGAGCCTGAATCACGTAATCCTTGTCGTCAAACGTCCCGTCGCCATCCACGTCTACGCTCACTTTGATCTTGTGCTGCTTGCCATCTCGTACGTCGCCAGGGTTGAAAGCAAGGCTGTATTGACTCCGCAGCATTGCGTTTACAGATTCCAGCACTTGCGGCAGCTCGCCGGGAAACGTCACCGGATAGAAAGCTCCTCCGGTTTCCTTTGCGAAGGTCTTCAGCGTATTGTCGGCTTGCAGAAATGTCATGCGGCCCGGGCTGCCATCCAAACCATCCGTTGCGCCAAGAAAATCTCCATACTTTTTCTTGAAGAGGTTGGCCGTCCCGATGATGTAGATCGGGATACCAGCATTTTGCAGAACCTTGCGAGCATCGCCGTAGTTGATCTTACTGAACGTATCAATCCCCGAAGCGACCAGGATTACTGCTCGTCGACGACCCTGAACACTCACCAACCCGTTGTAATCAGCTCTCTCTGCTTCCGAGTTCTCCAGCACGACTGCATCACCCCGTCCCCCGACTAAAGTGAATTTCAGCGCGTCGAATAAATTCGTCTCCCGAAATGCCGGATAGTTCCTCAGCAAGAGATTGATGACCTGATTGATCCGACCCGGATCGTTGGTGAAGTCTGTCAGAGGCGTCGGGCGCATGTCGAACGCCACAACGGAGACATAGTCATCGGGCGGTTTAATGAACTGCGATAAAAACATCGCCATGGGGCGAATCACTTCATAAGTTCCAGGCTCGAACCCGCTGCTGCCATAGAGCCCAAAGACCTCAGTCCACTTGCTGTATTCGACCACCATAACGACGGTGATCGGCGCTTCCGGCGTAGAAAAGTTGGTGATGGGTTGTTTGACGCCATCGACGAACAGAGCAAAATTGTCCCTCTTCAGCCCAGTGATGATCCGCCCGCCCTTCTTGGCGTAAACCACCGTGTCCACATTCACGAGCTGCGTGGTCACCGTAAGTTTTTCCGCATCCTGAGGTTTGCCGACGATGTCTCTCGGAAGCGGCTCCTCTTTTTGCTCTTCCTGACCGGTTTCCGCTGGACGTTTGTTCTTTTTCTGGTTTGTGGATGGCGGTTGACGCCGCGACTGCGCGAACGATAAGTGCCCGAACGTCCCCAGTAGTAACGCAGAAGCAGCGAGGAGGGCGATGACTAGTCGATAAAGCATGGAGAGTTTCATAGGTTCTTCCTAACTTTCAGGAGGTCCTGAAACGCAAATACCCAACAGAGGTTCAAAGCAGCGCTTTTTGGAGTCAGATGCCGGAAAACGCGAGGCAGTTTGCTGTCACCTTGGCGTTCCGCTGCCGGCTTCAGCTTCAACAACAACGTCGAAGGTTCCGGTATTGTCGTTGAGATTGCCCTCGTTAACGCCTAAAAAGAGTACGCCATCTCGTTGGGCAACAAAATCTCGCCGACCCCCAATGAGGATGAAATCGTCATTGTCGTCCCCGATGACGGCAATCAGCGCCCCAGTTGCTTCAGTACGCATCAGCTTCTCGCTATCCGGAATTGTGTTAATACCTGCAGGCGTGGCGAAACGACCGCTGCCGAGTGAAACGCGACCCGAAGCCGTAATTCGGAGTCGTTGGCCTCGACGAACCACAAGCCCACTGTTGGTCCAGCCGTTATTGGTACTGTCGGCCCGTACAGAGACCTTAATTGTGAAGAAAGTCGGAGCACTCGCGCCGACTGTCGGTGGGTCGGTGCGAGGCAGGGAAGTATTGTCGGCAGCCGGACGAACGGGCGTTTGATTCATGGCTCCGTCCGCTTCGTCAGAAGCAGCAGAATTCATCCCTCCAGGCGAGTCGAATTCAATGGACTCGATATCTTCAACGTAGATCAGCGTGCGGCTGCGTCTACCTTTAGAGCCGGATCCGATCAAAACTGTAAATTGCTGGTCCTTGAAGCCAACAACATCACCGCGAATTACTGTACCGTCTTTCAACCGAATTGTGTCGGCAAAGGTAGGTACGACAAACGCGGTAATAAGCAGGAGCGCAGTGAACAAGTAGATAATTCGTCTCATAATAATTCTCCGGAGGGCAATTCAAGGACGAGGTTTAGCAAGAGTCGAATGCTTTTGCAAGCGGGAGAGGTGCGCTGAACAGCTGTTGCGATGCTCAGGCTGAGGAAAAGGTTGTTAGTTTCAGACGGACCGCGGGCGTCCTCGCCTGTATAATGCGCTAATCTGATTCTCTCTTGAGTGATGCCAACAGACGCCTTCGTGCTTCGTCTGACAGCCGCACGGTGGTGGCCTCGACTATCTGCGTCGAGCTATCTGTTTGGGCTACTTGCTGTAATAAACCAACCTGTTCGAGATATCGTCTGCACCAGTCACACACAATCATGTGAATTCGTAGACGCACCCGTTCTACTATCGAGAGTCGCCTCTCAAGTGACTCCGACATTAATGGGACTATCTGGCGGCAGGGCTGCGAAGAGAGAAGCAGCCGTTGCCTGAAGCGCCGTCTGATCTTTAGATAAAGTTTCAATGAGGACCTTCCTCGCCGTGGCGCCGATTGCGCGACAACTCCACTCTCATTCGATCACCAGTAGCGAGTTCAGCCCACCGAAGTTGTCCGGGACCTTCATCCCGTTACTCGGATCCTCAGTCCAGCGATGGCCATTCACTACAAACTTGTATTGGTATCTCCCCGCTCCCGGGGATTGGGCTTCAACATGCCACAGCCCATTTTCGTCTTTTCTCAGCGGCAGGCCCTGGTGGTCCCAGCCATTAAATTCTCCGGCAACCGCGACATGGTCTGCATAATCATCGTGGTAAACAAACACCAGGCGTCCATCTTCCATTCGTGGTGGACTGCATCCCCGAACGTTCAGCGGATGTGTCTCGTGGCGCGCGAGTTCCACAGCGCGTGCGGCATTCACCACTCCGTAGCCCTGTCTGATTGCGGCAACGTTTCCGATCCGAGTTGCCGTTGAGACCAGAATGTCCTTAATGGCTCCTGGGGTAAGTCGCGGATTGGCTTCAATCATTTGTGCGATTACGGAAGCGACGATTGGCGCGGCAAAGGAAGTTCCGTCCACATGTTGATAGTGAGCAGCCACGATCTTCAGGAGTTTTAGAGTTTCATCAACGTGCTGCCGAATCATGCTGGCGCCAGCACCAGTCAACCCTTTTGTTAGTTTTGCGGCATCGCTGAGCTCACGTGCCAATGTTGGAAGCAGGAAATCTGGTGCAGCAGCGAGCTCTGACAACGCCTCCGCGCGATCGAAAGCACCAGTGTTCGGCAGTATGGGCGCGGCCACCCACATGGCGGGCGCAATGATCTCTGGTTTCAAAGTGCCGTCGGCCGTGGCTCCAAAATTCGAGTGATATAGATCCCTTGATTCGGAATCAAGGCGATTGTTGTCGTTGTAGCCTCCGACAGTAATGACCGAAGGTGAATTTGCTGGTGGCAGAGAGTGGCGACCTTCGTGCCCGGAATTGCCTGCAGCCGCAACAACGGTAATGCCGGTTTCAATTGCACGTTCGGCAGCTTGATCAATGATGCTTCGGGTACACGAAACGTCCTGATCGCCACCCAGTGAGATGCTTAGTATCCGGATGTTGTGTTGTTCACGGTGCGCAATGACCCACTCGATACCACGGGCGATATCTTCTTCAGAGATACTCCCTTGATGGCTCACTTTCACCAGAACCAGGTTCGCTTTCTTGGCCAACCCACAATACGTGCCCTGAGACAGTTGACCATCTCCCGCAGCTACAACTGAAGTTTGAGTTCCATGCCATTGCCACGAAGAGACCGGAGCGTTTGGATCCAAGGAACTCTGTTCATCGTTAAGATCGTGGTACGCAAGGATGCGATCAGCTATGTCGGGATGTGGATAGAATCCGGAATCAAGGAAGGCGATAGTGACGGCGTTCCCGGCGTAGAAAGGATCTGCATTTAGTCTCACAGCCGTTGGAATAACAGCGAACCGGTTTAATGAATGCGAGTGGTTGTGAGTTGCAGTTGTCATTGTGACGAGATTCCTTTTGGTTCGATCAACTTGCCCCGGCCTGCCGTAAAGAGCCCCACAAGCACGGCAGGCCAAGACAAAGCGCCGCCCTAAGGAGTAGTCGGCTGGTGGGTGTGAACCTTACAACTCGATTGGGTACGATTTTCCATTGGTCATTTTTCATTTCTCATTTTCATTTAGCTCTTTTGAGGTCCCAGTCTTGAGCATGAGTGAGCATTGCAAACGATAGAGACCAATTGAGCGAATGACTAATGACCAATACTTATGGTGATTGTTGGAACGCGAGCGTATCGCAGTGGAAAGTTATTGAGGTTCGCGGAGGTTGCTCTTGATTCGTTCGCGAGCTTGATCAGAAAGGGTTGCTGCCGGTTGCAGCTTTGCGTCAGGAGTCTCAATTCCCTGGGCGCGTAAGCTCGCGCGCATAAGCTCCAGGTGCTCCATATACCATTGGCACCACATGCAGACCCAGAGATGTAGCTTCAGGAGGATTCGCTCAGAAATTGACAACTCGCGTTCCATGGACTGAGAAATCACCTTGATGGTCTGTTTACAAGGCGGGAGCCGGCGCAGTAGCCAGAAGCGAATTCCATGTTTGGTGCGTTCGTACAGGTTCATTAGTGCCCTAGCCCGGATTATTCATGAAGAGACTTG
>Ga0209431_10000100_pt1 | contig 61572 bp, 63 predicted proteins | sample RifCSP13_3_FD_184021 | JGI IMG/M metagenome (GOLD analysis project Ga0209431, IMG submission 184021) | Soil microbial communities from Rifle, Colorado - Rifle CSP2_sed 13_3 (SPAdes) (version 2) | ecosystem: Environmental > Terrestrial > Deep subsurface > Rock core/Sediment | place: Rifle... | reverse complement strand
CTGTGTTGTGACCCAAGCTAATTTATCCTGAGCGACCGAAGGGAGTCGAAGGGCTCTCTTTTTAACGATTATTATCCCTTCTCCCCCCAAACTTTTATTTGGTTTTAGTGCAAAAGATGATGGCAAACTCGACCAATCAAACTTTAGGATATCTCTGGGGTGTGCGAATTTTGCATAAAGTTTTGGAACAGGAATATCTGCCTTTTTTAACACCCTTTTAGAGCGAATTTTGGAAACTGCAATAGCTTTTCCGCGAACTTTGTTATAAGTGTAAGAAAATATTTGCGAGCGGGCATTTAGTCCTAAAATGTGGGAAATCTTCATAGTATTAAATTCGAAATCCGAAATTCTAAATCCGAAACAAAGGACGGGGTTGAGTAGTGTGTTGTGGGTTTAGTTGTGAGTATGAGTTGTGGGAAATTATATTCACACCCACTTCTCACAACCCACCCTTGACCCATAACTCAAAACTCACCCTCATACATTCTTAGAAATTCGTGCTTCGTGCTTCGAATTTGAAACTCATCCACTGATGAGTTTTCTAAACCTCCAGAACTCTCTCAACCTCAAACCGATGTATTTACCCATAAAGAAGTTGAAAACTAAAACTATCAAAATTAAAATCTCGGGATTAAGAAGTGCAAATTCCTGAACTTGTTTGCTTGTCAAAAATACATAAGATACAAGGGCTAGAATAAGTGTTTCCGTGGTTAAGCCGACGGCTGTATTTACGCTTTTACCTAATTGCACTCTTGAAAAATCTTCTGCCAATAAAACCAGAATAAGAACTGGGAAAATAGATACATTCGCTAAATCCGGTCTCTTAAGAATAGGCGCAGCAAACAAAACTCCTAAAACTCCCATAACTACGAATAATAATATAATGGCCATTCTAGGTAAGTACTGAAGTTTTATCTTAGTTTTTCTAAGTATTATTCTTGCAGTTGTTGACACAGTGACAATTACCAAAAACATCCCAATCCCGACAACCGGTCCTGTGGCGACAAAAGTGACAGCAAGAGCAGCCGGCAAAAATATTCCAAAACCTCGAATGCCGACTAAATGTCGAGCTGCTGCAATTATTGCTGCGATGACGGGAAGAAGTAAAAGTAAAACTATTGTATTTGGCGGGACTCCGGCTGATACTGCTGATCGGATAGCATACTTTATCGGATTTGTCGGCCAAATTGGTCCAAGTTCTTGTTCCTCAAGAAGTTTTTCTAAAGGTCCTACTGTTTCTTCGGTTTTTTGAGTAAGATCAGAACGCGGTGCGGGAGTTGGAGTTGAAACAATTTCAGCACTTTGAGTTGCTTGGGCTTCGTCAGTTGCAACCAACTCATCGCTTATCTCCTCTGGTATTTGGGCAAGAGTTTGCCCCACAAAAAGTGCCAAAAATAACCAAAAAACAGTAGCTAAAAACAATACCTTTTTCATACTCATATTATATAGCCAAAAGAAGGGTAAAAAGAAATTACGGAGCTACTTCTCGCCAGGTGAGGCGGTTGGGGGTTAGGTCCCCGGGGAATAAACTACCCCTAGCTCGGAGACTATGAGTTTTTGGCCTCCTCGCTAGGTACCCTTTTGTTTTTTCGTTTGCTTCATCACAAGCGCAGATGTCTTCGACGATAAGCTCGGATAAATCAGCTGGAGTTATTTCCGAACTCAAAAATAACATCATCTGGTCAACAGCGTATTCAAAGAGTTCTGACGGGTAGAGGGAGTTGTCAGAAAGAACTCTCTCAAGATCCACTCCTTGGTTTCCGACAACAGTACCCCTTACATGGAGTTCTTGGGTACCTAAGCCTATTTGTACATTGTCTCATTTTGATAAAAAATTAATAATGGCCCCATAATTATGATTCCGATCAAGAAAATGCTACTATCCCCATAGTACTTGTAATACACTGGTGCGTGATAAATAAGACTAATGATAATTCCAGCCGTATGTGTTAAAACATATGTACGAAAAAGATAGAGGAAGAATTGCATCCTCCGAACTTAATATTCCTTTGTTGGGAGACACTCTAAAGTATAGAAATATTCTTCGATCCCAGAAAGAGTATCTTCAAGAAAAATACCCCGATCCAGCCTTGCGCTCAATATTTGAGGGATTAGAATCCCGAATAATTAGCATTGCCCCAATGGTTCTATTTGACAGGATGCTAGAAGACCTCGGTGTGGAACCGGAGGAAAAGTTGCTGGCAGGCTTGGGACTCGTGATGTATTCGGTATCAACACACGATGATGTTGTTGATGAAAGACCTACCAACAGGCTTGAGGTTGCCAGTTTGATTTATGCAGGCAATATTACCACGTTAGAAGGAATGAGGATACTTGTGGATACTGCCCCTTATAAAGTTATTTCTACAATTGTCGATTATGTAAATTTGACCAATCATGCCCAAACCAAAATTGTTAGAGATCTTTGGGAGCGCCCCTCGGATGAAGCAGTCTATCTAGAAGCCATTAACACAACTAGGTATTGGGCAGAAGTGGGGCTCCAAGCGGCAATCACATACGCTGGACGACCTGATTTGTATGATTTTGTAGATCAGTTTTCTATATACTATGGAAAAACTTGTCAAATATTTGATGATGTGCGCGAAATCGATGATGATCTTAAAAACGGTTATTGGTCTCTTCCCATCAGCCTAGCTCATGAAAACAGTTGGGATCTAAACTCATCTGAAGGACGAAACACGGCAATACAAAGGTCTCGTGAGATTGCTAGAGATTATATACAACGGTCTAAAGATTTGTGTGGTGAAGATTTTCCTAGTTTGAAACAACTTGTAGATCAAATCAATATAGGTTTTTCTATTACTTATTAATCAAAAAACGCGTCAGTTTTTTTAAGGGAGTGATTGACTATTCGTTTCGTATTAGGAACTACTTTAAGTTTGGAAATTTCGTCTAAACTAAACCACCCAGCGTCTTCAGATTCTTCGTTTATTGCAAACTTGTTACTTGCTGAGCTACATAAAAATGCGACGACGAAAGGTTGAAAGACGCGCCCTTTTCCAAAGTCGAATACATAGTCTGGCGTAGTGTAAATACCCACCACTTTTTTTATTTCAACCCTGATGTCTAGCTCTTCTTCTATTTCTCTTTTGCAACAATCCGAAATGGATTCGCCGACCTTCATTTTTCCACCTGGCAATGTCCACCTATTATTGTCTTCTCTTTTGTGTAAAAGTATTTGACCCTTTTTGTTTAAGATAACTGCGCATACCCCAGGAGTAAGAGGTTGTGTTGGCGAAGGGGCATTTGGATCTTTATAGTATACTTTCAAGCTCATAATTTTTCTAATTTTATAAAGAAAGTCGCCTGGATTCAAATATAAATGCTGGTTTATTAATCAATCACTGATGCTCTTGGTTACTATAATAATGCAAGATAAAATCAGTTATTGATTGGCTATTATTGGTTATCAATAGTGATTGTGTAAATAATATTTGGGGGCTGACGCTTTTTACTTTCCGCTTCGCTGTTTCTCCTCTCAAAATCTCTGAGAGATTTTGGATAAGTACCAATGTTATTTTACCCAATTTGAACTTGAAAGACAATTAATTGATCTAGTAAAACATTGTGTTGTTCAAATTATCTAAATTAGGTGGGTTGATTTCAACTTACGGCGCTACTTCGCGCCATGTGAGGCGGTTGGGGGTTAAGTCCCCGGGGAATAACATCATCTGGTCGACTGCGTATTCGAATAATTCTGCCGGGTAGAGGGAATTGTCAGAAAGAACTCTCTCAAGATCCACACCGGTGTTACCGACAACTGAACCCCTTACATGGAGCTGTTGGGTTCCTGCACCCGTCCTCACGTCTTGATCGGCAATAAAGATGCCTTCAAGGTCAGGCGAGGAATCGTGCGCTCCACCGACTGTTGAGTTGACAATTATATCCCCTGATACTATTGCCATAAAAAAGCCTCTACCGGGTGTTAAATTAATTTTGCTGTTTATCTCTAAATTTGCATTTTTAACAAAAAGGACAACCTTGTTAGTTCCCAGATTCACAGTGCCTGATGGGTCTGCAATTACAAGCGGTGCATTACCATAGGCTGCTCCGTCGTATCTCAACCACAAGTATCCATTGACCAATGGCCCTGTCGTCAAAATAGTTGTGTTAACTGGGTTAGTAGTAATATCTGTGAATGAGGAGGCTGAAACTCTGCCTTCAAAGAAAGCGTAATTGGGAATGGTTCCTGAATAGGCAGAATCAGCATTCCAGTTGGTGGATGATATATTGGGAGAATTCGGATTGAGACTCCCCCTGTAGGTTGCAACTCCCGGATACTCTCCAAGTACATCGTGGACTACAAAATAGTTTTCATAGGCAGTTGGGGGAATGGCTGAAGATATGGCACCGTCACTTACCGCATCCCCTTCTTTTACCTGCCACCAGGCAGAGGGATTATTGACAGTTACTATAGGCACGGTTGTTTCCGAACATGTTGGCCCTTCAACCATTGTGGCAGTTACATGAATTAAAGTAGTCGGGGGGCTTGGCGACTCTCCTGTTAAGTCAATAATTGATGACGGACTAGGCGGAGTTGATCCCGATCCAGCTGGGCAAGGACCAGTTCCAAACGGACAAATCGTCGCAACTGAGGTATCGTCAATTGTAAATACATAGTTATCAATGGTTCCCCCAGAAGGAGTTCCTGATGCAGATACAACTGTGGTTAATCCCGCATCAACGTCGTAAGAAGGACTTCCAAAATCTATAGTACAAGAAATCGCGTTTACTGTAAGCACTTCGCTATCTGTACACCTAACTACTCCTCCCATCACTACATCTACCAATATTGTCGTTGTTCCAGAAGAAAGGGCACTTGCAGTTGTATTGAATGGACTTGTTGTATCGCTCGCAGGTGAGACAGTTGACACGGTAACATTTGTTGAGGAAAAGTCAACACTGTCAACGCTCCCCGAACCAACAGACACACCAGCAGTGAAGGGAACCGGAGTACCAATAAAAGTAGAGGGCGCTGTCGGAATCAAAGCCACATTACACGAAGGAACTGGAGTTGGACCAGGAGTGGAAGGCGGAGATGTCGGCGTCGGCCCTCCTGGTCCACAACAGCTTGACATACTGCAAACAGGACTTTCATTACCATTCCATCCGCTACCGTTCCAGCCACACCACATTATTTTTCCATAATCATCTGTTGTTGCATCGCAACTATCACTTGAAGTACACCACTTAAAGAAAGTTTGACACCCTGCAAAATTACAACCTACAAAACCGTCACTCCATAACACTCGACCACAGGCATCAATCCATCCATTACCATCATAATCGAAATCCTCGCAAGTAAAAACATCCAGCCTAAGCTCATCATAACAGCATCCTCCAACACCGCAGACATTTGGACAATCGGTTGCAGCGAAAGATGGCTCTTCAAAAAAAAGAAATAAGACGATAATCAACAATGGGGAGATGAAAGCAAATATCTTTTTAATCATAGTTTTGGTTCGATAACCAAATTCCGTGTTATTGACTGGACTATAGCCTTCTTGTAATCAAGTTTTTCGCCGACTCTCTCAAGTAAAGAGGAAATATATCTATCAATATCTATTGGCTCTATTCCAAACCCTACCTTTTGCTGAGCATTACAAACAGGCAACCCACTATCTTTACCGTTACAAAATTCAGGTAATTGATTAACAAATTCCGCTCTATCCTCTGGTATATAGGCTAAAGTTATAGTCACTACCTCCCCTTTTCTAAATGGAATATCTTCAACGGAAACTAATCCTTTAGATGTGAACTTCACATTATCCTTTTCACCTTCTATTTCGCTAAGGGTAACTTTTTCAACTAGAGGTAGTATAAAATTATTCTCCTTCCCCCCTTTCTGGTATACAAGTATAATGTTAACTACTGTTACATCTTCTCCTTCAAAGTTAATAGAGTCTTTAATAAAATCTAAAACTCGCAGATTATTTAATACTAACTCTTTATACGGATTGCTTGACGGAAGATCCGCTTGGTCGATATCTAATTGACCGTACCTCTCCGATAGCGGGGTCGAAATATTTTGTTCTACCCTTGGAACACGACGAGAGTATATAAGTAATCCCCCCGCTAAAGCTAAAAGCAAAAAAGTAATACCAAGAAGGATTAAGGGAAGACCTTTCTTCATAATTTCATTCTAACAGCCTACCCAAAGCAGTCAAGAAAGAAAGTATGAAAATTATTCCGGTTTACAAAAAAAAGAAGAGGGAAACCAAGACAATAGGTCATTTTACGAATTCCGAATGTGACTTCGGAAAACGCCCTCTTCGAGCTTACGGTTTCACAGTCTGATGGGCTGTGGTTACTATAGAGTTGGGTCACTCCACCAAAAAGAAGGCAACTCATACGGCGCATCTTTTGTCAAAAGCTGCCATTCCAGATCGTGAAGCACCACCCCATCATTATCAAACCGAACGCTTACCCTGTCACCGTTGATGGTGACTACTTGCAGGCGAATCCCATGAGCCTTTGGACTGTCTAGCTTTTCAGCCAGTTCGTAGGTCAGGTAGACCTCTTGTCCAAGCTCATAGGAGGTTTCGTTGAGAACGGTAAGTTGAGTAAATCCTCTGGAATCTCGCGAGAACCACCTATGGTGGCACTCGACCAACTCAACTCCGCTCCCAAGCCGAACGTTAACAAGCTCTCCGTTTACTGCGGTTAAAACTGCAGCTTCACCCGGAAACGCACTCGCTACGGTCGGCTCACACTTAGGAATGTCTGTCGAGGAACGCTTTCCTTCCAGTACGTCAGAGAGTTCGTAACTGACGTAGACTCTTGCTCCGACATCCCACGGCGTTTGATTTTCGCCTCCGAAAACTTCAGGGTGGTTGTAAAACTCCAAAGCTAACACCAGTAAAACACTGACTGCGGTTAGTGATATGAAGATCTTCCTTCTCATCGCGGATCTCCTCTTGAGAACATGTTACCCTTCAGGGTCATCAAAGATTGAAACACTGAAGCCCGAAGTGACCCATACCGCATGATGTTGCCTTGAGATAGGGATGATGAGCTCATCATCCCACCAGTCAATACCACTCTCGAGTGTCTGTGTAGTCAACCTTAGAGTTCCCCCCAAGTAAAGTCTCTGGAGATCCTCTAGGGTTTCAGTTGACCTTTCCTTGTCGCCAAGCATCTCAAAGCAAAAGTCAGTAAACGTTGTCCCGGCCCGGAATCCGCTACAGAATATTCCGTAGCCCTTTCAGTGACGATATAGAATGTCGCACCGAAGTAGACCCTGCGAAGTGGATCTTCGGGATTCACTAGTGGTTCGTGTTCTTCAGCGGCTACAATCAGTCTGGCTATATCCATGACCGTTAGATTAAGAGGGTTGAGTGGGGAGCCAGTAGCACCCATACTTGTTGGTTCAAATTTCAAAACCCTCATGTCTCTAAGGTTTATCTGAAGCATTGTAATTCGAGTCTCCTCAGATACCTCATCGACTTCTAAACGCATGCCCTGAAATGGGCCAGGGTAGCTCGCTGTGTCAATCCCGTTAGGATTCATCCCGTAGACTTCTCCGGCCCCGAAGTATCTGTAGTCCATCTTGAGTATTTCTCGAGTGTCTTCGAGCGAGCGGGTGAAGGCGAAGGGCACTGGGTGCCATCTTCCATTAGAGTACTCGCTGATGACTAGGCCGTCAGGGGGCACTTCATAGTCGGTGAGCTGGACTTTAACCTGCAACAGCCCGTTCTCTCCGACCATCATTGTCGGCTGTAGACTCTCCGGAATCTCGGGAAGTACGACTTCCTGCCACTGGCCATCGACAAGTTCCTCGGCAACTCCATTCTCTGAGAGACGAAATTGCTGGGGAAGATCGACGCCAGCCACAAGTCGCATCTCCTGTTGGAGAGCGTTAAGCCAGCGAAGTGGCTTTCCCTGACTGTCTACCTCGACTAAAACCTTGAATTCTCCACCCACAAGTATCACCTCAAAGAGGTTTTCGGGGAAGAGCTTTTCAGGTAAGTCGAACCTGTATTGATCCGCAGTCGGATCGAAGTTTGGATCCCAGCTTGGGGTTTCTGCGAATCTCCAAGTGGATTCCAGGTTCTCGTCATGGATTTGCAACCACCCGACGATTTGGCCTGAGGTGTCTTTGGGAACTACATCCCAGCGAAAACTATCTTCCTGTCCCCAGGTGATAATAGACGGGGTAACGTAGTCCGTTCTTGTTGAATCGTCGACATTCAAGCCTGCAAGCCTGAACCAAGTGAGCCTGGTGTTAACCAAGGCTGATACCTCAGGATTTTCTGCAAACCCTTCAGGTAGTGAACCACCCCCACCAAGCTGTGACTGAATTTCTCCAATACTCAGGCTAGTGGGATAACCTACAAAAGCAGGTGGCGTTGATTCAGGACCAACTTCGGTGAAGTCCTGGACTGTGGGTAACTGCTGGACTGTAGCTGGTTGCGTCGGTTCTACGACCGTTGGAACTGACGATGCTTGCCTTTGCTCGCAGCTGGCCAAAAGGAGGCTGGCTGCAAAGAGTAAGGGAAGCGCGAACTTTTTCCCCATGATGTCCTCCTCTCAGGACTGTGCGGGATGTGTGGGTCGGAAATGGTGTGTGTTTTTTATAGCCCTCATTGGGGCTTTAGCCACTAAATTTAGTGAAACCGTATGTCAATGTGCGTTTCTTGCCCAGCAAGAACGAGCTGCATGAATTAGCCTGTCCTTACCCAAAAGGCAAGAAAAAACCCCGCAGCGGCGGGGTCGAAAACTCTCAGGCAACTGTGCCTGAAAAGAGCAGTTTACTCTTATTAAACGTTATTTTCACTGTATTCACTGTATCCCATATTAAACCTCTTGGGGATAAATATCAAGTTTTCTGACTCAAACCCAAACTCCCAAACCACAACCAAAGTATGGATTTCACTTCTTTATCATAGCAAGCTGGTAGTGTTTGACCTCTTCAAAAATTATTTTCTTAGCCTTTTCCCAGGAGTAATCTGAGTCAAAAACTTTTATCGGACGCTTATCTTCCTCTATAATATCGTCGAAATATGTAAGCGCTCGCGTTGAGTAATAAAGATTAATATTGGGATATTTTTTACTGGCAAAAGAAAACATATCTTCAATACTAAATATTCGCAACAGGAAATAGATATCAATATAATCTCTTTTGGCGGGTCGTCGGCTAACAGCGATTAATTTCATACCGGCAATATCTTCCAAGCTGGCTAAAGCAACGCCTTTAAACTGTTTTGGCCTTTTAAGAAGTTTGTGCTGATACCAAAAAAAAGAAATGTCTGTTTTGTCAATCGTACAAAAAAGAGTATCTTTTTCATCAAGAGTTTTTTCTGAATTTTTATTAAAAATTTTCTCGATTTCCTCATAAAGTTCACCTGCCTTAAAATGCTTTAGCGTATAAAAATCAAAATCGACCGATGTACGATGTCCAATTTGCAATGCAAGAGCCGTACCTCCGGCTAAATAAAACCCTTTCTCTGCTAGAAACTTCAGTTTAGGAAAAACTTTAGATTGGCTTTTGTTAAAAATTTCAGGGTAAAATTTCCTCATTCTCGGGGATTAAGATTGACTATGGCCTCTTCAAAAGTTTTCTTTGGCAGTTTGATATTAAAAATTTTAAGCCAGTACGAAAGGATGCTTCTCATCCACATACCCCTAGTGGGAGAAACTATAACCCCTTTCAGTTCCTTTCGAGAATAGTTTTTACCAAGCCAGACTAGAGCTTTGTGGTTCCCTTTGTTTAAAACTTCCCTAATGATTAAATTCCTGTCTTTTGTTGCGTCCAGCTTATTCAAGTCATACGAAGCAAGATACGGTTGTAAGAATTTAGGCACGCTCATGTCTATATTATAACTCTAATTGTCGCTTTGAGACAGGCCCAAACTCCCAAACCACAACCAGAGCATTGTGGGAACTAGGTAGGTTGAGTGGAAGAAGAAGTTCACAAAAAGTGTAATAAAAACTGCTCTATAGACTAAATTATTCTTATTGGTATTATTCCAAACTTCCTGAAGCACTTTAATAAGCCAATAAACAAATACAAATCCCAATATCCCCAAACCAGAAACAATCTCAAGTGGTAGACTATGGGCAACAGATGAAAAGTGAGAAAGTCCTAAAATGTGATTTTCAGGATTTCTTGAAATAACATCAAAATTCCCTATCCCCACCCCTTCGGGATTATGGATAAATCCTAAAATTCCCTGAATATAATATTGCCTTGTTAAAAGTGTTGTCTTTTGTGCTCCAATTTTTAAAAAAAGTAAGGAAGCGATAATAAGAAATACTGCTAAGACTTTTTTATATTTTTCAACCCAGCCCTTTTTACTTCCCAAAAACAGAACTCCCGAAGCTAATGCGACTAAAGCTGCTCTTGATTGAGAGAGATAAAGTAAATATCCGCCCAAAAGCGTTTTTGGCCACAAAAGTACATTCCTTGGGTTTTTAAGAAGATGATAGATTACGACTATTAAAACCACTGCCCATAAATCACCAATGTTATTGTGATTTCTGTAGGCAGAATAATTTAGATATAAACTCCAAGGCTTTACAGTGCTCGGGTCGCCAAAAAAGTTGTTGTAAAAATATAAGCCTGCAAAAACTAAGCCGAGAAGAATAATTAATTTATCAAACCGCGCTGTAAGTTCTTTTTTAAGATTGTAAGATACTATCCAAAACAATCCCCCGCTCAAAAATAGACTAAATACCTCTAAGCTTTTCTTTGTATTTACACTTATTACAAAGCTATTTATAAGAAAAAGAAGTAAGAATAATGAATAAAGAAGTATGAATGGTGGCAATAATATTTTTCTCTTTTGAAGCCAAACCAAGACAAGAAGTAAAACCCCAAATAAAACGCCAAAATACTTAACCAACTCTACGTCAATCCCCAACCCACCGAAAATCGAAAGCATGAGAAAAGCGAAAATTACAAGTACGAATTTTCGGAAGAGTTTGTTAGACATTGTTAACTTTTAATACCTTTCTCATTATACTTCGTATATGAAGAAAAATTTATTTCTGGCTATATTAGGTATAGCAATACTTGTCTCAATATCTGAAACAATTTTTCAATTAAACAATAATCCTTCTATTCAATTTCGCATTCAACCATATTTGGCTCGATTTTTTATAATATCTGGTTTGCCCGAACAAGCTTTCCAGCAAATTGGTAAAGTTGCCGATTATAAATTACAAAATACTAACCTTAAAGTTTCAGAATCTTTGAATGTACCAAATCTTTCAAAAAATAGAGAACTTAAAAAAATGTATGTTGTGTTTTTAGATGAAAACAAAAACGACCTCCTAAATAGTATGGATTATAACTTTTGGTCAAAAACATTTTACAGACTCGGTATTTTAGCCTATCAATATAACGAACCGGAGTTATTCGAATCATTTTTGCAATCAGCGATAAATTTCTCACCGCAGTGGAGTTATTTTCACATTGAATTAGCAAATTATTACTTAATAAATGGAAAAAAAGAAAAATCTGAAGAAAATCTTAAAAAATGTATAGAATTAATTGACCCAAGTAGGCATTGCCAACAATTTTATGATTACAACTTTACTCAAGAATTAACTGAAGAGGTTGGATTTTTAGAAAAAACGATTGAAAAGCTTTGATGATTACTAAAAAGTACCTAAAATTATTTTCAACCAAATTTCAAAATTTAGTTGAAAAAATAATATTAATCTTTGTTTATATTGTAGGAATAGGTATAACTTCTATTATTGCAAAAATATTGAAAGTCGATTTCCTCAAAATGCAACCTAAAAAATCTACTTGGGAAAAACCTTCGGGTTCTGAAAATCTTGATGCAATGTACTAAAACTTGCAAGAAAAATGATAATTTTAGGCATCTCTTGTTTTTATCACGATTCATCTGCATGCATACTTAAAAACGGAAAAATAGTCGCAGCAGCGGCAGAAGAACGCTTTACTCGTAAAAAACACGACAATAATTTTCCAAATCACGCAATTAACTTCTGTTTAGCATATTTGGGAATTGCAGCTAATGAAGTAGATATCGTAGCTTTTTACGAAAAACCTTTTATTAAATTCGAAAGAATTCTCTCGCAACACCTAGAGCATTTTCCTCGAAGCCATAAGGTTTTTATTAATTCGTTAGGTACTTGGCTTAACCAAAAATTACAAATAAAAAAGATTCTAAGAGAAGAGTTTAACTATCACGGTAAAATAGTTTTTATACCTCATCATCTCGCTCACGCAGCAAGTTCTTATTACCTTTCCGGTTTTAATAATTCGGCAATTGTGACTTTGGATGGGGTTGGAGAATGGGCAACTACAACCATGGGTTTTGGGCAGGGAAGCAAAATCAAAATAGATAAAGAAGTGCGTTTTCCGCACTCGCTGGGACTATTATATAGTACATTAACTGCTTATCTTGGCTTTAAAGTAAACAGTGACGAATATAAAGTCATGGGATTGGCTGCCTATGGTACTCCTAAACCTTTCAAATCTCACTTTGACAAACTAATTACTACATACGCCGACGGAAGCTTCGCATTTAATATGAACTATTTTGACTACACTTGGAGTGATCACATGCCGGGAAAAGAAATGGAAAAACTTTTTGGATACCCGATAAGACCGACTGAAAGTAAAATCAAAAAATATCACAAAGACATTGCAGCGTCTCTTCAGGCTAAATTAGAAGAGGTAGTTTATAAATTATTAAATGTAGCTTATAAAAAATACAAAACTTCTAATTTATGTCTTGCCGGTGGAGTTGCATTAAATTCAGTCATGAACGGAAAGATTATCAAAAACACGCCTTTTAAAAAAATTTATGTTCCGCCTGACCCAGGAGACGGAGGCGGAGCAATGGGGGCTGCCATATATACTCACTATTCATACTCAAGTAAAAAACTAAACAAAAAATTTTCGCCCTATTTAGGACCGCAATATTTGTGGTACGAAGTTGAACCTATTCTGAAAAAAAATAAACTTAAATACACCTTATTTACAAATAGCCAAAGGATGCTTAATAAAATAGCCGAAATGATAGTTCATGAGAAAGTAATCGGCTGGTTCCATGGTCGAATGGAATGGGGTCCAAGGGCACTTGGAGCCCGAAGTATACTTGCCTCCGCTGCTAAGGCAGAAATGAAAGACATTATTAATGCCAAAGTTAAAAAGAGAGAGATGTTTCGTCCGTTTGCACCTGTAGTACTTGAAGAATACGCTTCAGATTATTTTAAAATAGATAAACAACCCCCGGTATTAGGAAAATATATGTTGATTGTAATTCCGTTTAAAGATAAAGGTAAAAAAGACGTTCCTGCGACAGTGCACGTAGACGGAAGCGGAAGGCTCCAAACTATTGCACGTCGCGATAATCCTTTGTACTATGACCTTATTAAAACATATATGAAAAAAACTGGTATTCCAATAATTATAAATACCTCATTTAATGTGCGCGGCGAACCTATTGTTTGTTCACCAGAGGAAGCCGTGAATTGTTTTCTTTCAACAGGTATCGATGTATTGGTAATAGATAATTTTGTAGTAACAAAAAAAATTGATGATTAAAGAGCTTTTTGAGTATCTTTGGAAAGAAAAAAAATGGTGGTTGATTCCACCCATAATTATTCTTATAATTTTTGGCTTCCTTATCGCCTTTTCTGCGACCTCACCAATTAGCCCCTTCATCTATATGTTTTTTTAAATTATGAAGTTCTTTAAAGTGCTCCTAATTATTATTATCTCTTTCTTTTTTTCTCTACTTATTCTATTTGTAGGCATTAATTTTTATTTAAAGTGGAGCGGGAAAGCTAAAGAAAGTAAGTATTTACACTGGCATTTATTAAATTCACGTTACTCCAGTAAATATATTTTTTGGGATAAGTCTCATTGTGAAAAGTTTCCAGGTGATTGTAATTTTCCTGAAGAAGAATTTGTCTCCTTCCCTGTCGAAGTATTCAATCCCACAAATAATGAAAGATGTATTGAATATACAAAAATACTTTTCTTGGGAGACTCATTTACTGATGCACCCTGGACAAAGGAAGGTGAATCATACTCTTCTGTTTTTTCTAAAAAACTCGCCGAGTATAAACAAAAATGTGTTTATCAGTACAGGTTAGCCACAGCCGGAACAGGAACCGATCAACAACTGGCGATTTTTTTAGATTTGGTTGATAAGTTAGATCCCGACATTGTTATTTGGCAATACTACTATAATGACCTTTTCGATAATATCAAACAAGCTCTGTATGACCCCTATAATCAAAAATTAATAAAAAGGTTTACCCTAAACAATTCTGTATTTCTTGCTGGATTTCTTAACCAAAACCTTCCTTTTCTGCGTGAAAGCACCCTGGGTAAACACCTAATGTATTTAGGAGAAACCAGAGATGTTTTAAGAAATTGGCCTGTCTCCGTCCATAACCAAAAAACAATATTTGAGTACAACAAAGAAAAGATGACATTAGCACTCAATAATATGGGTGAAGTTGCAAAAGAGAAGGATTTCGCATTCTACACAACACTCGCGTCTCTTGAATGTCAAGTCATCCTAACTATTCCCTGCTGGTATTTGGGTGTTTTAAATAATTTTGTTAGAGATGAATTAAAAGAGAATTCGGATTATATTGCTATGGACCAATTTGGAGAAAAATATCAAAATGTGCTCGGCTTATCTGCTATCGATCAAGTAAATCCGGAAGATTACCCATTTGAAACCGAGAGAGATATCAATCCGGCGGGTGCTCGGCACTTCTCTATCGCAGGAAATAACCAGTTTGGATCAGTCCTTTTCGAAAATTATATGGAAAATATTATTTACTAAAGATTAGTTGTTTATTAGAAAATCGGAAGTCAATTGGGTAAAAATTTTGTGTATAAACCGCAAGTTTGTAATAGTGTATCTATACCACAATCTTTTTGGTTCTTGAAAAAACCGAAATAGCCATTCAAGCCCTCCTCTTTGCATCCAAACAGGTGCTTGCTTCCTATAACCGGAGAAATAATCAAAAGCCGATCCGACTCCAATGAGAATGCCCGCATTTATTTTTTTTCTGTTTTCAATCATCCACAATTCTTGATACGGACACCCCAATCCCACAAATAAAATTTGGGGACCTCTACCATTAATTTCTTTTATAATCTTTTCATTGTCTTTTTTCGGGATAGGTCTTATTGGCGTATCGCGATAACCGACTATATTAATTCCACTATATTTCCTTCTTAATTCTTGCGTTAACTTTCGAGATAATCCATTTACTCCACCCAACAAATATATCTTATAACCCTCCTTTTGAGCTAAATTACATAGTTTCAACATAAGTGTCGGGCCATAGACCCTTTTAATTTTTTTCTTCCCATATAGTTTCGAAAGCCAAACCAAAGGCATTCCGTCTGGAGTTACCAAATCCGAAGCATTAACGCCTTTCAGAAGTTTTGGGTCCTTTTGGCACTCCATTATTGCGTGAACATTTGAAACACATATGTATTTTTTTTTGTTCATCTTTATCCAGTTTTCTACACTTCGTAGTGTATCTTTATAATTCGTAGAGTTGACCTTTACTCCAAGTATGTTAGTGAAGCTGGCTTTCATTATTGTAATTCAAGTATGAGACTTGTTAGTAAAAACTTTCGTTTTACTACTTTTGCCCAACAAGCTAAATAATCCTAGGTTATATACCCAATCATTTTTCTTGTAATTATAATAAATGAAGGAAGTTAGCCCCATTTTTCTTAAACCAAAGTGCAGCAATAGTCTTGTTGGAAAAAAGATAAATCTAAAAAAATTTGGAAACGGGATTCCCAATTCTTTAAAATAATTATTAAAGTTTTGTGTTTTACGTTTAGGATTAAGTCGAAATGCGGCCAAACTTGTAAATACGGGTATTAATTCAGTATATTTGGCAAATTCTTTCCATAATTTGTAATCAATAATTAAATCAGCGTTTACAACTCTTCCACCTGCTAACTCCCAAATGTTTCTTCGCCAGAAAGTTCCTTCCTGCATAATGTATCCTAATCCCGCTCCGTGATGAAGACCCGACCGGATAAACTTTCTTATATAGGAAGGCTTGAATCCAACATGCATAATGAAACCCTCATCATTAATAGTAGTAGGTATACCAGAAATCCAATCAACCTTTGGCAATTGTTTAAAAATATTAGCAACTAAATTTAGAGAGCCTGGCATCAAAATATCGTCGCTATTAAGCCAGGTCATTATTTCTCCATCGGTTTTAGCAAAACCCTTATTTATTGCATCCCATTGACCTTTATCCTTCTTGCTTTCCCAAAACTTAAGTTTTTTGGCATATTTTTTAATAATCTTTACACTTTCGTCTTGAGATCCACCATCTATAATTACATACTCCAAATTAGGATAATTTTGCGAAAGAACCGAGAGGATTGTTTGCTCTAAATATTTTCCTTGATTTAAAGAAGGGGTGACAATCGAAATTTTAGGTATAATTCCCCGCTTTTTCATTCTCAAATATTATTTTTTATTATTTAACCTCTGTTACCGAAGTGATGGTCGGATGGATTCGTAAATTATTGAATGTCAATAAAATTTTTTCCCCGATCGTTAAAGCTTGCTCTTTCTGGAAATAATAATCGTCGCTGATTTTTTCGGTAAGAATCTCAATCGTTACTTCAACACGTTTTCTATCCGGATCGTTTACAACTACATAGCGGTTATTTTGAATAAGAGAAATTTTACCGGGGGTCTTATTTACGAAGGTTATTTCTGCTATAACAACGCCTTCGCTATCGTGCATTTTTAATCCCGGAATTATTTTATCAGCTAAAAAATTTCTGACTCCATCTACATTTATTGCATCGATAACTGCCACTTGCTCCTCAGGCGCTCTTCCCTCATGATCAATGGGGTCTAAAAATCCTATTACCAAGAATTTTTTTTGCTCTCTTGGCTTATCCTTCGTTTCAATATCAACTATAACTCCGCTTAGTAATAATCTTTGAAGCCGAAAAGTGCGATATTCACCGATTAGAAGAGGTAAACCATTATAAGTATGCTGGCCAGTCCTTTTGTTATAAATGCTTCTGACTTTTAATGTAGCAAACACCTCTTGCTTGACAATACTTGAAGGATATCTAAAAACGTCAAGGATCTCTACAACCGTCCTCCCTAGTTGATCTGTCTCTTTCAGTCCTTTTTGCACATTTTCTATATACCATTGTCTCGGAAGATTAAATTCAAAATCCGGAGCGTCTCTTTCAAATAACCGAACCGTAATAGTTACATACTCTGAACTTCTAAGAAAGAAAAATGACGCAACGGCTAGGATCAAAAAGAAAAGGGAGATACCAAATATATCAATCCATCTGAACTTTCCCATTTTATCTAAAAAAGTTCCATGTTTGGGTGCATTATGAGTATCTTTCACCATGATTTTTAATTTCAACTAGTAAACCAGTTATCAAAATATTCAAGGATAAAAAGTTAACAAAAGGTTGGAATAACATCATAACATAATTTGCCACTATTCCACTCACAATTATTAACCGAAAATTCTTAGTAAGAAACGAAAATGTCACGGACCTTAGCAGAAAGTATAAGCCTAAAAAATAAGCTAAGCCTGCGATAAATCCCCTTTCTGCTAAAAACAAAATGAATCCATTATGGATATATTCGGGGAAATACTTTACAACTCCTTCCGGATTAAAATCATACGACGCTGAAATAAACATTCCATTTCCCACTCCCAAATAGTAAGAGGAGCGTATTATTTGTATAGCTTCTTCTATTTGAACTTGTCTGGTTTTTAACCCCCCTGTTTCTCCCAAAGTAAATAATGTATTTAAGGCGCGATCAGAAATCATAAATATAAGATAAACAAAAATAACTAACAGTGGAATTTTGAATTTTTGCAAATATCCCAGAGCAAATCTCACCGCTTTCAGGCTGGTTTCGAAATTAAATAATATAAATATAAAAGCAAATAAAAATAAACTTAAATATGCAGACCGACTCAGTGTTAATACAATTACGCTTACAGATAATCCTATCGAAGCAAAAATAAGAAAATTAGAAATATTTTTTGAGAGTAGGTGTTTAACAGTCAGCCACAAAAGTATAATTGTGGATAAAAGAGATATCTGCCAATTTGCAAGAGAGTTTGCATGATAACTAAGTCCTACTGGTCTAAATTGAAGCCGATTTTCGTCCGCACCAAACCCGAAAGACGGAACTACTGAAACTTTCTCGATAATCAATCCTAATACACCACGCTTTAAAACTTGCAAGTATGTTATCGAAGACTCAAGAACAAGCATGCCGAATAAAATGAAGAGCAAAGTGATTAAGATGCTTTCTACTTTCTTTTTAGAGTATCTACGTAAAGTCAAAATAGCTAGTATTAACCATGCTAAAAAAGAAAATTCTACTGCCGTGTATAAAAAAGAAAGTCCTGTAAAATAAGTCGAGGAAGCTGAAGAAATAAAAATAAGAGCAAACATTATTAAGAAAAAAAGTAGGTATTCATTTACAAATAACTGAGTATCTAACTTACGCATATTAAACTTATTCTGCCGATAATGCCGCCCAATGATGTCTTTAATAAAATGATTTATTTTATGATAAAAAGACCAGTTAATTATCACCAGAAACACTTTTCTAAAAACATATATATATACTATATTTATAGTGATAATGGATAAAATAAAAAAGGGCGATAAGGTAAAACTAATAGTTCTTCCTTCCCAATAAAGTGGGCTTTTAATTGCTTCCCTTGGAACAACAACGAACAAAAACTCTCTACCCACATTCAATAACCACAACGGAAAAAAACTATAAATGATAGCTTTATTAATGGAGCTTGTAGAGTAAATAAGATAAACGAAATAAAAAAAACTAACAACAAAAAATACTCTGCGAGAAGGAGATGCTACTGAAACTAATAAATAAAGATAAGTAGATAGAAGTGGTATTATTTCAACCTTAGAAATCAACAATAATTTTTTTAAGGATAATATGAAATCCTGAGTCATGCTATAGCCTTTTTTTTGTAGCCAATATAACCCATAAGATAAGCTGCTTCATAACTTCTAATTAAACAAATAAGAAGTATTTTACGAAATATTGAGATATTAAGATTTTTCGTATATATTTTAAAATATAAAGGAAAGTTTTTTATTGTTTTTAATAACCAAATCAAAACGTTTCTTTCTGACATGTCAACTAACTTATCACCAAAACTCCATTTTTCATTAATATATCCTGCTATTTTTCCTCTATAGTAACCTCGTATTATAAATCTTTGTAAATTATTTGTTTCTTCATGCATTAATTTCATAGAACTAATATATATTCCTTTTAACGAGTTTGTAGCTAGCTGGATGCCGAAGTCGAAATCAGCTGAATCAAATTGACCGAACCTACAATTCTCATCGAACTTAATACCCTTGGCGAGTATCTGTTCTTTATCAAAAACTACGTTTTTTGTATCAAAATGCTCTTGAGTCGTTTCTTTATCATTTTTTAATTTTTTGATATACCAATATGAATCCCGGGTATGCTGAGCAAGTGCTAAGATATTATTGTTGTTATAAAGTTTAGTTTTACCACATATATAAGTAATCCCCTTTACTCTCTTTAGTGTATTTATCGCAATCTCAACCCATTTTTCATCTAATATACAATCGTCGTCTACGAATCCTAAGAAGCGAGACTTAGTTTTATTTAAAGCTGTATTTCTGGCGTGAGGAACTCCAGAAGCATATTCCAGATAATACTCGAGATTTAATTTCTCCTTAAAATTTTGAGCTACTGAATAAGAGGTTGATTTTATATCATTGTCTATTACTAGTACCTTTTCTGGAAGATACGATTGACTACTCAGACTTTCTAAACATCTTTTTAGCTTAGCTGGTCTATTCCTAGTTACAATTACAACAGTTATCCCGAAACTCATGCTTTTATACCTTTTGTAACAAACCCAATCCAAATATTCCGTCAAATTCTATAGTGTTTAGATGTTGTTTCCTCAATTCTTTCCAATATCGATAAACTCCATATTTCAGATCGCGCTGGCTCTTAGTATGGATGTCGTGCAGACTCATAAAACCGCCTTTTTTCAACCGAGGCCAAAACGTTTCAAAATCAAATTTAACACCCCCGTATGAATGGTCTGAGTCAATATTGATATATTCCCATTCTCTTTTTTTATATCTTCTGGAATATTCTCTTGAAGTCACAATGTGCACATCAATATATTTTTCAAGTCCGAATTTTTTAAAGTGTATTTTAGGATCTATCTTTGTCCAGAAACCTACCCCTCCCCAGTGAGCTTTATGTTTTGGATTTTGATAGTCGTATCCCGCATCGACAAAATCAACAATACCTTTCCTATTATCTTTGCATGCCAGGGCACAAACCGCCGGAACAAAACCATAACGACTTCCGATAACAAGTACTCTTTTGGGCCTTAGATTCCGGATTAGAGCATAATGAACCCAACCGTAACCCAAATTTCCAGTCTTTTTATCAATCTTGTGCCAATTGTCGCCTTTAGCATAACTATCAATAAAATCAGATATTCTTTTTTTAGAAAACAACATCTTTTTATTAACTTTAAACATTCTCTAGATTATACAACCAGGAAAATCCCTATTATATAATGTTAGTATGTGGTTATTTGAACTTAAACAAAAATATTACAGGAAACAAACAAACGTTGATTTTAACAAACTACCTAATATTTATAAAAAAAGAAGTGAGATACTAAAAATTGTTATGGAGAATTCTACGCCACTTTTTATTGCAGACAGACAAATACTCCTTGACCGACTTGAAAGTCTTAAAAAAGCTCTTCAAAAATACTGGGGTAATTACAAAATCGCCTATTCTTTTAAGACTAACTATGAAATAGCGAAGTTAGACCTTTATAAAAAGGAAAGGCTTTTAGCCGAAGTTGTTTCAGGACGCGAATACAAAATGGCTAAAAAACTCGGGTATGACGGTAGACAAATTATATTTAATGGACCTTATAAAAAAGATTCTGAATTGTCAGTCGCTCTCTACGAAGGTGCTTTAGTTAATATTGACAATTTTGAGGAATTAGAACGAATCATTCGATTTGACAAAAAAAGTAATTTGCGTCGGAACGTAGGCATAAGAGTAAATACAGAGATTCCCAACTTGCAAAAAAGTCATTTCGGTTTCTCTATAGATACGAATGAAGCGACACTGGCTGTGAAAAAAATATATGAGTCAAGAAATCTTAGTCTTACTAACTTTCATATTCATATCGGAACAGACGTTGACAAAGTTGCAAGTTATCAAATTGCCACTCGGAAAACGTGCCAATTTATAGTAAAAAATATACCCGACTATCAAAGGTCAATTAAATCACTTGATTTCGGTGGAGGATTTCCGGCACATGGTCTGGCTTCATATGGAAGAATAAGGTGGAATCCAAAACCAATTGAAAGCTACATCCTAGCAATCTCAAACGAATTAAACAAAATCTATAAAGTTCATAAACCCACTTTAATATTAGAACCGGGAAGGTATCTAGTAGACGACACAGTTTTTTTTATGACTAAAATAACTAATTCTCAAAAAAGAAACTCTAGTCAAATTTTAACGACTGACGCAACCGTAACTATGCTTCCTTTGATCTACTACCGACCACAAATAGTTAAATTGTTCGATAGAAAGTTAAATGAAAAGAAAGATGATTACGTAAACTCAATCATATACGGTGCGTCTTGTAGAGAAGATGATATCCTTTACAATAATCGCCTACCGAAAGCGGGAATTGGAGACTTCCTGATTTATTATATTACCGGAGCTTATAACCAAAATATGTCAAGCGAGTTTATATTTAAAAAACCCAACTTATATACGATATAAAAGTCAGAAATTCTATGGAATTAAGATATTTGCATCCTAAAATTAACCGTCTTTTTGATTCTTTCCAGCTAAACCTAGGAATAAAACGCTTCCTTTACCTCCTTACAAATCCACATTATGTTTCTTGGCTTACTTCATTTGATGATAAAATAGTCTATCCGATTTATAAGCTTCTCAATGACTATCTAACCACCAGAACAATCTATCATTATGGTGCTGACTATCGTTGGGGCGATATAAAATCTCATAACCTGGATATCGATAGGTTTAATTTGGGCTACGGATTAATTCATCACGCAATCATTCGCAATCAAAAACCAAAAAGGGTTTTATGTGTAGGGTCGATGTATGGATTTGTTCCTTTTATGATGGCAAAAGCGTGTATGGAAAATGGTGAAGGGCACGTAGACTTTGTGGATGCAGGATACGATATGAAAACTCAAAAAGATGTAAAAAGACATTATTATGGCCAGGGATTTTGGAAAACAGTCAATCCAAAGAAGCATTTTAGCTACTTACTTTCACCAAAGTTCATAACAACTTATATAATGGCCAGTGGCGAGTTTGCTAAAAAATATAAATATAAATATGACTATATTTACTTAGATGGAGACCATTCATACAAAGGGGCTTTGCGGGATTTTAAATTATTTTGGCCTCGCTTGAAAAAGGATGGTTATTTTTGTCTTCATGATATACATTTCAAACGAATCGAAGAAGGATTACCTTTTGAGCACTGGAAATTATGGAATCAACTTGTTAAAAAGATGCCTTATAAATTTGAACTATCAAACGATTATTCCGGCTTAGGTTTTATCCAAAAGAGGGGTGATGAAAAAATATGAAGCAATGGTTAAGTAAAAACCTATGGAACCTTCAAGCAAACAGTTACAACTCTTTAATTTCATGGATTACCTCTACTAAAAATATCTATAGTCAAAAATTAATTCCAGTAATATTATCTAATATCAATCCCGTTAAAAAAAATAGCCTTGTACTTGAATTAGGATGCGGTGAAGGATACCTTGCTAACGAGATTGCAAAAACTGGTTATAAAATAGATGCAATAGATTCATCAAAAAATCTGATTGATATTGCCAAGAAAAAATATTCACTGCCTCATTTTTATCACTTGGATGCTTTTGAAATCGACAAAATGAAAAAGAAGTATGATCTGATCCTAGCAAATTTATCAATTCACGACATGCCGCGAGTTAGACTACTAACTAAAAAAATTTACCAAATATTGAAGAGGAATGGTCTTTTTATTTTTACAATTCCTCATCCTTGTTTCTTTTTACCTTCATCGCAAAATTATCATTTGGGTAAAAACAAGTATCTAACTATCGAAAAATACAGAACAACAAAAAAATTCCTAAAAAAACTGGGGGAAGGAATCACAGTTTTTCATTATCACCGTACACTTGAATCTTATTTTTCAATCCCCTCCAATCAGGGATTTAGGTTAATTGGCTTTAAGGAAATTTTTGATGACAATAAACAATCTATATATTTTGAAATCCCAGCCTTTATTATCATAACTTTTCAAAGATAGATAGCTATGATGTTTCTTGTCGATTAGCAGTAAAGTGATAATAATGAGATATGTCTATTAAATACCTTCCTCTAAATTGGCTTAGATATTATGGTCTCGTTGAGAAATTAGCTTACAAAATTTTGGATAAAAAGCAGTCACTCGATATGATAATAGGAATCTCTCGGTGTGGTTTAACACTCGGACATTTGCTCTCCGACTTTTTACAGAAACCTGTGGTTATACTACCTATCGGAAGTTACGTAGGTATACAGGTGAGGCGTAAGCCTAAAATTCTTGGTAAAATATCTAGACCAATCCGAAACAAAAAAGTTTTACTTGTTGATGGAATCTCTGATTCAGGAAATACACTTATGGAAGCTATAAAATATTTAAAACGTCAAAAACCTCAAAATCTGACCACCGCAACTCTCTTTTATAAACCGCATTCTATCTACAGGCCAGATTTCTACGTTCAGGAAACAACGGACTGGATCTTGTTCCCGTATGAGGTAACTGAGTGGATCCTGACTTTTACAAAAAACATGTTACAAGAAGGAAAGACGAAGAAGGAAATTTTGGCCTTTTTAGCCCAATTTGGCTACTCGAAAAAGCAAATAGGCAAAGTGTACAAGAATTTCATGATAACCTGATACAATTTAACCAATAATTATTTTATGTCTAGTATCTCACATAAGCCAGAATTTACTTTTGACGACGTTTTGCTACTTCCCGGACATTCAGATATTGCTATTGAAGAGGAATCGATAATTAATTTAGGGACAAAACTATCGAAAGCTATCGACTTGGGAATCCCCATTCTATCTTCTCCTATGGCTGGGGTTACCGAATTTAAGATGGCCGAGACTATCGCCTCCTTGGGAGGCCTGGGAATAATTCACCCGTTTCAATCATTTGAACAGCAACTCGGTCAAGTAAGTAAGGTGAAAAAGAGTAATTTTAAGGTTGGTGCGGCTTTAGTTGATTTCAGTAGTTCCGGAATAGAACACTGTGGCAGGCTGCTCAAAGCAGGGGCAGATGTAATATCGCTAGAATCCCCTCATGCAGACAATATTCAAACTCTCAAATTTATCAGGGACGTAAAAAACAAGTACAAAAAAATTAACCTCAGTGTGGCACATGTGGTAACGGGAGATGCAACCGAAGCCGTGATTAAAGCAGGAGCCGACAGCGTGCGAGTGGGCATAGGCGGCGGATCACACTGCACCACCAGGCTTGTGACTGGAGTTGGTAGGCCACAATTAAGTGCTGTAATAGAGTGTGCAAAAATAACTCAAAAACATAAGGTGGGTTTGATATCGGACACGGGAATTAGATATCCGGGTGACATTCTTAAGGCAATTGCCTGCGGTGCCGATGCCGTTATGATAGGTAGTCTGTTTGCCGCTACCAACGAGGCTCCTGGTGAAATAATTACCAGGAAAGGTAAGAAGTATAAAATGTCTTGGGGATCAAATACCGAAACAGCTATGCTTAAAAAGCAACATGGGTACTCGTCCTCATTTACCATAACTGCGCTGGTTAGTTTTCTACGCTCAATTAAACACGCCATCTTGAATAAAGAAACGGAAAACAAACCCACTCTCCTAGAAGAAGGCGTGGAGGGCCTTATCCCTTATAAGGGTAGCGTTACTGAAGTTATTGATCATTTGGTTTCAGGAGCTAGAAGAGGCATGTGGTATATGGGAGTAAAGGATCTAGCTGAGCTTCACGATAAAAGTAGAATCGTATTAGTGACTCAGAGCACAAAACAAGAAAATTTACCCAGAATTTAGATCAAATGTTATCGAAGATCCGACACTGGATTATTCGCTCGGTAGTTTCCGTAATCGCTTGGGATTTTGACGGTACCTTTTACCAGAGCAAGAGTCTGGATCATGATTTGCAAGAATCTTATAGAAAATTCCTAGAGAGGGCCTTAAGGCGAAAAGTCACGAGGCGAGAATACCTGAAACTTGTCCAAACCCACGGATCTATATCAATCGCAGCCTCAAGGATTACCGGGAATAGCCGAATTAGCGTTATAGACGAGGTAGATAGATCAGTCAACAAAAGCCGCTATATTCACAAAAATAGTCAAATGGTCGAGCTAGTTACCTCTCTAAGTAAATATCGGCACGTTATTTTTTCGAATGCAGCCAAGGGTGACGTACTTAAAGGGCTTAAAAAAGTTGGATTTATGAAGGCTACCAGCCAAAAGCCTACCCCATTTGAGGCAATTATAGATAGACACTCGATGAGATATTTAAAACCTGACCGCCGAGCTTTTCAATATCTCCACAAGTACACCAATGAACCTAAATGGAAACACCTTGTTATTGGAGATTCCTTTCATCACGATATTTTACCTGCGCAAACGTACGGTTTCTGGGCAGTTCATATAACGGGTGTAAATGATTTGTTTTATCACTAGTTAACCGAAGCCGCTACAAACTTTTATGTATTTTTCTCAAAAATTTGCAGGCCGTTTAAACTCCTTTAAATCAGAAAACTCGAACGGAAACAATATCTGGTCCTCTCAAGAGATTAGTAAAGTAATTTCGGTGCTTACTAATATCCCCGGACTTACCCACTTAGATCTTAATTACCCCGATCACCTGACGGATATTAAACCCAGCTTGCTCAAATCCCTTATTTCCCGCCAGGGACTAAAATTAAATGGTGTGGCAATGAGATATTCTGGAAATAAAATATACGAAAATGGAGCTTTCATTCATCCCAATGAAAAAGTCCGTAAACAGGCAACAGATCTTACTCTGCGGGCAATAGACCTCTTGGCTTCCCTGAATGGTAATTTATTAACTGTTTTTTTGGGGCAGGATGGCTATGATTATCCTTTCCAAATCAACTATCAAGATAGCTATCAAACTCTAATAGGTACATTTCGTAGGATTGCTCTATACAACAAAAAAGTTAAAATAAGCATTGAATACAAACCCTTTGATCCCAAATCTTATAATCTATTACCCACAATGAGTGCAACACTCTTATTGATAAAGGATATAGGCTTACCCAATGTGGGGGTAACCCTAGACTTTTGTCATTCAATTTCTGCTCAAGAAAATCCCGCCCATGCAGCTTCAATGGCCCTTAGGCAAGATCTTTTGTATGGAATACACCTTAACGACGGTCATGGCCTCAGTGACGACGGACTAATGGTAGGGAGTATTCATCTTGCGCAAACGATTGAGCTTTTATATGTTCTTGCGCGTTATAACTATAAAGGAACTATTTATTTCGACACATTTCCTAAAGGGATAAACCCAGTAGAGGAGTGTCGCTTTAATATCCATAAAGTTATGACAATAAATCGCTTAATCAAAAACATAAACCCATCCAAGTTGAAAAATTTGTTAAAAAACCAAGATGGTATAGCAGCCAATAAGTTGATTTTGGAAAATCTTAAACTCTTCTCTAACAAGTCTTAGTGTCTATCATCATAGATATTTGAGAGCTTGAATAAAGATTGAAGAAATATCAAGTTCGATAATCTTTGGGGAAGATATCTGATGAGATATTGAGTTTGTAGTGATGAGCTTATCTACTAATTTAAAAAGGGTGCTAGTGTTAGGAATTTGCGGAAGTATCATATGCGTAACAATAGCATTTACTGAGGTTGCGCCGTTTTTTTTAAGCAGTCGTCCAGCCTCAATTAAGGTAGATCCTGTAATGACTCCATCATCGTAAAGTATGGCTGCTTGCCCCTCTACCTTTCCTTGAACGCTCGCTGCATAAACGCGGCCGGTACGCCTGTCTCTTCTTTTATCAACAAAAATTAGTGGGAGTTTAAGATTTTCAGAAAGCAATTGCACCCGCCTAACAGCACTTATATCTGGACATACGAGTACCGTATTTTTTCGCAGTAAAAACTTCTTGATATAACGGCTGAATAAATCGTTTGCAGTTAAATGATATGTTGGCAAGGAGAAAAATCCAAGGATATTCTCATTGTGTACATCCATCAAAAAGATCCTGTCGCAGCCGGAATTGGATAAAAGATTAGCAACTACTTTTGCAGAAATGGGCTCACCGAAGCGGTATGACCGATCCTGTAAAGCATAACTAAACCAGGGAATAAATAGAGTAACCGTTTTTGCCCCAACTCTTTTTGCTGCGTCTATCAAAAGTAGTAGCTCAATAATATTCTCATCAGTGGGGAAAGATAAAGATTGAACTATTATGACGTCCTTATTCCAAAGGGGCTTATTAATATAGATTCTTTTTTCGCCGTTGGGAAACTTGGTAATTTCTACTGGTACCTGAACCAATTTACCCTTTTTGGCAATTCGCTTGCACAAACTTGGGTTCGATGATCCTGAAATTATAACCATAGTCCTACTTTAGGCAGTAAGTTTCGTACCTTTCCTCCACATTCTATCTTGCCTTTGAACTACCTTTTTCATTTCATTAGTAGAAATCTTTTTTATTTTACCTTCTTCTAGTCTGTAAAAAACATTAGAGAATCCCCAAACAAGTGCACCAATATGCGAACTTATTATACTTGTAATATTTCTTTTGTCTTGCATTTCTCGGATTAAAGAAAAGGATTTTTTCTGAAAATCTACGTCACCAGAAACAAATATCTCATCCATAATAAGAATGTCGCACTCACTTGCCATAGCTATAGCAAAAGCTAAGCGAAACTGCATGCCGGTTGAGTAGGTAAAAAACGGTACATCGATAAACTCTCCAATTTTAGCAAACTTCTTTATTTTAGCCATTCTCTCTTTAATATCTTCTTTGTTCATCCCCGTAAGTAATCCGTTTAAATAAATATTTTCCTCGCCTGTCAACTCTGGATGAAAACCGGCTTCAAGGTTCATCAAAGAAACCATTTTTCCGTATTTTTCCACTTTACCAATGGTTGGAGTTGTTATACCAGAAATGATTTTTAGAAGAGTTGTTTTTCCAGCTCCATTTGGACCAACTATACCCACCTTTTCACCTTTTCTTATCGTCAAATTAATATCCTTGAGTGCCCAAAATTTCTCGCCGATTCGTCTTCCCAAAATGTTTCCTATCAGGGTTGGCTTTTGGTGGGTTACTAAATACTCCTTCCCAATATTTTCCAATTTTATTGCAATATCTGGCATATCTATAACCAATCGACGAATTGTTTTTGTAATTTCTTGAAAACAAATATTCCCAAAATTAATATTATTAATGTAATCAACAAATTTATTCCAATTAATAAAAGACTCAAGAACCCGTGATTAACAATAGCAATATGAAATAGTTCAATTATTGACGCGAGCGGATTCAAGAAAAAGATTTGTCGAAAATTGGATGGAATTTGAGAAAGAGTAAATATTATAGGTGTGATATAAAATCCTACCAAAAGCAGCGTGCTAACGATGTAGTCTACGTCTCGATACTTTACGTAAAGTGAGGCTGTAAATAAAGCTAAGCCTTCAGTCAGGACTATTAACCACAAAAGGGCTGGAATTATAAGTAAAAACTTAGAAAATACTAAAGCTTTTGTTATCAATAAAAACCCCAAAAGCAATAACATAGAGATTGATAGATGAATAAAATCAGCTAAGACAATCGATGTTGGTATAACCTCTGTTGGAAATTTAGCTTTTTGAAGAAGCCTGCGCTCCGCTACAATGCTCAATGTTGCTTTTTTAACAGAATTCGAAAAAAATGACCAAGCCAATATACCAGATATAAGGAATACGTAATAGTTTTGTATTTCAATAAAAAAGGAAACGACATAACCAATAATCAACATATGGAACAAAGGACTCAATAATGCCCAAAGGAAGCCTAGATAAGTTTTCTTATAACGGGCTTTTATCTCCTTTTCAGTCATGGCCCAGAGAAAGTCAAGATAGTGTACGCTTCTTTCCATACTCAAAGATATTTACACTTTATATCACAAGACATTTATGATTAACATTCAGGGTTGACCTTCTAATTATAAACGACCTATACTTTAAAATACTAAATACTGTGGAACCCGAGAATTCTCAAAACCAGCAACAGACCAACCAAACCAGCACTGGCGGTGAACCTTTACCTCCTTCGACTCAAGTTCCGCAACCAAGACCAGAATCTACACCTTTGGATGTAGTTTCTCCAGAAGTTTCGCCTAAAAGATCCAAAAAAGCTGTTACTATAGTGGCCTTGCTCTTAATACTGATAGCAGGCATCACTATATTTGTTCTTTATCTTAAAAAATCTACCCAACAAGAAATGGCTTCAAAACCCCAAGTATCAACAAAGGGAACTCCAAGTCCTGAGCAACCGATCGGACATTATATAGGGAGTCAAACCGTCGATCTTGTAGACGTTAGCGGAGGCACAAATTCAGGATTTGTAACTAGAAAAATTACAAAAGGATTAGTTACTCATACACTTCAAGCTCAGCTGCCAGATCCCGAAGAAGGATATATTTATCAATCTTGGATGATTCGCGATAATGAAGATCCCATACGTTACGCTATTTTAATTAAAGATGAACAAGGATTATATACACTCGATACCGAATTTAAATTCGACCTGACTGAGCCTCCTTTTACAACCTTTGAAACCATGCATAACACATTTATTGTCTCGAAAGAAAGTATTAATGATGATTTAATTGAAACGAAAATCCTCGAAGGAACTTTTACTCAATAACTAAACTCCAACTACTTCCTACCTGATGCTTAGTAGCGTTATACTTGCAAGATGATAGAAAAAATAAGACCGAATCCTTATGCTAATTCTTTAGTGAAACGATTTTTCGACCTGACAATGTCCTTTTTAGGATTTCTTTTCTTCTCTCCAATAATAATTTTAATATCGCTTTCTATAAAAATTGGTTCCAAAGGTCCGCCTTTTTTTATTCAAAAACGTGTTGGACTAAATGGGAAGCCGTTTAAAACAATTATGTTTCGAACTATGTATAAGGGGGCAGAGCGTGATCAGAAAAAATATGCTCATTTGAATGAGGCTGACGGACCGGTGTTTAAGATAAACAAGCTTGTTTTTCGCAGGCTCAAAATAAACAAGTTTGTGCATTGCTTCACTTCTCCCCGCCAGCAACTGCGTAGCTTTGGGCGGGGATTCGCGAAATCTGCATAAAAGACGACCCAAGGTTTGTAGGGATAGGTAAGTTTTTAGCCTAGCTTAGCCTGTAAATACTTTTTAAAATACACAATCCTCAAGGGAGCTTTGAAAGTATAAGCCGTTTTAATTCCGGGATTATTTTTCTTTCCGAGACTGGAAGAAATCTTCTAAGATCGTAGTCAATATCTTTATCCTCCCATCCTTTTATTTTCCTTATCAATTTTTTTAAATTAAAATCTTCTTTATAGAATTCCAATTTCTTTCCGATAAACTCCTTATCGAGAGCTCCCCCTTTAGATAACAAAAACCATAAATCAAAAAGGTCTCTGCCCTTTTCCCTTTTAGTTATGGCTCTTACTTTTTCCGCCAAAATCTCCTTTTGAGAAAGATGATCAACCACCACCGTAGATAAAATCGGAAGAGAAGTTTCTATTGGGCTGACCATTGGCTCAATCACCGATTCCCTTTTTGAGAAATCAAGCCTCACTGTTAAGGGTTGCTCAGAAATTTCTGTCGGTAAATAAATTTTAAAACTAAAGCCTTGAAGGGTTTTTAAGTCTTTTACTGAAATGTCAGGAAATTCGAAGGAGAGATTTTTAACTACCCTTTCTAAAATCCCCTTAATTTTGTCTTTAGATTCAAAAGTTGTAAAATCCATGTCTTCCGAGAATCTGCTTGACCCAAACACAAGCCTTAAACATGTTCCTCCCTTAAAATATGTATTTTTCAAAGTACTTTCTTTATAAAGCTTATCCAAGAATTTTACCTGAAGGTATTCCCTCAGAACAGTAAAACTATCAATTTCAAATTTTTTGGAAAGACCTTTTAAGGTAATTTCGTCAATCATGTTAGAATCATTTTTCTAATCAAAAATCTTTTAAGAAAAGGTTTGTCCATCTTTCTCAAATAATCTCTCAAAACTTTTTTATCGAGCGATGAAATGTCTAGTTCGTCCAGATCAACCCTCCTTATGCCTTTTGAAGATATATAGAGTGTGTCAAGAAAAGCTTTTTCGGGAGTCGCTATCAAAAAATCCTTGTTTTTAACATAACCCCAAAATAAATTCCTATTCAGGTGGGTGTATTCATATTCTTTTGAAAAGAATATCTTTTTTGTGCGCTTAATCGTGGCAGAAGTTAAAGTATAGGTAAATTGAGGTAAAACCCCGTAAAAGCTCAGGGCGGATTCAAAACTGACATAAGATGGTTGAACTAAAAAGTTTGCCAACTCAAAATCGCCATAATCAGCGCTCGCCAAAACATACTTCCCCTTAATTACCCTTATCAAAATACCGTTCTTGTTAAGTCTCTGGAGTGTTTTGTTAAGTGTATTTTGATTTTCTATCTTAAAAAGTCGCGCAAATTCAGCCTCAGTTACAAACTTTAATCTTTTTTCTTCAAGAGATAGTAGGATTTTCATAGTAGTTAACGATGTCATATCTAGTACAAATTTATACCAAATGTTGTGTCGTGTCAAGGACCTGTTTTCTCATACATTTCTATATACTCTATATAATATACAGTTTAAAGAATCGTGTAAAAACTTCCACTCTATCTTTACAGGACCCTTGTTTTAAGATTTTTCTTGATTTATTGTTTATTTCTAACAATGCTAATGTTGCTGAGATGGCTGAAAAATTAGTTCTACATTCTTACTACAACTCTTTTTCAAAGCGTCTTCTTGATAAGGCTCCGTCTTTACTGGGTCTAATTTTATCCTTACCTCTTTTTTTAATAATTGCTATCTTAATCAAATTAGGCTCAAATGGCCCATCGTTATTCAAACAAAAGCGGGTTGGTAAAGATGGTAAGGTATTTACTCTTGTCAAATTCAGAACAATGATGGTCGGCGCACAAGTACTACAAAGTAAATACAAACACTTAAATGAGGTAGACGGGCCGGTTTTTAAGATAAGGGATGACCCAAGATATACAAAGTTTGGCAAACTCTTAGCAAGAACCGGGCTGGATGAACTCCCCCAACTTATTAATGTAATTAAGGGTGAAATGAGTTTAGTTGGACCAAGACCCTTGCCCGTCAATGAAGCTAAGAAATTAACTAAGGCTCAAAAGATAAGAGAACTAGTCAAACCTGGAATAACCAGTTCCTGGGTCATTTCAGGCGCTCACGATTTAAAATTTAACGAGTGGATGAGGTTGGATAAAGTTTACGTTGAAAATGCCTCCCTTTCAAAAGACCTTGAGATTCTTTTTAAAACTTTTCTAATTGTTACGCGGCAAACTATTAAACAACTGGCAAAAAAGACCAAATTTTAATCACTTCTCCTTTGTAAATGAATATAGCTTGGTGCCTTTTTCGTTGTAAAAGTCGAGTATCAAAGAATCTTTGTCTACCTCAATGAGTACATATCCATGACTTTCAGATGAAAATGGGCTGTTGTTGGGCAAAATCTCATAAACTTCGGCTCCACCGCCTCCTGAAACAACATGTTCGACTCCGCAGATTAAGCCTAAGTGCTCCAGGTCATGGGAATGACCAGCCAGATACAAATCAAACTTGCCGCAAATCGCTTCCTGCAAAAGACTTTTTTTATCAGGGTACTTATCAATATATGCTTTTGAATTCGTGTATATAGGATGATGGCCGGCGACAATTTTCCAGGTTGAGCTTGATTTTTTGATTTCATTATCGATCCAAGCAATCTGCTCTTGATTGAAATTCTCACTATCGATAACAAAAAGATCCAGCAAATCTGAAAAACTCTTCCTGTAATAATAATTGGGAAATTTCCACTTCGTGGATAAATTGCCATATGTGATATAGCATTCTTTACAGCCTAAATAGTCATGATTTCCCATAGCAATATAAAAGGGAGCGTCTATGTCCTTGTAGGGAATTTCAAATAAATTAGTAAACTTTGCGTCGGCTACCGACTCAACTCCCTTGTCATATATCACATCACCCAGAAGAATTACTGCGTCGCAAGTTCTATACTTACAGGTATCGGTAATTGATGAGGCGACATCCAACTGTTTCTGGCTTCCTGTTCCCGTATCGCCCAATGCAACAAGAAGAAGACTTTCATAATTTTCTGGAATATCACCTTTGTCCTTACTCCTATGCGCCAACCCGAGATAAATCCCTGAAATAAGTAAAGTTACTATCAGGAAAAATATTGCCTTTTTTAGCCTTCTCGGTTTACCAAATTGCGCTCTACCTGACACAATTTAGTTTACAATATATCTGAAGAACACGGAGTGAGCCAAAACTATTCAGTTTTTTCTTGTATTCCAAGTAGCCAAAGCACGGCTTCTTTTTTGTATCTGCGGTCGCCGCGGGAGTTAATGCGAATTGCCGGAAGTTTTCCCCGCTTTCCCCAACGCTTAATAGTTAATGGGGATACTCTTAGAAGTTCTGCTACCTCGCGCACGGTGAGTAAGTCTGGGAGTTCATGTAATTTTACTTTCTTTTTTAAATCAGCCATGCTTGGTGATCACTGTTCACTAGTTATACCTTTTCTGATACGGTCCCGAAGCTAGCAAATATCTTTCCTAATCACACAGTATCAAAGGAGAACAACACATGTCAATAGTTATTTTTAAGATGTAAAATAGTCAGGTGGTAAAAAGGGTAGCAAAAACTCATTCGTTTAGTGTCTGGAAAAGGAAAATAAGCTCAAAAGGTAAACCTTTCTATCTTGAATATGTGTCATTAAATGAAGCCTCTGAAAGCGTAATGATTATTCCATTCACAAGTAAAATGGAGATACTTTTTATTAAAAAGTATTTTCCAGCAGAAGATACTATTGAACTAGTTCTTCCTGGAGGAAAAATAAAAAAAGGACAATCAAAAAAACAAACTGCAAATAGAGAACTTATAGAAGAAATAGGATTTGGAGCAAAAAAATTAAAACATCTGACTACATTAAATATACTTCCAGCTTATTTTGTAGGTAAAACTTATGCATTTTTAGCCGAAGATTTATATAAGAGCTCGAAATTTAAACCAGATGAAAGAGAAGAGTTGAGTGTGGTTAAAATGCCACTTAAAAAAGCAATTTCTTATATAAAGAAAGGCAAAATCAAAGATGCAAGAACAACAGCTACAATACTTTATTTAACTACTTTCTTTCCACGCCGTTTGAACTAAAACTTTTGCCTTCTATTCCCCATGGCCTTTTTTCACCGGCAACTAAACTTAACAGTCTCTCTCTGAATACTGGTTCAGATAAAAATTCCGCAACACTGGGGGAAACATACATCCTCCAGGTTTCATCTCCTTCCCTCATCCGCTCTCTAATTTGACTTCCACGTATACCGTCTTCGCGGTCGTTAAGATTAATAATTTCAAGATTCAAACCACTTAATACCAAATTGTTGACAGCGGAGATTGTCTTTTCTGAACCCGAAAAAACAGCATTAATTTTTTCTTCGCTGAACCCTGTAATAAGAGTTTGCTCCAAACTAATATCCGGGAACAACGGAAAACCGATAACTCGTACACTTCTAATACCACTTTCTGCCAGAGACAGGCTGACACTTTTTTGAGATTCACTCCCGCTTAAAAAATTATCTCTACTGGATAAACCTCTCCAATCAGCAACACCAACTAGAAGCTCGATTTCATGAAATTCTTGTAAAATGTATTTCACTACATCCAGGTGTTGATTATGAAATGGTTGAAATCTACCTAAAAATACTCCTCTTTTTTTCATTGATTCAGTTTCTCCCAAAAAACTTTTAAAGGAAAGGTTGGAAATGCAGTTAATATTCTTTTTAGCGTTTGGTTACTGGTTGCAAGCCTCCAAATCCACTCAAGTCCCCTATCCTCAACCCATTTTGGTGGAAGTTTTTCCTTTCCGGAAATATATTTAAATGTACCGCCTACAACCATTGCTCCACCGATTTCTAATTTTTTATACCATCGGTACACCCACTTTTCTTGTCTTGGAAACTTAAAAGCAACAAACAAAAGATGCGGATTAAATTTGTTAATCTCGCCTATAACATAGTTTTGGGTCTTCTCATCTTTTTTGGTTATTGGCTCACCCTCAATATTCAGCATCGGCCCGGCTTGGGCTTTTATAACAACTGCTTTATAAGTTTTTTCAAGATCTGACTTTGTACCTGCCGCTTCACCTCTTTCTCCTCCCAGTAAATATACCCTCCACTTTTTTCTATTAGCTAAATTTATAAGATCTAAAAACATTTTCCTGCCGGAAATAACCTCAAAACCTTCCGTTACTTTATTTCTGTCTACAATAGTTAAGAAACCCACACCAAGACCTTGGACAAAAAGGGCTAAGGCACGTCTTCCTATCCCTTTGGGGTTAGGTAAGCTCAAAAATTTCTGAGCCTGAGCCAACCCGATACCGTCGGGAAGAGACACATCTGCAGAATTAAGAATTTTTTTAAGATCCGGGTCTTTTTGAGCCTGCATTACAATTTCCGGGTTTGGAGTTACAATATAGAATACCTTTCTGCCTAAAACCGAGCTTCTCACTAATCTTAGCACTGAGGCGGTCGAAGTGCCATCGACTTTAACACCTAATATATAACGGTGTTCTCGGTCATTTTCGACACTTCCCTTTTTATCTTTTTGTGTTATTTTTTCCATTATTTTTGTCTAGCCTCAAAAAAGTTATTTCTTGTTTACTGAAGTTTAATAACTACCGTGATATTAAGCAAAAAATAATTAAAATTACAAAACCTATATTAAAAATGCAAAACTTTATACATTATTAATTTATTACTTAATAATAGTCCATGCTAATGATGATACTACAGGCTGATATTCTAAATCTTTCCACACTTATATTTACACATTTTGTGCAAAATCTTCCTGCATTATTTAGCCTTATACTATAAGTAGTTATCCTCAATCCTTCCCCAATTGTTTTCACTTTTGTAACCTAATATATAGGTTATCCATCTTGCCTCATTCTAATTAATATAAACTGGTATATTAGATTTAAGAATTATGATTTATGATTTAAGAAAAAAGGGCCTGTAACAATTATTATCTTCTCGTGGTCACGCTACGTTTCCAAAGTTCTATATTTTCTAAAACCACTCCAGTTCCTCTTACTACACAAAGCATAGCATCTTCGGCAACGTGAGCCGGAACTCCAGTTTCTTGAGTCATCAGCTTATCAAAATTTCGAAGCAGACTTGTGCCGCCACTCATTACAATTCCCTTATCAATAATGTCAGCCGCAAGCTCCGGCGGAGTATCTTCCAAAACCGCCTTCACCGCACCTATAATCTGCATTAGCGGTGGTTTTAATGCCTTAACGATTTCATTTGAACTAATTGAAATACTTCTTGGAAGTCCAAATATAAGATCACGGCCGGAAATATTCATTTTATCTTCCTTTTCAAGCTTGGTAGCTGAACCTATTTTTATTTTTATATCCTCAGCTGTTTGATCTCCAACAATTAGATTATGCTCTTTTTTGAGATATTCTTGTATTGCTTCGTCTAGTTTTGTACCTGCGACTCGGACTGACTTATGTACCACTACTCCACCTAGTGAGATTACCGCTGCTTCAGCGGCACCTCCACCTATATCTAATATCATATGTCCTGATGGCGCTGACACCGGAATTCCTGCTCCTATTGCAGCAGCTAATGGTTCGTCGATTAAATATGCATGAGCTGCACCTGAGGCTAAAGTGGCGTCAAGTGCCGCCCTTCTTTCTACCTGAGTACAACCTGCTGGTACACAAATCATAATATCGGCTTTTAGAAGCTGGAAGCGCCCAACCACTTTGCCTATAAAATACTTAAGCATTGCTTCGGTTACTTGATAGTCAGCGATAACCCCTTCTCTCATTGGACGTGAGGCAATCAGACTTTCAGGAGTACGTCCGAGCATGCGCTTTGCATCCTCTCCCACCGCTACGACTTTATTGTCATCCGCGGATATGGCAACCACAGTTGGCTCATTGGCAACAATCCCCTGACCTGCAACCCAAACTAGGGTGTTGGCGGTGCCTAAATCAATGGCTATTCTTTTCCTCAGCATTTTTTATGACATTCTCCCCGCACTAAAGTGCGGGGTTTCTCTTCTGAAAGAGAATGACATATCAGCGTTCAATTCCTCCGTGAGCTAAAAGCTCACGGTTTCTTTGAATACTGTTATGAAGTACGAACTAATCTCTTTCGATTCGTTTAAGCATTATAATAATGTAAAGGGTCTCCAGCAAGAGGAAATTTAAGCAAAGCTAGTTTCTCGTAAACTCGAAATAACAAATAATCAGCTTGAGGCGTGGTATAATCCTGCTGTGGGTAAACAACGAGTCCTTTTTTTTCTAATCACTTTATTTGTTGTTGCCGTTCTTGCGGTTTTTGTATCGGTTTATGCACGGGGATATCGATTTAGTTTAGACGAATTGAAATTCCTTCCCAATGGTCTTTTTGTAATCAAATCGGTCCCCGACGGTGCCCAACTCGTTATTAACGGTAACCTTATTTCAGCAACAAATACAACTTTAGACCTAAAGCCGGGTACATACGATGTAACAGTCAGAAAAGACAACTTTATAGATTGGAAAAAAAGACTGGTAATAGATAAAGAGGTTGTTACAGAGGTAACGGTACATTTATTCCGTTCTACCCCCTCTCTTTCATCTGTGACATTTTCAGGAAGTTTAAATCCTGTACCCTCTTATGATTTGAGCAAAATTGCATTCATTGTACCGTCCGACCCCAACTCAGGCATAGCAGATAAAGAAGGTCTTTGGGTAATAGAGGCGGTTAATTTACCTATTGGCTTTGCCCAAGATCCCAAAAGGATAACTGACGGTAACTTATTAGAAGCTGATCTTATATGGTCTCCGGACGGAAGGGAAATTTTATTTGAGACCTCAACCGGAAGCTACCTAATAGATACCGGTACATTTACTCCTCAAAGCCAAAGGGTTAATATCCGACAAAGTAGATCGGAGATACTCGCAAAATGGGAGCAAGTGCGTCTAAAGGAGCATAATTCCCAGCTTAGAAAATTACCCGAGGAATTAAGCGAAATATTATCTTCGCGCACGTCTTCTTTTCTTTTTTCGCCTGATGAGGATATGGTTTTATACACCGCAAGCGCCTCCGCGGTAGTCCCAAAAGGGCTAAAAAATGAGCTTCCAGGGGCGTCAACTCAGAAAGAAGATAGAGAATTAAAAGAAGGCAGTATTTATGTCTATGATATTGAAGAAGATAGAAATTTTCTGATTGACAGTACACCATCCGACTTGGTACTTGGAGGTGAAGTGATAGATAATCCAAAAAGGAGGCTTTCCTGGTTTGCAACTTCAAGGCATTTGGTATTAGCAGAAAAAGATAAAGTAACTATCATGGATTATGACGCAACTAATCGCCAAGTTGTCTATTCTGGCTCTTACGTTACTCCTCACGCCTTCCCTACGTTAAGTATTGATAGGCTATTAATTCTCACTAACTTGGGTGCCAACAGCTCGCTCCCAAATCTGTATTCATTAAGTTTAAAGTAAGCATTCCGTATATAGTATATTGGGAAAAGTATATTGGGAATGTGGTAAAATACTATTGCTCGCCCTCATAGTTCAACGGACCCCGTAAAGTCCTTCGGACAACGGGGCAAGTAGAACTAAGCCGCTATAGCTCAACGGACCGAGCAGACCCGTCCTAAGGGTAAGATGGGGGTTCAATTCCCTCTAGCGGCACTAAATTTGCAGGCTTGCCCCGCATATTCGAATTTGCGACGCGAGCACGTAGTACCTGGAAGCAACTGAGAGTTGTGCGGGGTTCGATTCCCGGTGGGGGCACTATATTTCGGTCTGCAAAAATCAAGCAATTCTTTCTCCCGAACCGGCGCTTCCTTCCTTATCAATCCTACGTAGTATTTCCTCATCGGCCTCATCTGCCATACCGTTCATCAAATCCAAAGTATCCAAAAATCTTTTAACGTATCTCGGGTTGCCTAAATTTGGTGTAAAGGATTTAAGCCCGCCTGAAGGAATATACCTTTCTTCTTGAGTCCGTCTTAAACTCTGGTCACCTCTACTTACAGCCGGCTTCAAATATCTTCCAGTTCTTCCTGTTCTAATATCTGATCCCTCTGTGTAGAAATCACTATCTACTTCAATTCTTCCTTCCTTCCACTTTACCCCAGGAAGTTCACTGTTTATATAACCTTTTATTGTGGAAATAGCTAAACCAGTCTCACGGGCAACCTCTTCAAGCGTCATGCCCGAAAATCTATTAAGATTCTCAATAAAGTATTTTTTCTTACTTTCCATGGTGAAAGTATATCACTTTTGATGACTGCTTTTGTGTCAAATTACGTTGGATGCTTGGCCTTTCAGCCCTCGTCTTTTCTAGACGACATCCCAGCCAGTTTGTTTTTTTTTCTAGTATTTTTTCACACTTGATGCTATGACATTCTCACCACGCTGATAGCGCGGTGTTTCTCCTCTAAAGGAGAATGACATATCAGCGTTCACTTCATCCCCGATGTTACATCGGGGTTTTCTTGAATGTGTTATAATATAGGTTCCTGAATTCGAAGTGCATTTAGGAGGAATTTATGGAAAGATCGCTTTGGGATAGACTGTTAAGACGACCAGATTGGGACCCAAACAAGTTTAACCGCCGCCTAGGGAGGGCATTGATAGACAACGGTGTTCCTCACACATCAGTTGAAGGTCAGGTCATTATGGACTCATTCTCTCCCGATGATCCTCGGGCAAAAGCTGCAATAAGACAGGCCACAGGTGCCATGCACGGCCTAAATCCAGATGGTCGGGCCACTGAAAGGAACAGATAAGATCTGAATTAGATCTCTACAATAACCACAATCTCTCCTCTAGTCTTTTCTTTAGAAATCTTCTGATGAACTTCTTTACCCTTCTTAAATTGGGGATTGCCTTTCATTAAAAACTAACAATATAATTTGATTGACAGGCTATAGTATGGGAAAAATCGCTTCTTTAATAAACAGATTAAAAATACCTAAACTATCCAAAACCCTTATTCCCCTTTTAGCAATTACCTTCTTGGTCTTAACGATCTCAGTTTCAGTAAATCAAGTCCAAAAATCTCAATCAATCCGTTCTGAGGCAGCTACGGTTACATGTCAAAACAGCTTCAGTGATACATTTAATTCTTTAAACACAAGTCGGTGGTATAGATCGGGGAAAGTAAGTATAGCCATCAACAGACTAAGCTTACAAGCACCAGCGACTACAAGTGGAACTACTTACTCAGAAATTAAAACAATAAACACATATTCGGGAGATTTGGAAGCCGAAGTTGATTTTTTCAGTTTGACAGGATATTCGGGAACTACAAACGTCGCTCAACTTACACTTGACGACAATAATGGAAGTTGGGTTAACGTGCGCTGGGTCAAAGATCCTAATTCCTATTTAGATCTATTTTATGTTAAGAATCGTACAAACGCCGGAGATGGAGAAAATGTCACCCTTCCAACTGACAAATCTAACTTTAAAATTAGGATCAAACGGGTTGGAAACCAGGTATTTGGTTACTATAATATAGGGCAAGGGTTCAAAAGGTTACCCGGATTAACAACCGAATTAAACGGTCCTATCAGCATATCTCTTTCATTAGTCAATTTTGCCGCGACTCAAACAACCACTGCTCAGTTTGATAATTTAGTTGTCAGATGTCCGGCGCAAAATACTACAACTTCAGTCGGCTCTTATTTTTTCTACTGGCACAATTGCCCCTCTGGCAATTGTGATACATCAAAAATGCCATATCTGCCCAGTAATCAATCCTTTTATTCAGCCACGAATCTTGACTGGTACAAAGCAGAATTTAAAGACTATGTAAATTCGAGAATTGATGCTGCGATTGCCGTTTCTTGGGGTAGCCTGCATCCTAGCTTAACATGGTTCAGAGATACTTCAGCAGTACCTTTAATGGTACGGGCAATTCAGGAAACTAGTTTGCCTTTGAAGATTGGTTTTTTGGATGATACAAATTCGGTCGTTGCTGAATGGAACTTGGACAATGGACGGGACTACACATCACCAACAGACAACCCTTCCGCTCTTAAAATGCCTTTAAGCAACGATGCAAACTGGTCTTATTTTTATGACAGAAAAATTAAACCTTTCTTCACAATGGTTCCACAAAATCTTTGGTGGACACATAATGGACAATCTCCCAACCAAGGAGGACGACCAATTCTACTAATTTATGACGCTGCCAGATCTTTCTCTGACCTGGAATACAGCGATGAGATGTGGTATGCGATTAAAAACGCTTTCAAGAGAGATTTTAAGAATAGCCAAGGAGCAGATATTGATCCATTCGTAGTTTTGGACTATTCCTGGTTTGATTTTAATTCGCAAAAATCAGCTCTCGAGGGAAGAGTCGACGGCCGTTTCATTTGGGCAGGGGGTAACAATTCGATCCCCAGAGTACAAACTCTCAGAAATTTTACTACAGCCTCAATTGATCCAGGTTTAATATGCCCATCAGGACAACAATATGAAGGATGTGTTTCAAGCCCCAGAAATATATCTTTAACAGGTGCTAACGGAGATGAAGGAGCAAGATTACGAAGCATGTTCGAAACACACGCCCAGAATGTCAACTTAGCTCTAATTGAAACATGGAATGAACTTTGGGAAGCGACTCTAATTAGCCGAGCCAGCAATTATCCTACGAACGAAGGCGGTACTTTACCAAATCATTATTATTTAAATCTAACCTGTAGAGAAATCTCAGGAATAAAAAATTCCGGTAGTTGTCAATTTTAAGCTCAAATTTCAACCACAACCACCATCTCTCCCCTAACCCTTTCTTTCTCAAGAATATCATGAACTTCTTTTATTGTCCCTCTATAAAGGGTTTCATAAATTTTGGTTAGCTCGCGGGCAATCAAGATTCGTCGATCACTCCCAAAGAATTCTTCTAAAATTGAAAGTGTTTTTAAAATACGGTAAGGTGATTCGTAGAAAGCGAAGGCAATTTTTCCCTCTTTTATCCACTCAAAAAGTTTTTTTCTTTTCTTCTTAGGTAAAAATCCCAGAAATACAAACTTGTCTGCCCGAAATCCTGAAACAGATAATGCGGTTGTTATCGCCGAAGCTCCCGGAATAGGCACAATTTTGATTGAAGGGTCGTTTACCAGAAGGAAATCTATTAACTCATTTCCGGGGTCTGATATACCGGGAGTTCCTGCATCGCAAACCAGTGCGATTTTCTCTCCCCTCCCCAATCTCTGCAATATTTCTAATTTCTTCTCATCCCCCGAGTGTTGGTGATATGATATCAATTTAGCATTTATCATTGGCCATTTATCATTTAATAAAGAAAGTAATTTCTTTGTAATTCTAGTATCCTCTGCCAATATCAAATCAACTTCTTTGAGCACTCGAAGAGCTCTAAGTGTAATATCTTCAAGATTTCCGATAGGTGTTGCGACTATGTATAGCGTCCCAGTTATTTGATATAATTCTATCAGTTTCTTTATGTCTATTGAAATTATACCTGACCAGCTATCAGCGCATCAGAGATTTCTTGGCCTTTATGCACAATTGAAGTGCGAGAAGCCACAAGGTGAAGAATTATCAAGACTGTTTGATGAAATGGCCGAGGCGCAAAAAATTGCTTTTTCGGAAATTCCTATTTCGCGACTAGCACGTAATGTCACACCATTAGCAGAAAGGATAAAGCAAGCTTTCCGGGGTGTAGTTCACCGGTAGAACGCTCCGTTCGGGACGGAGAGGCACTGGGTTCAATTCCCAGCACCCCGACAATATGAATCAGGCAATAAAAACCATTATTATCTCAGCAATTGTCGGAGCGCTTGTCGGAAGCGGCGTGACTTTTCTTTATCAAAATAAGCAAAAATCAACCGAGCAAGAACTAATCAAGGAATTCTACGAGATCGAAAATGCAGTTTACGTTAGTCCCCACGGTTTGCGCCAAAAAATGTCCAAAGGACAAACAAACGATTATATATTAGTCGATTTGCGAAGTCAGGAAGAATACGAAAAAGAGCATATTGTTACAGCGGTGAGTGTGCCTGCCTATAAAGACCCGAATACTTCTGCCTATGACGAGAGAGATCGCATCATCGGGCAATTTCAAGAATTGATAAATAAAAGTCCGAACAAAGAGATTATTGTATACTGCTACAGCATGCCTTGCATGACCGGGAGGAAAATCGGCAAAATGCTGACCGAAAACGGAATTTATGTTAAACATCTTGGGATTGGTTGGAATGAATGGCGATATTTTTGGAATCTGTGGAACCACGATGGCGAAACGCCGACAAAAGTTGAGGATTTTGTAGTCAGCGGCAAGGACCCGGGTGTCCCCAAAATGCAGGAGCTGCCTTCACCATGCAGCGAGGGAGATTTTAGTTGTTAAATGCGACCAAAAAATGCAATATTCCATTTGGATTCCTATTCAAGGAAAAGCAGGTCAAACCCTTACCGATTTGGTTAAAAGACTTGCTAAAAAATATAATGGCCCCGTATTTGAGCCTCACCTAACCCTACTCTCTCCTATTCCTGAGAAAAAAGAGACAGTCATAGAAAAAGCGAATGAGATAGCAAAAAGTATTAATCTATTTAAACTGACTACCGCAAATATTGATTACGGCAATACCTATTTTCAGTGCGTGTTTATCAAAGTAAATACTTCTAAGCCTTTAATAGAAACCGCTTTGTTTGCCCGAACTCTTTTCGGAATTAATAGTACCTTTATTCCCCACATCAGTCTCTTTTATGGAAAGGTTACAGACAAAACGCGCGAGGGAATACTCAAGAGTGTCAAACTCCCCAAGCTATCATTTATAGCTGAGAAAATCGTGGTCGCCCCTGCAGGAGAATCAGCTCCCGATCCTAAAGATTGGACGCATTTAGCAGAAATACCTTTACAATTCTAAAACCTCCACTAACTGTTTTATCATAGCGACAACAACTGGCGGAGCCAAAAGGCTATTTGATTCAACCCCGTTATCATCTTTTATCGTCCACGGTTTCTCGATAACATTTACCACTCGTTTCTTTGGATCCCAAGTAAAGCTATATTCGGGAGTCAATTCGTAGTCGTCAAAATATTTATTAGCCTCTTTGGCAGGTACATGATTCCTTAAAAGAATCTTTGGGACGCCATGTAAAACAAATACGTTTCTTATAATTTCATCGTCCTTTTGCAGGCGCTCACTAATGGGTGCAATTCCCAAATTGTCTCCTTCTTTGGCTTCCATCCGAGCTCCTGGGCATTTTGGATTATCGCAAACCAAGTAAAACTCCTCATTTTCTCTATCATATTCAATCTTACTTGTAATTAGGAGTTTTTTATTTCTTGAAGTTTGGCAAAGCGGACAAACTACACGATATTTAATCCTTTCATTGATTACTGACTCCGGAATATCTATCAAGATAAAGGTATCGGGGTCGTTTCTATAATTAATCAAATCCCTGAAATAAAGTGAGTAGGAAACCTGATCGCTCTCCCTGGGTAAACCGTCTAAAAATATACTTTTCCCTTCCAGCTTTTCTATATGGATTTTAAGAAGTGCCAAAACAAACTCGGTTGGTAGAAGAGTTTTTGTGCTTCTTTCTAAAAGCGTTTTGACCGCCTCGTCAAAAGAAATATAGCCTCTGTAAAGTTGTCTTAGCCTCTTATATTCTTCACTTTTTTCAAAGCTTTTCCAGTTTACATGAATATCACGGACAATGTCTCCAACCGATACGTGTTCAATCTTATCCTCTCCAAAAATCTCCGTAAAAAGTTTGGCATATGTGCCTTTGCCTGAATTTTTTTTGCCCAAAAGATAGGCAACGAAGGTATTTTTGTCCAAAAAGTTTCTTAAATGCCCAATCTCATCCCCAACCTTGGCCTCAAAATAATCTTTGCGTCCTTTTGGGCTTGAGAGGTCAAATTTTTTATTAAGTTCGGGAACTTTTGTGTCAACAATCGGAAATTCTAAACCCTTCATAGAAATTACATTAAGAGGCGTTCAAAACGGGCTTGATCTTTATACGGTCCTATTATGGCCAGGTTCAATCTTTCCGGCCTAAAGAGCTTCTTGGCTTCCTCTAAAACGTCCTCCACGCTTACCGCATCAATCCTTTTAAAAACCTCTTCGGGTGTCAAAATTTCTTTCAGAAACAAGGCTTGCACGCCGTAGAAGTCGTTTACATCCTTTGTATCCTCCAAAGCCAAGGCCAGATGACCTTTGATATATTCTTTTGCCTTCCTGAGTTCCTTTTTGTCAACCCCTGACTCGTTATTGGCCAACTTGTAATGTTCTTCCAAAGTAACTTTTATGGCTTCGTGGGCGCGTTCTACGTCCACGCCAGCATATGTACCGATATAGCCTGTTTCTAAATATCTTTCCGTTGAGGTACTTATTGCGTAGGCTAGTCCCCTTCTTTCTCTAACTTCGCTAAATAGCCTCGAGCTCATCCCCCCACCCAAAATTGCGGAGAGGAGAGTTTGAGCGAACCTTCCTTCGTATTCTCTTCCATCTGCCAAAAATCCCAAAATAAAATGCGCCTGTTCTTTCTTTTTGGGATGGAGCTTTACCTGAGGCTTCTTTTGTTTAGATTTGAAAAGAATTTCGCTAGTTTTCTTAAGATTTTTCCTATTCAGATTTTCAAAATACTTTTCAGCTAATTTTAAGGCATCCCCCTCTTTTATTCCTCCAGCTATTGTAAGGAGCATTTTTTGAGGATAATAATGTGTCGATCTATATCCTAAGAAGTCAGATCGACTTACACCTCTTACAGTTTTCTCGCTACCTGCAATATCCCTTCCTAAAGGATTTCCCGCAAAAATCAATTGCTCAAATACGTCCCCGATTTTCATCATTGGTGTATCTTCATGCATCCTAAGCTCCTCAATAATTACCCCCTTTTCCTTTCCAATTTCCTCCTGCGAAAGCAAAGGATTTAAAACCATGTCGGAAAGAACGTCGAGGGCTTTATTGATATTAGACGACCTTGCTTTAATGTAAAAATTGGTCCAGTCTTTAGAAGTTCCCGCATTAAACTCTCCTCCAATTTCATCAACCGCTTCTGCAATTTTCTTAGCAGAAGGTCTCTTCTTGCTCCCTTTAAAAATCATGTGCTCTAGAAAGTGGCTGATGCCATTTATTCTCTCTTCTTCAAATCTCGAGCCTGTTTTCACCCATACGGTAACCGTCGCTGATTCGAGTGAAGGCATAGGTACACAAATGACTTTTATTCCATTACTCAATTTACCCAAATTGTATTTCATATCTTTTTAGCACCCCCAAAATTATTTGTGATACTATTGTACAAGATAAACTCCTATGAAAAAAGACTCTCCCTACCCAAAACACGTGCTCGGTGAGCACATAGTCCCCTTTCAGTTGACTTTTGATAAAGACGAAACTGTCGAAAATACGCTTTCCTTTATCCGAAAGAAAGTTGGTAGTTGGCCAAACACTGAAAATATATATGTCCTAGATAAAAATAAGAAATTGATAGGTTCAGTTGAATTTAAAAAATTAGTCTCAGCCCAGCCAGAAGTAAAACTTTACGATTTGATGGAAAAAGCTTTTGCTCTTACTGACCACTCTCATCAAGACACAGCAATTAAGCTCGCAGTTAAAGAAGGCATAGAATCGATTCCCATTATCGATCAAAATGGGCATTTCCTAGGGATAATAGATGCAGGACAAATATTTAAAATCATGCACGAGGAGCATATCGAGCGCCTGATGCATTTTTCGGGAATATTGAACGACGAATCGTTAGTCCGGCCTTATACCTCAAAAACGGTCACGGTCGTTAAAACAAGACTTCCCTGGTTAATATTAGGATTATTTGGAGGATTATTGGCAACCTCGATTGTTGAGCGCTTCTCTCACACACTTGAGGCGCAGTTAGCCTTGGCATTCTTTATCCCTTTAATAGTTTACATGAATGCGGCAGTAGGAGCTCAAACCCAAACTATATTTGTTCGCTATGCCGCATTGGAAAAAGTGGGTTTATCCAAATCTCTCTTTTATGAATTAAAGGTTGCGGTGCTTGTTGGGACGGTACTTTCTTTGGGAATTTTTCTTTTTACTCTCTTATGGTTAAAAGATATTAATCTTTCCAAAATTGTTGGATTTTCGATGTTTTGCGGAATTTTATCCTCTGCGTTTATTGGTACAATAACACCCTGGTTATTACAAAAGACTGGCCGTGATCCTGCAATTGGTACTGGTCCATTTACAACAATCCTTCAGGATCTGTTAAGTATTATTATTTACTTCTCAATCGCGCAGGCATTGCTGTAACAAGCTAGTTTAGGAGTTTAAAACCCTGAAGTCGTACCCCGACGATCTGCTTCTTCCTCTTCATGGCCGGAATTGGCCGGTCGATAGTCCGGGTGGATACGGGCTAAGTCTACTTGTCTGGCCAATTCTCTAGCTCTATCCTCTGCAGGAATTTGAGGGGAAAATTCGATTGTCCTCTGTCCCGGAGCTTGATTTTGTACTTTTCTGCGTCTTTCTGTTATCATGGTATTCAGGCTCATACAAGCCTAAGAAAAAGATACTTTCTCACATTTTGGTAGGAGTGTCAATACCCAAGATATTAAGGCCGTTTTTGAGAATCTGGCCGGTCGCAAAGGTTAAGGCAAGCCTAAACCTTGCAACATTTGACATTTGACTTTTGACATTTGACTCTATAATTCTGTGCTTGTTATAGAAATTGTTGAACTTTTGAGCTAAAGCAAAAAGATAGTTACAAAGCAGATTTGGAGAATAATTTCTTGCTGCATCTTCGATTACTTCGGGAAAGTGGATGAATGAACGCATCAGAGCAAGCTCTTCCGCATTCAATGCTAAATGCTGAATGCTAAATGCTGAATTGGACATTGGCCATTTATCATTGGTCATTCCCACCTTGCGGGTAACACTATTGGTTCTTGCTACCGTGTACTGCAAATACGGCGCGCTATTTCCTTCCAAAACAAACATCTTCTCCCAATTGAATATGATATCTGATGTGGGATTATGCATGAGGTCAAAGTATTTTATTGCTCCAATTCCTACTGACTTGGCTATTTTCTCTTTTTCTCTTTTTGAAAATCCTCTGCCGGCTTGCCCCGAGCGAATCGAAGATGGTGAGCTTAGTCGAACCAGTCGAGGGGTTTCTGATTCCTCGATTATCTTTCCAGCTCTTTTTATCGCCTCATTGAGAATTTCTTCTAATCTGACTGACTGACCGAGTCTTGTGGCCATCTTTCCATGCGGGAGCCGAATTAAGCCATGCGCTACGTGTACGAGTTTGGTACCGTTTAGCCAGCCCAGCATCTTCGCTGTCTCGAAGACCTGCTTAAAGTGTAAACTCTGCTCGCTACCTACTTCATAAATAATCAAAGAAGGATTCCATTCTTTCAGTCTAAACTTAATTGTTGCCAAATCGCGTGTATAGTAAGTTGTTGTACCGTCGGTTTTTAGAAGCATTGCAGGGGGTAATCCGCGAGCTGGCGGACCAAATTCGACAATCTCCGCTCCCTCGCTCTTCTTACTCAAACCTTTTACTCTTACATCGGAAATTACGGATTGCATTTTATCTTCATAAAAGCTCTCACCATGTGCATTATCAATTTTTACCCCCAAGATCTGATAAATCCTGTCAAACTCAGTAAGTGATAATTTCCTCACAGAATTCCAAATTTCTCTCGCATTTTTATCACCCTGTTCCAGCTTTTTAAACCATCTGCGTGCCTCTTCCCAAAGTTTAGGATTATCCTCGGCCTTTTTATGGAAATTGACATACATCATTTCCAATTTCTCCATATTCAAATTTTGAATTTTGCCCGCCCCGCTTCGCTTGGCGAGGCCGGGGAATTTTGAACTTTGAATTTGCGCCAATATGGCGCCAAACTGCGTCCCCCAATCCCCTATGTGGTTATCCCCTATGGTTTTATAACCTAGAAATTTATAAAGGTTGTAAAGAGCCTGCCCAATAATTGTTGATCTCAAATGACCTATTCCGAAATACTTTGCTATATTTGGAGATGAGTATTCTACCAAGATATTCTTGCCTTTGCCTATATTTGCAGAGCCGTATTGGTTAGCTTCTTTGATAACTTTTTGAAGCTCAAGCAAAAGTGCTTTGTTTGATAGAAAAAAATTAATAAACCCAGGCCCCGCAACTTCAATTTTATCAACAATCCCAGTAATATTCTTTTCAGTCTTTAGTTGTTTTACAATATCTTCGGCTATGTCCCGGGGTGTTTTGTATTTTGATATTTTTAATTTTGAATTTTTTTGGAATTTGGAATTTGGAATTTGGAATTTCGAGAATATCGCCATAGCGATATTCGAGCTATAATCCCCAAAGTCCTCGTTTTCCGGAATTTCAAGTTGAATTTGCGTTTCTCCTGAAGCTTTTTTGACTGCAGTTAAAATTTCATCGCGAATCATAACCTAATATTACATTTTTTCGGAGTGATTTACTATTTCCTCATAAGAAGATTTCACTATAAAGAAGTCAGTTTTCTTTTTTATCTCTACCCTCTAACCCACGTCTATATTTATCAGGTAATGCAATCCTACCTATTCCGCTTTCACCCGTCGACGTATCTCCGGGCTCTCTTTCAACCCTGGGCGGTAAAGTGAGCTCTGCGTGTGCATCTCGTAATCTCTCAATTGCCTTCTTTCTTTCTTCAGAAATCTCTCTACTTTTTCCAGTTCTTGCTGCAAGATCACCATGCAGTTGATCTAATCTATTAAAATCAAAGTCTGCGTTTTTCAATAAATCGTCAACGTCTTTATAACTCAAAATCTTTTCTGCCAATCGTTGTGTATGTTCCCTCCCTCGTCTTACTGGAAGGCCGTCAAAAGTAAGCCCTTCACCTTTCGGTCCTTTTTCCATAACTGTAGTATTATATCAAATTAGCTGCCTTTTAATACCCCAAGATTCAAGTTTAGAGAAAGTTTCCTGTATATCTACACTAAGCACAAAGTCTGCATATGTAGATATATCCTGATTATTTCCAGTTTCGGCCATAAGTGCTAACAGAATTGCTCTTGCGCCAAGGTTATCAATCCAAATTTCTCCAAAGCGCTCAGAAAATGCTTGTTTCATGCCAATAAAATCTTTATTTATATCTGCCTTTTCCTCTTTGGACTCTTCAACGTACTTAAGCAAATAAACCAAACCATCCAAAGGATTCTCTAAGTTGATGTTGTTTAATATATTTTGATTAGGAGAAGTTATTTTAACTCCCTCGGAATAAGAATTTTTTAGCTGGGAATCTAATTCGTCAATTAGTACATCAACCTCTTTTTTAGTCAACTCATCTCTCTTCCCTCCCTTCCACATTTCTTCCATCATCAGTCGAGCTGTTCTCTGGGCAAGTGCATAAGGTGCTTGCCGCCTAATTATATATGCGTGCCAAAGGTCTCTCCATTCACTTTCTGACTCCTCTTTATCTTGGGTGTTTTCAGAATCTTTTTCCCTTCTTTTTATCTTCCCGACTTGGTCTTCGACAAGTTGACTGAATTCCTCAGCCACTGTCCTTGGAAGCTTTTCCCAACTTTGCTCAGGAACATATCCTGCATCTTCGGCCACCCTTAAAACCCTTGCATGGAGTTTATGTCCAAGCTCGTGGCCAAAGGTTTGGGCAAATAAAGATTCTTCATTTCTGGGATTAAGAATTACAATGTTAACCAACCGCCCTTCTTTATTTGGATAAGTAATGTTAAAAGCTCTTAACCTGGCGCCGAATCTAGTCGGCGCGTCCATGAAACTTGTTGGTGTTTCTTCAAAAGCAATGGAGGGGAGATATTGGGCAAGTTGTCTCCAAACCTTACCCTTTTTATCATTAAGCTCTTCAGAAGTTTCAACATTGCTCGGGAAATTATGATAGAAGGCCCTTCCTTCTAGCATTTGCCAAAAATCTATCGGTGCATTCTTGTCAACACCCTGCACTAGACTAGACTTAGCCTCCCTATCAAGATGACCGCGCATTTCAGTAACATGTGCTTTATTGCTTAGAAACTCATGGAGTTTACTTTCAATCTCAGCCCCCCCTGGAATCTGGTTTAATATATAGAGAGTTTCGAGATCAATGCCCATTAATAATCGATACTTTTCTATTTTCCAAAGAAGTTGTAGTTTCTCGGCCGTTAAATCGGGATCGTGTGTCCTTTCCTCGATTATCTCTTGTAAAGCTTTGCGTACAGTCTCGTCCCCCTGATGATTGAGTAGAAATGAAAAGGCGGTTTCATAATTGCCGCCCTCAGTTACCGTCATCACATTAGCGTATAGCTCTTCGGGGTCTAATTTATGCTCCTTTGCAACTCTATCTGTCGCTTTCCTCATAAGCGAAAGAATCTGGGGTGTTGGTCGCGCACCAACATCTCTAGCCTCAACGCCGTTAATTTTATCTCTTAATGAATTTATTGGTTTAGAAAATAGGATATCTGAAGAATAGCTGAAAAATAAGCGTAAGCTCTCAGCTTTCTTTTGGGTCTTAGAGTCATCAACCCCTTCTCTTTGCCTAATATCCTCGTACTTTAGTCTTAGATATGTACCGATAACCAAGAATTGGTGCGTCTGTTCTCCCAAGTCCTCCGATACCTTTATCTTGCTTTGAAACGGCTGACGTTCAGAGTGTGAGAAAAACTCTTCGCTTTCCTCCTGAGTTAAAGCAAGCGAAAAAGTAATAAAATCTATGCTACCTTCTGCATCCAAATGTCTATTTAAGTCTGAAACCGCCCTCTCAATCCCTTCGTCAATTTCAGAAGATGAAACATTATCATCAGGGATATATTGATCCATTCCTGGTATCTTTAATACTCTTTTTCTAGCCTCGGTAATACTTTGCGGTACAGCAAATTCGTAACTAGAAACATGTTCTTCCATAATCATATTTTATTACGAACACCTCCGAATAACAAAGTGGCAACATTTCTTTCACTCAATCAACCAACTCTTTCCATCCGTTATAACTTCTACATCACCCATTTCATCCGTTCTTAAAACTCGCAACTCGTAACCCGATAACATCTCTAACACTTCCTGATGAGGATGACCGTAGCGATTATTCTTTCCGGCTGAAATTACTGCGATTTCCGGATCACTTGCATTCAGTAAATAACTGCTTAATCCATTCTTACTTCCATGGTGAGGTACTTTGATGTATTCGATGGTGAGCGGCAGTCGAACCGCTAATTTTTCAGCAACGAGGTCTGAAATGGCCGGACCAATATCTCCGGTCAAAAGCGCGTCAAATTTCCCTAGTGTCAAAATAGCCACAATCGAGAAGTCATTCGGGTCTTCCGCCGTCGTTCTGGTACCCAGAACTTTGGCGGACAAGCTATCGGATTTTGCAATACTTTTACTTGATATTAACGCATCAGATGGATGCAATATGTCTAAATGCATCAAACCCAACCTGATTACCATACCACTTGTAGGATAAACTACCTCCGTACCACTACCCCCCACTACATCTTTTAGCACTTGATATGCTTGAGCGCCAGAATCGATGGGATTTGCTAATAATTTATTTATAGTATATCTTCGAAAAACTTCAATTAAACCAGTATAGTGATCAGTCTGTGGGTGAGTAAGAATAACCAGTTCTATCTCTCTATCCCAAAACGGCAAGTTGTTTGATAGACAATCTAAAACGCGATTATTAGGACCGCCGTCGACTAAAATCTGAGTTTTGCCATAAACTGCTAAGATTGCGTCTCCTTGACCAACATCACAAGCAATTAAGTGAAGCTTGGGTTCAGGATAATAAATTACCGCCAACCAGATCGCGACTGAGATTAATACGAGTAGAGCCAAAAATTGCTTCCAAATTCCTTGCATAGCTTCAGCTAAATAATCCTACAACTCCAATAAACCACGCTGTAAGTGGATATACAACAAAAAGTATCAATCTACCTATTAATGGTACATAAATACCCACAAATCCACTTATCATGCCAATTATTGTTATCGGTGCTATGGTCCATAAAACCAGTGCGTTAATAATGGGTGAAAGTACATTAAACTGTCCAAACGATATCCAAAGAATTGGTGCAACTCCAATTTGAGCCGCCAGCGATGTTGAAAAATCCACCCGAAGGACTTTTGGTATGAAGTTTAGTTTTTTCTCAATTTTGCCTTCGAATAACATAAGCGATGCTGTTGCCACAAAAGAAAGTATAAAACCTAAATCACTCAACCATTCAGTTTTTACAATGAGCATCCCTAAGGCTGACAAAAACAGCCCTCGCCAAGCATCATTAACCCTTCCCAACGCTATTCCCGTAAATCCGATTGAACCCATGATTGCCGCGCGCACAATTGGAGCGTCGAAACCTGAAACCAAAGCATAAATCCAAATTCCGACCAAAGCCAGTAGTACCGCTCTTCTTCGAGACATAAAGATAATAAGAAAATTGACCAGAAATCCTGCAACCAGAGTTACGTTCATTCCAGAAGCCACCACTACATGGGCTGTACCGGTAGTCTTAAGGGCTTCCCAAAAATCAGCTGGAATACTTTGTTTTGATCCTAACGTCACTCCAGCTACAAGAGATGCGTGGGGTTCAGGCAGAGATTCCTGATAAAAATCTATAAGTTTTTTTCTAAATTTAAAAAGTAACCCGGTACCTTTATCTTGAAACACTAAAACCGGATTTTTAAGCTCTCGAGATAGTACACTACCCTCGACAACGACTTTATCTCCATAGGAAATCTCTGGAAACCTGGGTAAATATACTTTTAACCCAGAAAGAATAAGCCTTTGCGAATATTCGTATTTAATAGGTTCATTGGTAACTCGTGTGGTAACACGGATGCGGTCGCCATCGGAGTAGACTGGACGGTTTGATATTTGTCTAAGAAGAACTAATAAGACTAATAAGAACCAGATGATATAACGCATAGTAGAAAGTTAAAAGTTCAAAGTTAAAAATTAAAAGTCTAGTTAATAGTCGAAAGTTATTAAGTAAAATTTTGAATTTTAAACTGTAATTTTAAATTTTGAATTAATCAATAGACACTTAACAGATCTTTATTTTTCTCATATACATTGGTCTTCAAGATCTTTCTAGTAAGAAGTTCTTCGACAGATGAGTAAGGTCTTTGTTCAATGATGTTTTGGGCGTAAACAGGGCCAATTCCCCAGAGTGATTCAAGCTCATTTTGGGTTGCGGTGTTGATATTTATAAGACTTCCCGTGACCTCTCCCCCCTCCGGGCCAGAGGCCCCTACAGGCCGGAGGCCAGTCGCATTTTCCGTATTTTCTCCGACTCTTGGAATATATATTTTCTGTCCATCTGAAATTTTTGCCGCGCGGTTTAAAAACTTTTCCATCCACTCTCTGTCCGCATTTTCCGAAACTCCACCGGCAGCAATTAATGCTTCTTCGATTCTTGCACCAATATCTAATTTATAAACTCCCGGGGAGGTAACGCTTCCTGCAACTTCTACAACTATTTCAGAACCCGTATCCTTGCCCTCTGTCGCGCTTTCTAAGACTTCTACCTTGTTTACTTCGAGATTAGCACTATCTTTGGCGAAGAAAACTCCTAAACCTACAAGAGCGGCTCCAATTAGAAAAAAAGTCAGCGGCCAGCGGTATTTAAAAATAAATTCATCAAAATTGAACTTTTTAATCTTTGTTAAAGAGGATTTTTTTGTATTTGTTAACTGAAGCTCATCGGACTCCATAATCAGATAGTAGAGGAAAGTTAGAGGAAAATGAAGGAGATTACTTGGTTACAAAGTTGACGAGTTTACTTGGAACGAATATTGTGTTTTTAAGCTTCTTGCCCGAAAGCCATTTTTTGATCTTTTCGTCAGCTTTAGCTTGTTCAACCACTTCAGCTTTTAGCCTTCCGCTTATAGCCTTCCGCTTTAGTGTTGCTCTCAGCTTGCCGTCAACCTGAACAGCAATTGTAACGGTCTCCTCTTTAACCAATTCAGGCACGAATTTGGGCCAAGCGGAGGTATGAATCGAGAATTTCTCCCCAAGAACGTCTACCCAGATTTCCTCAGTCATGTATGGTGCAAAGGGAGCCAGAAGCTTAACAAGAACCTCCAAAGCCTCATCCCACTCAGCACACCTCATGTTTGACTTTTGAGTTTTGAGCTTTGAGTTTTGAGTTTTATCTCGTAAGAGATTCACAAACTCCATAATCGCACTAATTGCCGTATTGTAGTGAAACTTTTCAATATCTTCAGTCACTTTCTTTATAGTTTGATGCATTTTGATAAGGATTTCTCTTGCATCATTCTCATTTGTAATTTGTAATTTGTAATTTGTAATTTGAAAAAGTTGCCAAACTTTTTCTATAAACCTCCTCATCCCTTCAATTCCAGTATCTCTGAAGTCCGGATAACCATCCATTGGACCTATAAACATCAAATACAGCCTCAACGTATCTGCTCCGTATTTTTCGATGTAGATATCAGGATTAACCACATTGCCTTTGGACTTACTCATCTTGGCACCGTCTTTAATCATAAGCCCGTGGGCATAAAGGCGCGGGAACGGCTCTGCAAAGTTTAGATAACCAAGATCGTGGAAAACTTGGGTAACAAATCTTGCGTACATTAAGTGAAGTACAGCATGCTCAGCGCCGCCAAAATATAAATCGACAGGAAGCCAGTGCCTTGTGATCTCACGATCCCAAGGAAACTCGAAATCCGAAATCCGAAATCCGAAATTTTTTGAATTTTTGAATTTTGAATTTTGAGATTGTTTCGTGCTTCGTGCTTCGTGCTTCGAATTTAAACCAACAGACGGATATCTCAAAAAGTACCAGCTTGAATCCAAAAAAGTATCACTAACATCCGTTTCTCTTTTAGCCTCAGATCCACACTCAGGACATTTAACCTTGTAAAATTCTGGGTAGCTATCGAGTGGACCTCGACCTGTTCCTTTCGGCTGATAATCTTTTAAGTACGGAAGCTCTACAGGTAAATCATCTTCCGGCCACCATCCCGCATGCTCCCAATCGCTTTGATCCTTGTGAATCAATCTTTTACCTTTCACCTCTTGCCTTTTACCTATTTTATTAAACCAACTCCTCCCTTCCTTCGCACACTTCTCGCAATAAATCATCGGAATCGGCGGTCCCCAGTACCTTTGCCTGCTAATCAGCCAGTCTCTCAGATGATAGGAAGTAGTCTTTTTCCCCCATCCTTTTTTTTCAACCATCTCCCAAAGACTCTTATCAGGAGCAATATCTGCTACTTTAATAGTAAATTTCTTGGCAAATTCAAAGTCTCGTTCGTCATGGGCAGGTACACCCATAATCGCACCTGTTCCGTATTCCATTAACACATAGTCAGCTACCCAGACCGGAATTTCCTCATTATTGGCTGGATTTACTGCATATAATCCTGTAAAAACCCCAGATTTGTCTTTAGCTTCCACTTGCAAGGACTGTCCTTGCAAGGTATTCTCTTTTATATATTTTGATAGCTTTTGCCTATATTTATGAGGTGCTTTTTCGAGAATTTTTTTTGATAACGGTGATTCAGGTGATACTGCCAGAAAAGTTGCTCCATATAGAGTATCAGGCCTTGTAGTAAAAACATCGATGAATTGTTTGGAGTTTTGGATTTTGGATTTTTGATTTGTTTCGGATTTCGGATTTCGGATTTCGAATTTTATACTAGCTCCACTACTTTTCCCAATCCAATTTCTCTGTGCAATTTTTATTTTTTCCGGCCAATCAATCAGTGTTAATCCTTCTAAGAGTTTATCCGCGTAATCCGTGATTCTAAAAAACCACTGTTCCAAATCCCTTTTTTCAACTTCGGTTGAACAACGCTCGCATCTACCATCAATAACCTGTTCGTCTGCCAGAACTGTTTTGCAACTCGGGCACCAATTTACTTTAGCTTTTTTTCTAAAGGCGAGTCCTGCTTTAAACATTTGCACAAATATCCACTGTGTCCATCTATAATAATCTATATCAGATGTAGTCACAGTTTTATTCCAGTCGTAAGCGTGTCCCAAACTTTTAAGTTGTTTTGCATAGTTATTCGTAGTTCTTTGTATCATCTTATGAGGCTGATCGCCTATTGATATTGCAAAGTTTTCAGAATGAATACCGAAAGAATCATAGCCAATAGGTTGAAAAACCAGGTGACCTTGCATTCGCATAAATCTACCGTAAACGTCTGACCCAGTTGATGCAAATGCGTGCCCGGCATGTAGTCCCTCAGCTGATGGGTAAGGAAACATCCAAAGATTGTAAAAGTTATTCTTAGATATGCCTAGGTTTAGAGAATATAAACCTTCCCTCTCCCACTTATTTCCCCATTTTGCTTCGATTTTTTGATGACTGTAATTATTAGCCATAGCTAAAGCCTAAAAACCTAACATATTATATATAAGTATATCAAACTATAATTTCCGCGAAAATTTTCAAATATAATTAAACTTGTAGTTAATAATATTTATTTAGTGTTTTCGTAGCGTAATCTTAAATAACTAAAAATAATGTTAAAAAATAATAAACTCTCCCTTAAAATCCTCTTGATAAAAAATTTATTTTGAAAATACGGTTTTCCTCAATAATCTGAAAATAAAACGAATTTTAATTTCCTAGCACTTATTATCATCGACTGCTAATTGTTAGGAATTAACTTTAAATTACCTCGTGTAAAAAATATACGACAATTTCAAATTTCTTCTTATTCTATCAGTAGTTAACTTAATTTAATACCTTATAGCAATCAATTCTCCGCAAGATGCAGCTTAAATTGTATTAACTTAAATTTATTTCATTGCCTAGAAATGCTAAGAAACCTATAGAGGTGTGGATAATTACTGTTTCACTGCTTGATACCTAGATATACATTTGCCCTGTCTTGATTGACCCGCAATATTCCCTGAGCGATTTTTAGCTTTAGCTCGCGCCCCACCTTCTCCCGTATAATCAGATAGTCTTTGACCATAGAAATGAAATTTGCGTGTTCAATTAAAACATCAAATTTACCCAATTCATTAACAGATGTAAAGGAGGTAACATCACCTTCGTAAAGCATCTCACCTCTGGTTAAGACCCGCAAATGTATTTTTTCCTCTTTCATTGTCCCAATTCGCGGCAAGATCCAATATACAAAAACTCATTTTCCGGTACTCTATCGTATTTACCGTCTATAATTGCTTTTGTATCTTCAACGGTAACTTTTAAAGGTACATATGTCCCCTTTTGACCCCGTTGTCCCTCGGCGACAAAAAACCTCTGGGTCATAAAATTCTTTAATTTTTTTGCCCTCCTGTAAAGTGTTCTATCCTCACGAGAAATTTCGCTTTCTCCAACTAATGAAACTATCCGCTCTAGGGCTTGCTCCTTTTTAAGAATATTTTTAGCACGCAGCGTTACGTCAAAGTGCATGTTGGAAACTATTCCCGGTTCGAGTGCAGTTGAAGCGCAGGATAAGATGTCGACTGCCGGCAGTAACCCTTCTTGGTAAACGTTTCGCGATAGTACAATTAAGCTTTCAAGGTAAGGAAAAATTGCTTGTACCGCATGGTCTAATAAGTCATCCGCCGGTACATAAATGGCCTCAATCGTACTTATGACTGCACTTTTAGTTGAAACTAAGCGTTCGTGAAACTTGGCCATCTCGGATTCGAGTGTTGCCTGATATCCGTCTTCTGAAGGAATGATATTCATTAAAGTTGAAAGTTCATTTCCGGCTTGGGCAAAGCGGAATGCATTGTCTATAAAAAATAAAACGTCGCTTTTTAGCTCATCTCGATAATATTCTGCCAAAGTAACTGCGGAGAAAGCCGATAGAAATCTGATAGCTGGGTTTTCCCCCATAGGCCCGAAAATAAGAGTTGATTTAGACAGAGTTCCCGCATCTTTTAAAGATTGATACAGCTCCAATCCTTCCCGAGAACGCTCTCCCACTCCGGCGAAGACGCTGACATTTTTTTCTTTCTTACCGACAATATTATGCAATATTTCGGTTAAAAGCATTGTTTTACCTACTCCTGCTCCTCCAAATAAACCCATTTTTCCTCCCTTCATTAAAGGAGCAAACAAATCTACGACTTTAATTCCGGTTTCTAGTATTTCCCGGTAAGATACAATGTCATCTTCCATTTCCAGCTTCTTGTGAATCCCAACAGGTTCAAGAGAAGTTACGCTATCCTGACCATCCAATGGGGTTCCAAATACCCCGACTGCTCGTCCTAATAAATTCTTGCCGACTGGAAAGGATATTTGTTTTTGAGTATTAACTACATGAGTTCCTCTATAGATATTGTTGTTGGAGGAAAGTGCGAAGCAAAAAAAAGTTTCAACTCCGCTTGAAGAATAGACCTCCAGTTTCAAGCCTGGCACATCCGGAATCTCTAAGATATCGTGAATTTCGGGATGATTTTTTTTAAACTTAACCTCGACAACCTGACCGCGGACAGCTACAACTTTACCGTCATAATCTTTCACAGATTCCCTCCTTTCCAAATCCAGCGCGTACTCATTGTATTTAGCTGTTTTCTGTTTGCAATTCTGTGAGTAATCCTAAGTTTTTCAAATTTAAGTTGGGCAAGTTTATTTTTTATATTAACATCTGCTCTATCCATGGCCATGACGCGTGATGCAAATTTGGCCAATTGACCTTCCCTGACTGACTGTTCGAAAAGTGATGCAAAAATTTCTGTTTCGAAAAACATTAAAATATTCTCTAAACTCGGCTCAAATATATAGAACGTCTTTTTCCCTTTCCCCTCCTCTTTTAGAGAGATTTCAGCAGATATAGTTAGCTTTGACGGTTTTTGCTGGATTACGTTCAAAAACTCTCCGTAATAAACGTGTATACTTTCGTACTGGACAATGTGCTTGATTATTTCATCAAGGTCAGATGATGTAACTGTGTTATCGGGAAGATCAAAATAGGTATAAGGTCGCTCGGGTTCTTCGGATAAAAATATGGATAGGCCTTGTTTACCGACAATCGTAACCTCGCTTTTTCCGCTTCTTACATCGGCAATGAATAAATCAAAAACCAAAGGAACGATGTCTCCATATAAACCTGTGTTGGCTGACAAAAAAACTGTAACAGTTTTCCCGTTATGAGCCAGAAAGGTCATCGTCTCGGCTCCCGGTTTGCCCTTTTTCTTGGCCAACTCATTGACCTGCCTGGCAAAGGAAATTCTGACTTGTTCAAACACGTCGTTTAATTCCGATAAAAATTGTCTATTTGCGAGTACATAATCCCTTGTTCTCTTCATTCTTGCCGAGGCGATTTCCTCATAGGCTCGAACTAGAGAGCTCAAAGTGGACATCTGTCCAATCTCATCGTTGATTTCCTTTTGGTCAAACATTTTTCCTCCCTAACCCCATCACAACTGACTCGTCCTGTTTTACAAAATCAACCAGCTCTGCAAAGGTTTTTATATTTAATAGTAAATTATCAATCTTAGTTTTGTAATTTGCGTCTTTTTGATAATCTGCAATGATAAGCTCTTGATCTCTTTTCATTTGACTAACCTCCACGTCTTTCCAAAAACCACCCCAGAGACAGGAAAGTAAAATCACATTAATATTCAAAGGTACAATAGCGTCAGGGGCCTGATCAAAAAAGGCTGTCAAGCGCTCACCCAGAGCCAGCTCGCGTCTAGTTTTTTCGGAAAGTTCTGCTCCAAAATGCATAAATTGCCTTAAATCTTCAAGGTGCAAAAGGAAACTGGTTAACTGCCTGCTTAAATCGCGAAGTAAAGGTGTCTGCGCCTGTCGCCCTACACGAGTAACTGATAGAAAGGGATTAACCGGAGGACGCCGTCCCTGATTAAATAGATCTATGTCAAAATAAACGTGGCCATCGGTCATGGCCATTAAATTTGTTTGAATAAATCCGCTTAAATCAGAAAGTACCAGCTCGGCAACCGGCAGACAAGTTATTGACACTTCTTTTTGAACTTTCTCTCCCTTGATATTTACAATAAAATTTCCGGCGCGCTCCATCAGCCGCGCATGAACGTAGAAAATATCTCCCGGATACGAGCTCCTACCCGGAAATCGCTTAGCCAAAAGTGTAATTTCGCGGTAATACTTAGCGTGGGCCGTCATATCATCCAAAACCACTAATGTATCGCGCCCGCGGTCGCGAAAATACTCGGCTATGGTCATCGCAGTATAAGGAGTTAGAAATACCAACCCTGAAGGATCAGAAGAGCTTGT
>Ga0209431_10000098_pt1 | contig 61785 bp, 44 predicted proteins | sample RifCSP13_3_FD_184021 | JGI IMG/M metagenome (GOLD analysis project Ga0209431, IMG submission 184021) | Soil microbial communities from Rifle, Colorado - Rifle CSP2_sed 13_3 (SPAdes) (version 2) | ecosystem: Environmental > Terrestrial > Deep subsurface > Rock core/Sediment | place: Rifle... | reverse complement strand
ATGAGGAGGGCCTGCTCTTGCTCCTTTCCCTGATTGCGCCTGTTGAGATTGAGCGCCATCCAGAAAAGAATAGCAATGACAAGTATGAGGAGAGCGGCTGATAGGTATTCCATTTTTCTCTTGCCTTTTTACCCCTCACCCTACCCTCTCCCCCAAGGGGAGAGGAGAAAAAAGGAGAGCGGCTGATAGATATTCCATTTTTCTCGCGCCTGTTTATCCTTTATCCCTCACCCTTAAAATGCAGGGAATAGGGAAAATGGTTAAAGGATTTTCTTGTCAGCCCTTCCGCCTCAGGCGGAGGGCTGAGTTACATTTTATTTTTCTCTTTTTCTTTTTCCCTCTACCCTGCCTTTTTTTGCCTACGCTATGGCCTTTTTTTTCGCGGCCTTTTGGTCTTTTCTTTCCATGCGCTCTATAGTCTGATGCACGAAGGCCTCGAGGCGGGTCCTCGCGTTCGTGTCCTCGATGCCCTCGTAAACCATGTTCAGATATGGGATGTTGTCGTAATCCTCCCTCACCCTCTTCAGTATCCCGTTCACGACCGTCCCCGGCATGCAGGTAAATGGCATGGCGTTCATGATTCCGTCGATGTCGTTTGTTATGTAGTCCACGACCTTGCCGATGCTCAGGACCGCCTCGCCCTCGAAGGTCTCGTTTATGTAAGGCGCGGCTAACTTAAGTATGTCCTTGGTGTGAGGCTCGTGCTCGCCTCCGAAGGCGTCCATGAGTTTATCCTCGTAACGGTGCTGGAAATAGTCGTTAAAGGCCGTGCGGAAGAAGTTTCCGTAGTTGCCCCTGCTCCAGTTCTTTTTCTTGCTCGTGTGGTTCGTGTAGAATATCCATTCCGCGACCGGCGGCACCTTTACCTCGGCCCCGAGGTCTTCGAGTGTTTTCACGAGGTTTTCGTTGCTGAAGCGGTTGCACCTTACGTATATCTCGCCGACCACGCCTATGACAGGCCTCTTTACGCTTCTATCCACGGGAATTTCCGAAAACGCCTTGTGCGCCAGTTTCATGGCAGTCGCGGGGAATTCCTTTCTCCTTACGGCGTCGCACACCTTGTGCAGGCATTCCCAGTAAACCTTCTCTGTCATGCCTTTTGTGACCTCGTATGGCCTTACTTCCCTGAGTCTTCTCTCGAGTATGTCTATGGCGACTATTCCCCACCACGCGAGCTTCGGGAAGTCCTTGCTCACGACTCCCAATTCTTTATAGAACTTTTCGTCCTGATCCGGAGCGTAGACAGGGACGTTCGTGAAGCCGAGTTCGTCGAGTATCATCCTGTGGTAGCGGTTATACTGGCCGAAGCGGCAGGGGCCGTTTCCGGACGGCATGAAAAACGCGCTCGCTTCCGCGTCGAAGTCCGGCTTCCTCACCATCTTTATCATGTCGCCCGTGGTGATTATGGCCGGGTAACATTCCCTTCCGGAGGTGTATCTCCTTCCCCACGTGAGGGAGGCGTCGTCCGGTTCTTCCATGACCTCGGCATCAAGCCCTGAGGCCCGGAATGCCGCGCATATGGCGTGCGCGCCGTCGGACATGTTCGGTATGTAGAGCTTTTTTCTTAGGCCGGTTCTGTGCACCGTGTCGCTCGTCTTTTCCTCTATCTTGATATTGCCCCTGACGTTACGGAGGCTGTCGAGGAACGCCTCGCACCGCGTTATGGCTCCGGCGTCAGCCGAGTGCTCGTCTATCTCCAATTGCAGGAAAGGCTTTCCGGCCGAGGCGTCCCTGAAGAAGTGGGTTATGAAAGAGTCAGGGCCGCACCCGAAGTTAGTTATGTAAATCGCGAAGAGGTTTTTATTGTGCCTTATGAGCTTTGCCGAGGCGAGGATTCTCTGGCCGCTCTTCCAGTACATGTCCGCTCCGAGGGTTTCGTCTATCGCGTCCTCGACCGGAAGCATGTCCATTGGTATGGCGAGGGTGTCGAGTTCTTTCAGCCTCTGCGGAAGTTCGAGGTTTATGCCGGAATCAGCCGTATTATACGGCCGTCCGATTATGACGAGCGCGATTTCGTTTTCTTTCAAGGCCGCCAGCGCCTCTTCGCCGCGCTTGAGCATTCTGCGCTTGAAAACGTCCTGCGTTTCGAAGGCCACGGAGAGGGCGTTTTCGATCGCCCTTCTGTCCCTGCCGAGGACGGTGTCGAGCGCGAAGAACTCTTTCTTTATGTCCGCCATGTCCTGATTGAAGTGGAACGACGGGGCGATTAACTCGACCCCGGCCGCTTCGAAATCGAACGAAGACTTGGCCAGATACGGGATGCTCTGGACGTAGGGGCAAAGCACGGTAAAGTTCTGTCCCGGCTTGGCGGGAGCCGCGTTGATGATGCTCGGGAGGAATATCCTCTTCACTCCCTTGTCCATGAGTTCCTTTATGTGGCCGTGGGAGACCTTTATCGGGAAGCACGTCTCCGCTACTATTCTCTCGATGCCGTCCCTTATGATGTCCTTGCTGGTCGGGGACGAGAGCTTTACCCTGTAGCCGAGTTCGTTAAAGAACGCCTTCCAGAAGGGGAACATCTCGTACATGGTCAAGATGCGCGGTATGCCGATTACCGGGGCGTCCGCGGAAAGCTGTTTGCCTTTGTAGGACGAGAAGAGAAGTCTTTCTCTCTCCTTAAAGAGGTCGGGGATTTTATTGTCCTTCGCGTCTTCTCTCTTTACGTCGTATTTTTCGCACCTTCCGCCGTAGTAAAGGGGCGCTTCGCCTTCCATCACGACTTTTCTGATTTCGCAGATGTTCGCGCAGTCGCGGCACTCGAAGCTCTCCAGATTGTAGCTCTTCTTGGCGCAGTCCAATCCCTTGAAGCGGGTCTTTTGTCCGGGCGCCATCTCCTTCATGGCGAGCATGGCCGCGCCTATGGCGCCGGTCACGTCGTGGTGTTCCGGCACGAGTATGGGTTTGCCCGTAACCTTTTCAAAGGCCGCCACCACGGCGAGGTTCGCCGCCGTGCCGCCCTGAAAGAATATCCTGTTGCCGATTCTCCTGTCGCCCACGACCCTGTTAAGGTAGTTCTGCACAATCGAATAGGCGAGTCCCGCCACCAACCCGCCCTTGTCAACCCCCTTTTGCTGGTGATGCACCATGTCTGTTTCTATAAAGACCGTGCACCTCTCTCCCATAGGGGCCGGGGCGCAGGAAGAGATGGCGAGAGAGCTGAACTCTCCCTTTATGCTTATGCCGAGCCTTTCGGCCTGTTCTTCGAGGAAACTTCCCGTGCCGGCGGCGCAGACCTTATTCATCTCGAAGTCAACGACCACGCCGTCTTTAAGGGCGATGTATTTGGAATCCTGCCCGCCTATCTCGAATATGGTGTCAACGTCCTTGTCTATGGCCGCCGCGGCAGTCGCCTGAGCCGTGATTTCGTTCCTTATGACGTCCGCGCCCACGAAATCCCCGGTTAGGTATCTGCCGCTTCCGGTCGAGCCCGCGCCTATGACGTTCACGCAGTCGCCGCATTCTTGGGACACTTCCTCTATGCCCTTTCTTACGGCCTCGAGAGGGCGCCCCGCCGTGGCGAGATAGCGCTTGGTGACGAGTTTCTGGTCTTTGTCTATGAGGATGACGTTAGTGGAGGTCGAGCCGACGTCGAGCCCGAGGTAAACGTCTATTTTTTTATTATGGTCAAGCGGGTAGCCGGTCGAGGATTTTCTCAGTGACGGGTGGTCGTCGGGTTTTTTGAGCACATCGAGGGACTTTTCCTGCCTTCTTCCGCTCTTCATGAACTCTTCGAGCTCACTCAGGCCCTTGAACATGCCTATGCCCTGATTTTTTTCAACCGACGAAAATATCGCGCCGAGGGCTCCCATGAAGGCGTAGTATTCGGGCACGATGTATTCGGAGTCTTCGAGTTCGAGGACTTCCTTGAAGGCCTTTCTCACCCCGGCATTGGCCGCGACTCCGCCTTGAAAGGCCACGGGCTTTTTGAATTCTTTTCCCTTGCCTATGGTCGCCTTGAAGTTTCTCGCGACCGCGTAACAAAGTCCCGCTACGATGTCATAGTCCGGCGTCGCTATCTGCTGGAGGTGTATCATGTCCGTTTTGGCGAACACGCTGCAGCGTCCGGCCACCCTCGGCGGGGTCTGGCTTTTAAGGGAAAGAGTGGCGAATTCTTCTATGGTGAGGCCGAGCCTCGTGGCCTGCTGGTCGAGGAAGCTTCCGGTGCCGGCGGCGCAGACCGAGTTCATCTGGAAGTCTTCTATCCTAAGCCTGTCGCCTTCCTTGTCGAGGAGGATGAGTTTGGCGTCCTGCCCGCCCATCTCGATTACGGTTTTAACCTCGGGGTGGTATTTTTCCGTGGCCTTGGCCTGAGCGATGACCTCGTTCGTGAAGGTCGCGCCTATCAACGGGGCGACGAGTTTTCCGCCGGAGCCGGTGGTGGCGACGAGCCTTATGGAATCCCTTCCGTAACGGCGCATTATCTCGTCCATTATGGTAAGGGTTACTTCGAAAGGCTCTCCCTTTGTCCTTATATAGTGTTCCTCGAGGACGTTCAGTTTTTCGTCAAGCACGACCGTGTCGGCGCTTACCGACCCGATGTCAATGCCGACATAGACGGGTTTATTCATAGACACACCTCCCTTAGAAACTCCGCGGGTGAATTAAGCATAACTCATTCGATTTTTAGAATCGACCGGTATTAAAAGCGGAAAACCGTCCGCAGAATAGGCTATTTTAAGATAGCCTACATTATCTTTGATTTCCCGGCTATTGTCAATAAAGTTGTTATGGAAGATTTGATTAATTACGTTCCGTTATCATTCCGGGAGAGCGAAGCGAACGAGGAATCTTATAACCCTTTGATTCTCCTTGATACAAGATTTCTCGCTTCGCCCGGAATGACAATTCGATTGAATTAATCAGAGATTCCTTAAATATTGCGTGATAATCCGGGGTTATTTCTTGGCCGTGGTTTTTTTATAATACTCGCATAACCTTTTTATCGGGCATTCGGGGCAAAGGGGGTTTTTTGCCTTGCAGGTTTTTCTTCCGTGGAGGATAAAGAGGGTAGTTGTATTCGGCCAAAAGCGTTTCAGGATTATTTTACAGAGGTCTTGCTCTATCTTGTCGGGGTCCTGATTTTTGGTGAGGCCGAGCCTTTGGGAGACTCTTTTCACGTGGGTGTCAACCGCGAGGGCGGGTATGTCGAAGGCGTTGGCGAGGACGATATTGGCGGTTTTTCTCCCTACTCCGGGAAGGCTCGTTAAGCCCTCCACTGTATTCGGGATTTTTCCGTTGAATTTTTCCGTAATTTTTTTGCAGCAAGCGCGTATGGATTTTGCCTTGTTCCTGAAAAAGTTTATTGATTTTACGGCATCTTCGAGTTCTTTGGGGTCTGCAGAGGCGTAGTCGTTCGCTGTTTTGAACTTTTTGAAAAGCGTTGGAGTGGTCTTATTGACCCGTTTGTCAGTGCATTGGGCCGAGAGGATTGTGGAGACGAGGAGTTCGAGAGGGGTCGAGTGGCGCAGGGCTATTTTTGCGCTTGGGAATTCTTTCTTGAGTATCGAGAGTATTTTCCCGGCTTTTTCCTTTGCGTTCATCAGTTGATTCTTTCTATGACAAAGTCGGCGGCCGCGGAAAGGGCGGCCCTCTCGGGCGTGGGCTCGAAAATATCGAGTTGTTTTTTGGCGTTTTCGACGCGCTTGGCGGCGAAGTCCAGCGTGTATTCTATGCCCTTCCTTTTTTTTATTATGCCGAATATTTCTTCCATATCGGAGTCGGTTATGCCGTCTGATTTTACGGCGCGTTCGATTAGTTTCTTTTCCGAGGCAATGGATTTTCCGTAGGCCGCTATGAGTGGCATGGTTATCTTGCCTTCGCGGATGTCCGAGCCTCTTGCCTTGCCGATTACCTCGTCCTTTGACGTGTAGTCGAGGCAGTCGTCCATGAGCTGGAAGGCCGTTCCGACCTCCATTCCGTAGGTTTCGAGGGCATTTTCCTTTTCCTGCGGCAACCCGGCGAGTATGGCGGGCATTCTGCAGGACGCGGAAAAAAGCACGGCGGTCTTGCCCGCCACTATCCTAAGGTGTTCTTCTTCCGTGGTGTGTATGTTCGAATGGCGGAGCATCTGGAGCATTTCACCTTCGGCCATGCGGGTGGTGGTGCTTGAGAGGGTTTTCAATATCTTCTGGTCGCCGTCGTTCACCGCTAATTCGAAGGCGCGGGAAAGGAGATAGTCTCCGACGAGGATGCTCGGGCCGTTGCCCCATACGAGGTTAGCGGACTCGGCGCCGCGCCTTATTTTGGCGTTATCAACCACGTCATCGTGAAGAAGCGTGGCGGTGTGTATGAACTCGACCACCACCGCGAGAGGTATGTGCCGTTCTCCTTTATAACCGGCGACCCTGCTCGAAAGAAGAAGCATGAGAGGCCTGAACCTCTTGCCGCCGCTTCTAAGGATGTATTCGCCGATCTTGGTTATGAGGTAAACGTCAGAGGAGATGTTTTCCCTGAACTGCGTCTCTACCTTTTTGAGTTCGTCCCTTACGAGGTCGAACGCCTGTTGTATTTTCAAACGTTTTGCTCCCTATAAGGCTAAAGCCTCGAATTACGTAACTCAACCCTTTTAGGGTTGATGTCTCAAGGCTAAAGCCTTGAGTTACAAAAGACCATATCAAGGCGCTTTTGAAAAATGGTATCGCAACGAAGGGGGAGAGTCAATTTTTTTCGGCGGGGGAGGGTTCTCCCTTATTTTTTTAATCCGGAATGTCATGCTGAACTTGTTTCAGCATCTCGTAAAATCAAGACCCTGAATCAAGTTCAGGGTGACAAAGTAGAATTTTTCAGTATAATTTAAGGAATAACTGTTCCCATTTTACATGGCAGCCTTGTAGGGTGGGCAATGCCCACCATTTACAGGAGCGAGTAGCGGATATTTTGGTGGGCGGTGCCACCTTACAAAGTTAGAATCAATCGGAAGATATAAGAAGTCGATAATCTCAAACGCGAGAAGAGCGATAACGGGAGGTGAGTAGGATGTCCGTAAAAACACTCAGCATACGCATGAACGAGGACGATTACCGTTCCATCGTCATGCTTGCGAAAGAAGAAAAGGAAGACGTCTCAAAGACAGTGAGAGAGCTTGTCGAACTCGGGCGAACGATGCTCGCCTTGGAAAAATATAAGAGCGGAGAGGCGTCGATAGAAAAATCCGCCCGCATAGCGGGCGTGTCCATCTCGAAGATGCTCGATATAATGAAGGAGCATAATGTGGCCGCCAACCTCGAGGAAGAGGATTATCTTAAGAGTCTTAAAACGATAAGGAAGGCGTGGTAGCCGGTTGCCGTGATGGACGTTGGAACGTCCCCGGATGCGCTCCCACGCTGGAGCGTGGGAGCGATTGAAAAAGGAAGGCAAGGAGCGAGGGGAAATAGAACCGTCCCCTTTTACCTATGAGTAGCTGTCCACATGTTTTTCCTGTAAAAAGGCCAATGCTAAGCGGGGATAATTTTGATCTTATGAGAATAAAGGGGACGGTTCTATTTTTCAGTTGGTAGGTTGGGTTAGCGAAGCGTAACCCAACATTTTAATGTTCTTTATTTTGTTGGGTTGTAAAGCGCAACCCAACCTACGGACTTGCAGGTCAGAAATATAGAAAGCTTCTTTTGCCTGAAATTAAGAAATACAGAATTCCCATGGAGGGGCGATGAAAGACACATGTAAAATACTGCACCGTTGGTTCAACGCTCTGAGAAGATACAGGTCTTCTTTTGCTGAAGAACTGGAATCGATACCCAAGAATGGCATCTATATCATATTTGAAAAAGGTGAGACCTATGATGGCTTGGACAGGATTGTGCGTATAGGAACACATACAGGCAACAATCAACTGAGGTCTCGTTTGTATCAGCACTTCACAAAAGAAAACAAGGACAGAAGTATTTTCCGTAAGAATATTGGTCGCTGTTTTCTAAATAAGGAAAGCAACCCGTATCTAAAGGTTTGGAATCTAGACCTCACAACAAAGGAAAGAAGGAAGAAGAATGCCTCTCTAATAAATGAAGCGTTCCAGAGCCAGATTGAAAAGAAAATATCTCGATATATTCAAGGCAATCTTTCGTTTGCCGTTATTGAAGTGGATAACAAAGAAGAGCGGCTGTATCTTGAGTCGCGGATTGTTTCAACTATCTCTCTTTGCGGCAGATGCAAACCATCATTTACATGGTTAGGTCTGTATTCACCAAAAGATAGGATAAGAGAAAGCGGACTATGGCAAGTCAATGAGCTTTATAAAGAACAACTGAGCGACGGTGATATCAAGAGATTAGAAATACTGATTGAGAAGCATAATTAGGCTCAGCCGATATATAGCATGCTGCTGTTATTTGTATAAGAATAAAGAAGAATAAAGGAAGAACAAAGGGGACGGTTCTATTTTCTACGCGAAGGCGGGTCCCCTACCTCACCACGCAAAGTTCCCGTATCAAACACCCCTTGCACTTTTCGGGTTTTTTTCTGCCCTTGCATTCCTCGAGTATGCCGAGCCTCGCAATGGCGAAGTCGTATTTAACGGGGTCATTCGGGTCGAGTTTTTTAAGGTTTTCCGTTACCTCTTCGGCCATGAGCCAACTTGCGTTTTCCCTTGAGGTGAGTCCTATGTAGCGCGAGATGCGCGCAACGTGCGTGTCAAGAGGCATTACGAGTTTGGAGGGCGATATATCCTTCCAGAGTCCGAAGTCCAGCGCGTCGCCTCTTCTTACCATCCACCGAAGATAAAGGTTCAGCCTCTTGCAGGGGCTTCCGTCCGAAGGAGAGGGGAAGAAAAATCTGACCCCTGCCTTTTTTGGAAGTTTTTTGGTTTTGTAAATCTCGCTTGAATCGAGAGCGAGCGTTCTTTCCGAAAACGAGATGAGGCCGGATTTTATGTTCTTTTCGTTCGGAATATAGCCTTTTGTGAAAAATTCGCCTATTGAGCCGGATTGCTCGAACATCTGCCTCATGAAATACAAAAGGCACCTTATGTCGTCTCCGTTATTGAACCTGTGAATAAAGCCCGAAAAGGCCTTTTCGTGTTTTTCAGGCTTGAAGTTCATGGTAAAACGATACGGCTCGTTATTCATCAAGGCTAATACCGTCTCGACGCTTTTTTTTATGCCCGCCACCTTGCCGTAGGCAAGGCTCGATGCTATAAGCCCGACTATTTCCCTGTCGCGCGCGTCTTTGAAGCGATGGACGAACTCCAGAGGGTCTGACGAAAGAAATGTTATGTCGTATGTCTTGTAAAGCCGTTCTAATTGGGTTTTAAGTTTAGGTGTAGCCATCTTCATTATTTTATGCTATTATGACATATTAAAAAAGCCAAAAATAAAAAAGGAGAGTTTAATTGGAAAAGACAGTTACCAAGTTTAGCGAGATGGGGCTTGATCCGGATATTTTGAAGGCCATTTCCGGAATGGGTTTCGAGGAGCCCACCCCCATACAGATGCAGACCATCCCCGTTCTTCTTACCGGAAAAGACCTTATGGGACAGGCCCAGACCGGCACGGGAAAGACCGCGGCCTTCGGCATACCCATAATAGAACGCATAGATAAGAAGGACCCCCTTGTGCAGGCCATAATCCTCGCTCCGACAAGAGAGCTCGCCATACAGGTCGCGGAAGAGATGAATAAGCTCGGCAGATTCAAGGGCGTGCAATCCGTGCCGATTTACGGCGGCACTTCCATAGAGAGGCAGATAAAGGCCCTCCGGCGCGGCGTTAACGTGGTCGTCGGCACGCCGGGAAGGGTCTTAGACCATATCGAAAGAAAAACCCTGATATTGAAGGGAGTAAAGTTCGCGGTGCTTGACGAGGCGGACGAGATGCTGGACATGGGCTTCATTGACGACATAACGAGGATATTGAAGGAGACGCCCGAAACCCGCCAGACGCTTCTTTTTTCGGCGACGCTGCCGGACGGGGTCTTGAAGATATCCAAGCGCTACATGAAAAATCCGGAGAAGATAAGGATACAGACCTCGACCTTGACCGCTCCGAAGATTAACCAGATATTTTACGAGGTAAGGGCAAGCGAGAAGCTGGAAGCCCTCTCAAGGCTCATAGACAACGACGCCGACGGCAGGTTTCTGGTCTTTTGCCACACGAAGCGCGAGGCCGACGACGTGTCGTCGAACCTTAAAACCCGCGGCTACGAGGCAGATGCAATGCACGGGGATTTCTCTCAATCCCAGAGAGAATCGGTTTTGAGGAAGTTCAAGGACGGCAGGGTGGACGTTCTGGTAGCGACCGACGTCGCGGCGAGAGGTCTCGACATAAGCGACATATCGCACGTCGTGAATTTTTCCATGCCGCAAAATCCCGAGTCCTACGTCCACAGGATAGGGCGCACCGGCAGAGCGGGAAAAGAAGGGGTGGCGATAACCTTTGTTACGCCGCGCGAGGATAAGCAGCTTCGCTTGATAAGGGCCGTTTCCAAGGCAACCATAACGCGCGGAAAACTTCCGACAAAAGAGGATGTCATGGAGGGCAGGTTCGTAAGCCTCAAGAATAAGATAGACGAGTTCATAGACGATAAGAAATTCGACGCCTTTCTTAAGCTCGCCGAAAGACTTACCGCCGACATTAACCCTGTTCACGCAGTCGCGTCGTTGCTTAAGTTCCAGTTAGAAGGGGTTTATGACGCGGCCGCGGCTCCGAGCGGGGAGGTTTCTCTTAACGATACCGGAGCATCGGCCGGCAAGGTAAGGCTCTTTATCACAATCGGCAAGGAGCAGGGGGTAAAGCCTTCGGATATAGTCGGAGCCATTACCGAAAAGACCGGTCTCAACAAGACGGACATAGGAGACGTCGCGATATTCGAGTCGTTTACGTTCGTCGAGGTTCCGAGGGAATCGGCCGAGAGGGTGATAGAGGCAATGCACAGGAGCATTTTTTCGGGCAAGAAAATCGCCGTCGCGCCGGCCAAGCCCCGCGAAGGCGGCGGAGGAGAGAGGAAAAGCTTCGGAGGCAGGGGAAAGAGAAGGTAGAGCCTGCCCTGAGTCTATCGAAGGGTTTTGGTTATAAGCGCATCATCAAGCTAAAATACACAAGGGGCCTTTGGCCCCTTTGTTTTTTTGGTCTTTGCAAGATCGGTGCGGATAAGAAAGAGCAGGAAGAGGTGTTTGAGTATTATTTAAAAATTGGTCGGGGCGAGAGGATTCGAACCTCCGACCTCTGCGTCCCGAACGCAGCGCTCTACCAGGCTGAGCCACGCCCCGACTAAGAGCAACCTATCATAACATTTTTTTTGCCTTTTTCAAGTGGATTCGTTTTGTCGTCCGTCGTCCGTCCCGCGGACGGCATTTTTCTCCTCCCCTTCTTATAAGGGGTTGGGCTCCCTCCGCTCCGCCTTACTGATTGGCGGACGGACGACGCAATCTCAAGTCCTTTTCCCCCTCACCCCAACCCTCTCCCACGTGGGGAGAGGGAATTGCTTTATTGAAACATTGCGGGTGTAGGCATTGCGCTTCCTTTCCTTGACAAATCTTCGGTTGAGACCGGTAACGTCAAGTATTTTGTGTCATAAAGAAAGGGGCGGCGGTTTTTTGTTTTTTTGTTTCCGTAGGGCAACCCTCCGTCCGCCTCAGGCGGACGGAGGGTTGCGTCTTTACGGTAGGGGCACGATGCATCGTGCCCCTACTAAAGCCTTGCCCTACATGCTCATTATCCCCCGTAAAAGATATAAATGTACCCCTTTCCTTTTACTGACACAAGATATGATACGTTACCCCTCCGATTACCGATAACGCTTTATAAACCCCTCTATTTCCTCCACCACCGCCTTTACGTCCTTATGGGTCGTATCCACCGTCAAATGACAATCTTTATAAGCCTCTTCCCTTTGCTTGAGAAGTTCCGAGATATTGGCTATCCTCTTGTCAATGTCCGCGCCCAAAAGCGGCCTCTCGTCGCCCTCTCCGACCCTTTTCGCTATAACGGCGGGCTCGGCAGTAAGGCAAATAACCGTTCCAAAAGACTTAAGCCTCACTCTGTTCTCGGGGTCAATAACAGCCCCGCCGCCGACAGAAAATACTATCCCTGCCATGGTTTCCGTGACTTCTTTTATGACCTCTTTTTCAAGGCGTCTGAAGTACGGCTCTCCCTTGCCGGCGAATATGTCTTTTACCGGCATGGCGGCCTTGTTCTCGATAAGTTCGTCCGCGTCAAAGAACCTCAAACCCGTGAGCTTCGAGAGCGCCCTTCCGACCGTTGTCTTGCCTGTGCCCATGAAACCGGTAAGAACTATGTTTTCGGCCTTTGTCATGCGCCGGCAACCCCCCGACCCCCTTCAGAAAAAGGAGAACGCCGCTAAAAGGCGCTCAAATATTTAAGGTATGCCCTGTAATTTCTGTTTATTTCGATTACCGAATCTCCGCCGAACTTTTCGAGAAAGGCGTTTGCCGTCTCGATGGCGACTACGGCCTCGGCTATGACGCTCGCGGCCGGAACCGCGCAGATGTCGCTTCTTTCTATCGCGGCTTTGAAGGGTTTTTTCGTGACGATATCAACCGAGCGAAGGGGTTTATAAAGGGTGGGTATGGGCTTCATCGCGGCCGTTAGAACTATGGGTTCGCCGTTCGACATGCCGCCTTCTATTCCGCCGGCGTTATTCGTCTTTCTGAAAAACCTTCTTGATATCGGCCAATAGCCGTCCTTTCCGTCCACCCGGGGCGGAGCAGACGAAGCGCGCCCGTAGAATATCTCGTCATGCACCTTGGAGCCGGGAGTCGAGGCGACGTCAAAGCCCATGCCGATTGCAACGCCTTTTATGGCCTGTATGCTCATAAGCGCCGTCGCGAATCTGGCATTAAGCTTCCTGTCCCACTGGGCATGGCTTCCGAGCCCCGGCGGTACTCCGGTTACCACTATCTCGAACGCGCCTCCGAGGCTGTCGCCGGATTCCCGCGCTCTGTCTATCGCCTTTTTCATCTTTTCGGAAACTGCCCTGTCCGGACACCTTACCTCGCTCGATTCCGCGAGTTTAAAACTTTTCAAAGGGTTTTTTCCGCGGATTTTCGAAGAGCATCCCCGCTTACTTCCTGCCGGGACAAGTTTCACCCCGCCTATCTCAACGACGAAGCTCATGACATTCATACCGAACATGGAGAGAAACTCCTTCGCAACGGCCCCTACCGCGACCCTCGCGGCCGTTTCCCTCGCGCTCGAACGTTCGAGAATATCCCTCATGTCAAGCGTTCCGTACTTTAAAGCGCCGGTAAGGTCCGCGTGCCCGGGCCTCGGACGGGTTACGGCCTCGGCCTTCGAGGCGCTGCGAGGCTCAACCGACATCCGCTCCTCCCAATTGGCCCAATCGAGATTGGGAATCACAAGGGTAACGGGAGAGCCGAGGGTTTTACCGAACCTTACGCCTCCGGTGATTTCGACCCTGTCTTTTTCAATGGATTGCCTGCCTCCCCTGCCGTAGCCCTTCTGCCTTCGCGACAGTTCACGGTCTATGTTTGACGCAAGAAGAGGCACGCCCGATGGCATGCCCTCTATGACGGAGGTGAGGGATTTTCCGTGAGATTCGCCTGATGTGAGGTATCTGAGAGGCATAAACGGTCTCCTCGTTCCCGCGCCGAAGCGCGGGAACGATAAAAAAATTCCTGTCATTGCGAGCGAAGCGAAGCAATCCCGTAATTATAAAAGAATGAGATTGCTTCGGGATAAAACCCCTCGCAATGACTATCCTATAACCTCGTCCCCCTCACCCTACCCTCTCCCCCTTGGAGAGAGGGATAAAAAAATATCCTGCTTCGATATACCGGTCTCCAAATCAAAATGCACCCCGAAGGGTGCATTTTTGGCGTCAACCTAAACCGGCTTATCCCGCGGCTTCTTCTTCAACGATTGTGGGAGTGATGAATATGAGAAGTTCCTTCTGAGAGTCTGAAATCGATTTGGCCTTAAAGAGCCAGCCGAGCACCGGTATGTCCTTCAGCAAAGGTATTCCCCTCTCGCTGGTGGAACTGTCGGACACTATGATGCCGCCTATCACGGTCGTCTCGCCGTTTTTCACGAGTACGTTCGTGGTGGCCTCCTTCTTGTTTATGCTGGGCTTGCCGGCCGAGGTACGGAAACTTCCTATGGAGTTCCTGCTCGCCTTTATGCTCATAAGAACGCTTCCGTCCGGGGTAATCTGCGGCGTGACCGTGAGACTCAGGTTGGCGTCTATGAAAGAAGTCGCCGTGCCGGAGGCCGACGCAGTCTCGAACGGTATGGATTCGCCCTGCTCTATTTTGGCCTCTTTATTGTTCATCGTGATAATCCTCGGCCTCGATATGGTCTTTACGTGGCCCTGCTGTTCGCCGGCGGAAATCCGCAAATCAAGCAACATCGGGTTGGCGCCTGTCTTGCCGAGTATGAAGCCCAACGCGCCGAGCGTTCCCGCCGTGCCCGTGGCCGGGAGGTTGACCGCGTAGTTGGAGACGCCGACATCGCCCGCGAAACCCGTCTTTGCCTGATTAGTTACCGGAGTGGTCGCTATGGGGGCTGATTGGACACCCGGATCCGGAATAGCCGAACCAAGCTGGTCCGAGCTTCCAAACATGGTGGTATGCACATTGCTCGAATGGGTGGCTCTCGTGTCAATGCCCCACTGAATGCCCAAATCCCTCGCGAAACTCGTCTCGGCCTCGACGATGCGCGCCTCTATCAAGACCTGAGGCGTGGGCTTGTCAACCTGCTTTATGTAATCCTTCGCGGCCGCTATGCCGGCCTTCGTGTCTCTTATTATAAGCGTATTAGTCGCTTCATGCACCGTAGGCACGCCCCTGTCGCTCAGGACGCTTTTTATCTGGGGCGCGAGGGTGGAGGCCTTGTCGTAATTTATGCGCACGTATTCGGTTTGAAGGTCCTCTTGCTTTTCCTCGGCCTTTTTGGCGGCCAACAACTCCTCTTTCTCTTTACGCAGCCTGTCGCGCGGGGCAACCCTTATCACGTTGCCTTCCTCGATGCTGTCAAGCCCCTTGGTCTGCAGTACCAGATCAAAGACCTGCTCCCACGGAATGCTCTTCAGGCGAAGCGTTATCGTGCCCCTTACGTCTTCGGACGCCACTATGTTTATGTCTCTCACCTCGGCAAGAAGCTTCAATATGTCGGTAATCTGCGCGTCTATCATGTCTATGTCGATTTTCGGGCCCTTGTACTTCTTTGGCTGCAAAGCCGCGTCCTCAAGCGGTTTTCCCACCGGAACCTCGGCCTTCGGAGCCTTGGCGGCGGCCATTGTCTTTGCCGGAGCTTCCGCCGCGGCCTCCGCGGCCTTAGCCGCAGGCGAGGCGGCGAAAGCTACGTTTATCGTTCCGTTGGACTCCTTTACCGTATAGGTGGCCTTTTCGTTCAGATTGACCAATACCCTCACGTTCTTCCCGGCCTCGGACGGCTCAAACGAGCTTATGGAGGACACGACCGTATTCAACTCCGAGGCGTCAAGCGTCATCTTCAGTTCTTCCGGAATGGCCGCGTCGGATATGTCGAGCGTAAGCGTAAGCCCTTCGCTTGACTCAATCACCTTATAAACGGGCATGCCTGAAGTCGCGATGGAAAGCATTCCTCCGTTTCCGCTTACCTTGCGAAAGTTGACGCTCTTTATCTCGACAAGCTCGCCTTCGGCCGGAGATACCTCCGCCGCGACTTCGGACTTTGCCGGCTCCGGAATCGCGGCCGGCGTTGCTACGGCCTGCGCAGGCGCGGAAAGCCTGGAAGACGCCGCCTCTTGCGCGGATATTTTCGCGGCATCCGCGCCAAACCTAACCACAATGGCGTATCCGTCTTTCTCTATCGTGTATGCCGGAACCTTCTTCGACTTGGAATCGAACACTACCCTTGTCTTATCGGGATGGGCGCCGATCCTCATCTTTTTTACGAATGCCCCGGATATGCCGACTTCCTTTTTCGCGACCGACGTTCCCACGCCCCATATGTCAAGCACCATTCTGGCGGGGCTGTCAAGTCCGAATGAATTATAATTTCCGAACTGCCCGTCCCCCGTAAGACGCACAACCGTCACGCCGTCTTCCGACGAGGTTGCGACTGAAATTATGTTTTTTGCGCCGGGAATGACTTCCGCCGGAGCGGCTTCGGGAGCAGGCTCGGCCGCGACCGCCGGCTCAGCCATTGCAACGGGAACAGACTCGGCCGCGACCGGTTCCTCTTCTATCTTTTCCGGCGCGCTCACGCCGGGTATGTAGGTCTCCGCCGAAAAATCTATAAGCAGACTGTCGTCACCGGCCTTTATGTCGTGGTTTACGCCGCTTCTAATGCCTACTTCTATCCTGGCGATTTTATTGTCGCCTTCGCCCGTAGCGCTTACCTTTATGTCTGTTATGAAATTATTATTAACGGTCGTCATGCCCTGCACGCCGGCTATGCCGACTCCCGGCATGTCTATCGCCACCCTCGGAGGGCCGGAGAGCTTGAAGGCCGTATATTTCAACAGTCCGTCAGCCTCCACAAGAACGGAGTTGCCGAGCCCGACGACGCTCACGAGCGTCAATTGACCGGCGCTCTTTTTAGCCTCCTCGGCCGCGGCCGCCGGTTCTTTGTGAACTGCCGGCCCCTTAACGGCGCATCCCGTCATAAAGAGGAATGCCGCGCAAACGGCGAACACTCCCGTTAAAATCCTCTTCGTTATATTCATGGTTTTTACCTCCGTTATGCTATGCGGTCTTTTCCTTTTTTTCTTTACGTAGGGCAGACCTTTAGGTCTGCGTCATTTCCTTCTTTTTATTTCGCAGGGCTAAAGCCCTGCCCTACGAAAACAAAACAGAATAGATCTCAGGAACGTTGGGTTCGCTTCGCTTAACCCAACCTACTTTTATGAGCTGCAATCGCCGCGCCTGCGCCGACGCCAAGCAGGATAAGCCGTTATTTGACTTTAGGCAGCGCCAACTCGGTCCTCGGCCTTGCCAGCACTTTATCGTCCTGGTCCTTTTCTATTTCTTCCACAATCAGCACGTCTTTGCCTATATGCACTATGGTTCCGTCCTTAAGCCCTATGCGGTCTCCTTTTTTAACGATATAACGCTTGCCGTCGGAGGCCTGAAGAAGGGCGTAATTGCCGTCCGGCGAGACTACCACCGCGGAAACCTTGAACGTCATCAAGTCGCAACATTCAAGCGGCGTCCTCTCCCTTGCCGGTTTCTCTATTTGCTTCGCCAAATAACTCGCGAAAGGATTGCGCCTTTCTTTTTCAACAAGTTCCGCCTGAGGCGCCTGAACAGGGGCTTCCTGCTTTTGAACAGCAACTTGCGGCGCCGCCTTGAGCTGCTCCGTCTCCGGCTCTTCCTTGCCGCCGCAACCAACGAGCACGAACGGCAACAAAATAATCATTCCTGTGATTTTACGCATCATAGTTATTTTTTCTTCTTGGCGGCCTCTGCCGCGGCCGCGGCCGTCTCCTCCGGAGACACGAACCTGAATGTAAGCGTTACGAATTGGGCCTTTACTACCGGCTTCGACGAAATCGCGCTACTGGCGAGGTTAGTGGCTATATTCTGTATGTTTACTATCCTCGGCAATTCGCTTATTTTAACGCAAAAAGCATACAGACTTTCGAACGTCCCCTCGACTTCCATGTTGACGGGAATATCGGAATAAAATCCCCTCGGTGTTTCCTGACCGGGCTGAAAAAGAATAACCTTGAGACCGGATTTTCTGGCCGACTCGCTTATGCTGTCTATAAGATTAGGTATCTCTTTTTCATTGGGAAGTTGTGAAAGGGCCTTTTTAAGCTGCTCCTCTAACTCGTCCTTTTCCTTCTGGAATCTCGGTATATCGGCGGCTATGCGCCTGTTTTCCTCGACTTTTACCGTCAACTCGGCGAGACTGACCGTAAGGTTAGCTATCTCGGTTGTCTGCGGTTTCAAAAGCAGTTGATAAGAAAGCGCGGCAATCGCGATGATTATCCCGGCGAGTATGATAATCTTCTTGGAAAGCGGCAGTTTCATTACCGCGTCTAATTTTACGATGTTTTTCAAGTCTATCGCCATACTCTACCTTCTGTCAAGGTTTAAAGAAAAATCCACTATGTCGGCGACGCCGGGCGCGGACGACTTCACCCGCCTTGCCACTATAAGCTCGACCTTGCCGATGCCTTTGCCTTTATAGGCCTCAAGCCTTCGCATGAACTCCGCCAACACCTCGTCGTTCAACGCGCTGCCCTTAATGGCGATTATGCCGCCGGTGTCTGCAAGAGAACTCAGCCACGCCTTCTCCGGCACCGCGTCGGAAATCATGTTGAAAAGATTCACCGGCCCGGAGCGGGCTGACTCAAGTTGCCTGACAACGTCGAGCTTGCCCTGAACGACCCGTTTCTCGTCCTTCAACTTTGCCAGTTCGCCGACCTTCACTTCCAATTCCTTGAGTTCCTTCTCGCCGGCGGCGATGTTGCCTTTAAGCTCGGACACGTCGCTTCTCAACTTTATGAAAACGCCGGCAAGTATTATCAACGCCATGACGATGATAAGCCCGGCCACGGTCATCTGAAAACGGATCGATTCCTTTTTCTTGGCGGCCCTTACCGGCAGAAGGTTTATGCGTATCATCTGTCGCCGAGCCTCCTTGTCGCGAGCCCGACCGCCACCCCGAAATGCGGGGCCATATCGGTAAGATATTCATTGGCGAAGTTTTTCGGGTTCAAAGTCAATCCGTTAAACGGATTCACGAGTTCGACCGGCATCGCGGTCCTGTCCTGGAGCGCTTCCCTGAGCCCCTTGGTCTTGGCGGCCCCTCCCGCCAACATTATCCTTCCTATTATTACGGACGGGTTGCCGCCGAGGAAAAAATCAAGCGACCTTTTTACCTCAAGCGCCATGTTGTTGGTGACGCCGCTCACCACGGCGGCGGCCTCCTCGGGATTAACCTGAGCGCCGGGTCTTCCGAGCTTTATGTCCTCGGCCTCCTTGAAACTCACGTTGAAGTGCCTCTGTATCTCTTCGGTGTACTGGTTGCCTCCGGCGGGGGTAGACCTCGTGAAAACCGTAACCCCTCCCGCGATGACGCTTATGCTCATTATGCTCGCGCCGATGCTCACCATGGCCACGTTTTCGTTCGGGGCGAGGGCGTAATTGACCTCCACCATGTTTTCAAGCGCGAAAGAATCCACGTCCATCACTATCGGATTGAGGCCGGCCTCTTTGATGACGTTTACGTAGTCGTTTATGACGTCCTTCTTCACGGCTACGAGCATGACGTCCATCTGCCCCTTGGCGTCCTGATTCTCGCCGAGTATCTGGAAGTCTATGTTGACGTCGGTCATGGGGAACGGTATGTACTGTTCCGCCTCCCACTGGATGCTCTCGCCGAGTTCTTCTTCGGTCATTGCCGCGAGGCTCACCTTTTTTATGATTACCGAATGTCCTGCGAGGGAAGACACGGCCTCCTTGACCTTAATCTTGTGCTCCCTCAGGAGATTGGCGATGGTGTTGGTGACGGTCATGGAGTCTATGATGCTCCCGTCGACTATGGCCTCGGGCGGAAGATAGGCGAGCCCGAGCTTCTGCAGTTCCCACCCCTTTTTGGCCTGCCTCATCTGGACAAGCTTTATGGAATTGGAACCGATGTCGAGGGCCACTGCCTCTTTTGTCTTCGAGAAAAGCGACGATAAATCCATAATCCCCTCTAACTCCTAACTCCCCTTTCGGGCACCCGCCAAAAAGGCGGGTCGGGGGAGAACCGTAATCCCCTCTGACTCCTAACTCCCCCGATGTAACATCGGGGGAGGGATTAAAAATACCTTTTGTCTTTGCCTCCTCTCCCCATTAAGGGGGAGGGAGAGAATGAGTTGCCGCGCGTTTCCTAATCCGCTTCGAAAACCCTGTTCCTCTCGGAAAGCTTTAGCCCGAGGGCCTGTATTATCTTCCTCTTGGTGTCGAGCCTGCAGGAATATCCGTTCTCTATCCTGTCTATGGTAAGGGGCGACACGCCAGCCTTTCTGGCGAGTTCGCTCTTGCTCAAGAGCATGCCTTCCCTTATCTTTTTCAGCTTATTCTTTTTTCCCACCGTATGCGCCTGCGCCATTTTTCACATCGCTTTCGAACGCCAAATACGAGATTGCTTTGCCGACCCGCACAAGGAATATTCCGCGCCTCAAAGTCAATTATGCGTAACTCTATGCCATAATCCATAATTTGTCAAGTTTTTTTTTAATTGATGACAACTTATATATAACTTCGCATAACTGGTGGGTGGCGTGCCCCTTTTTTATTTCTTTTTCAGTTTGTCATTCCCGAGGTCTTAATCGGGAATCCAGAGGTTTTTGTTTTAAAGATTAAAGACTGGATTCCCGCTCAAAACACTGCGGGAATGACAAAATAGGCGGACTACTGGAGCGCCGCCGTTTATTCTATCATCCTTATCGTTCCCACGCCGGAGCGTGGGAACGATAAAAGCCGTTCGTCCTGAGCCTGTCGAAGGACGAACGGCTTCGCTCGCAATGACAAAGAGGCTCGCAACGGCCCTTTTATTCCCTGTGCCATCTCAAGATCTTCGGCGCGCCGACTTGGTCGCCTACTCCATCGGCGATTTCTGTGCTGCCGAAGACATTAAAACCGCCATTAACATTAACGTCGTTGGCTGACATGGCGCCGTCGACTGACGCGGCGCCGCCGTCCACCATGACTGTGCCGAACACCGTCACATCGCCGCTTATGCTAAGATCACCCATGACGTATATCATACCCTCCCATAAAACTCCTCCGGCAAGGTCAAGATCTCCCGTAACGACCAGTATCCCCCTTCCCGTGGAATTGGCCGCCAAATTCGCCGTCTTTCCGGCGTTATCTATATAGATTATCTTCGACTCATTATCGCAATCGTGCGCAGATTTAACTGCCGGATCGGTTGTATCGTTTACGGTGCCCTCGTTGCAAACCGTGCCCCACTGGCCGTTAGTGCTGTAATTAACGTTGCCTCCGCTTTGGTCGTACGGCGACGGGAAATCAGCCATGTTTTTGAGTTCAGTTATGTTCACCCCGATATAATCCGTCATGCCGCCGGCTGTCCATAGAGGACTCCAGCCCGGAATGTCGCCTGACCTATCGTTGCAATTCTTCGCAATCTGGCAATTTGTAACAGATCCGCTAAAAGAAGCTATCCTCCCGTTGATGGTCGCGTTTGCCGCAGGCCCGATGGTTATGCCCCCCTCGGTAAAGAGAATCGTATCGCCCGGAGGCAAGACGTTAAGCATGCTCGACGCGGCATACGCCACTATGGTAGCCACTGTGCCGGACGAAGTCGTGCCGGTTGACGTTACCTTGTAAACAGGCTGGCCGCTGTCGCAATTGGTCGGCACGCCTGTGCCGGAAAAACCGAAACCGGTGCAATAACGGACTACTTCGTTGCCGGGAATATGTCCTTCGTCATCGTTGAAGGTGCCGCCGTCATCGGACCACGTGCCGGCCTCTTCTCTCGCGTAATCCACTGTTACGTTATACGTGCCGCCGAGCCCGGCAACATTAAGAACGCTTGAGGAAAACGAATTCCCAGGGGTGCCGGGGAAGCCTGCTCCATAGATTGCCACCGGCATAGTGCTTAACTTCCTGTAGGCCTTCTGAGCGGAATTTTCCCCGACAAACCTCGCGTTGGTGGCCCGAAGGTGCATCCTCCCCAGAGCCTCCTCCATTCCGGACTGGGCGAGATAGAACGCATTTTTCGACTCTACTTCATTGCGCGCTATGAACATGTCGGTCGTCGAGGTCGTAACCACGGCAAGCCCTATGGCGGTCATAGCCGCCATAATGATAATGGCAAGGACGAGGACAAAACCCTTTTCGTCTCCCCGCTCCTGCTTAATACCTGCGCTTTTGTCATTGCGCGGGGTACCCACGCCAAGCGGCGTGGGTCGGCGAAGCAATCTCGTTTCTTGAGATTGCTTCGGGATAAAGCCCCTCGCAATGACAAAATTAGGGATGTCATTTCCGCGCACGCCGCCTCTGTCATTCCCGCGGTCGCCCCTTCTTGTCATTCCCGCGGTGTTTTGAGCGGGAATCCAGACGTCGTCCCCGCGAAAGCGGGGAACTATACGGAACGATTTATAAAAAGAACTGGTTCCCCGCTTAAGATTGCGGGGACAAGCTTTTATATTTTTCATGAAATCCATATAATCTCCGTTGCCCGCCCCCTATTTAACCTCTCCTCCCCTTACAAAGGGGAGGAGAGGTTACTCCGCCCACTCAGCTGTATATCCGCTCGTATTCGGCGTTCCGCACGTATCATAGGCCCTTATCTTGAAGTAATACCTGTACTGGCTCACAGCCCCCCGATCCGAATCAACCGTGATTGACCTCACCCCCGAGCCCGTGCCCGCGGTGGTCCTCAGATACCATCCCGTATCGGTGCTGTTGTCGTTCTTTACTGCCCTTTCCCATATCTCGTAACCCGCGAGGTCGGTTATGCTTGATGCGTCGGTATTGGTAGTAACCGCGTTCCATCTGAGGGTCATGTTCTGCCCGGACGTCGAACACGCCGTAGCGCCGCCTGTGCAAAAGTTTCCGGGAATCGAAGGCGTCGAATCGCAAGGATTCTGCGTTACCGTTACAGTCACCTCAGCGGGAGGTCCGGTACATGCCGGGCAATTCACCCTTATGAGGTCTCCGGTCGAGCCTGAACTCACGTAAACCTTGGACGCACTCTGGCCTATGTCGGTCGTGGTATTCAGCGTATTGGTCGTGCCTTCGGTTACGAACGCGTTGTACAGGATATTGCCGGTGTCGGCCTTGTTGGTTACCGTAAGCGCCCCGCCGGCATTGCCGCAATCCGACACAAGCGCCGTATAACTCGACCCGGCAACAATGCTCGACGGAGAGACGGTTATGACCGCCGTGGCCGCGCCCACACACTCCCTATAGGTATTGGTCTCCGCGCTCGAATTATCGTCGTCCGCAAGGACATCGTTGCCGCATGAGTTCTCGGCCTTCACGTAGTAGGTCACGTCGAGGTCACTGAGCGTACTCCCGGCGGTACTATAATAATTCCACCAATAACAGGTGTTTTGGGCATTATAGGTCGGATTTGTCGGCGCCGTATTATTACAGATAAAGTAGGCTGAACTCGATGGCAACACATTTGTAACAGACGCCCCCCAATCGAGCTTATCGATATCCGGCACCTCATATATCTTTGTATAAGCGCCGCCAATGGAACTACGCCTCCAGACCTGATAGTATATCGGGTCGGTGGCTTTAGTTATCGTGCCGCCGGTAGTGTATGTGGTTATCCTCGGCCATTTTATGGCCGCATGGTCTGCCGTCACGGTGGCAACTGACAAAGAAGCCGGCGTCGAAGGCGTGAGATCGCACGGGTCGAACGGCTTCTGGTCGTAGACATAAGTATTAACCGACGTTACAAAAGGTTCCGGAGAGGCATCGAAATTGCCGTCCGCGTCAATTGCCCTTATGAAATACCATACCCTTAGTTCGCTGTGTGAAGGGATAGTGGCATAACAGCGCGTCGTGGAACTGAAGCCCAAGCAAGAACTATCGTCCGAGGTCTTAAACATCGAAAGTTCGGCATAAGACGAAAAGTCCGTGGGAGGCGCGGTGGTGGCGTACGAAGTCGAGGCATAGTAAACCTTGGCCGAATTGACGTTTATCGCGCTTCCGGTGTCTTCGGACACGGTATTGCTCGCGATATCCGCGGAAACCCTTACCGTAGCGCCGCCTATCACGGCGTTTGACATCCTGCTGGTATAAAGAGCGCCGATATTAGGGCTGGTAGTATTCAGGCCGGTGGAACCGGGCACCGCGTAACCGGGCGTTCCGCTTGAAGGCTGATTCTGTTGCACGGAGGTAATCGTGGGACCCAAAGGCACAACCACGCTTCCTTCCGATTCCGAAACGGTAAGGAAGCTCCCGCACGTCGAGGTAAGGGTTGAGTCGTTTGTAACGACGAGGGACACCTTTATTTCATCGCTTCTCATGTCAACCGGATTGCCGGAAGAGTCCTTGAACGTAAAGATTATCGGCACGTAGCGGTCGGAAGCGGCTATCTGCACCGGAGCGCCGAGCGTTACTGTCGTAGTGTAGCTTTGGGGAGAAGCGGCAGAGGCGCGGCTTAAGGGAACCGCGTTGGATATCGCCGAACCCGAGCCCCCGCCTATGGAGATATTCGTCAAATAGGCGTCCGTATTTACCCATCCTACGGTCGCGCCGGTTATGGTCATGGTCCGGCCGCTCGTGTTGTTCAAAAAGAGAGTTGTGGAGTTGTGGGTATAGTTGATTTTGGCGGTTGTCCAGGGCAACGGAGACGAAGTGCCGTTGCCGCTGCCGGCTCCGGTGTTTATCTCAACGCCGGTCAAAACCTCTCTGTGCTTGTTGCTCGCGTCGTTATTTCCGCACACAAGGTCAACGGGAGCAACCGTATCTTCGCACTTAGAATCCCTGTCTATCTTGCCGAAACTCTTCGGACCGGCCCATACGGCGCCGGAGATGTTGCCCGGAAAGTCTATGTTATTGCCGTCCGCCGGACTCGAACTGTCTCCAAGGGGGTCGTTGGCGTAGGCGCAATCCATGCTTCTTATGAAGTAGTAGTAATCAACGCCCTGCGTTACGGTAGAGTCCTCCCAATAGGGCTTATTGCAACCCCACGGGCAACTCGCGCTGTTGGGCCAGTACTGGTCATACCAATACACATCGCCTGCCGGCAGCGGCAACGCATACAAGGTCTTGCCTGAAAGGGCGGTCGCGCCCGCGACATCCGAGTCGGTATCCCTTTCAACCGTATAACCGGCGAAGTCTATGATGCCGGAAAGCGTGTCATCCCAGCTCACCTGAGCGCTCGTGCATCCGCCAATGGTAAGGCCCACCGGAACGCCCGGAGAACCCGGATAATCGGGGTCGTCTCCGCAAAGGGTCGAAAGAGGCTGGGCAAAGGCCGTGATATTGCTCGCGTTTCCGCACCTGTCAAAGGATATGGCCTTGAAATAATAGGTGCAGGGATTGTTCGGGTCGGTAAACGTAGCGCACACGTTTTCCAGCGTGGGAGGCGTCGCGGACAACTGCGTTTCGCTGTCGAAGAAGAACGAATTGTCGCCGCCGCTGCCGGCGTCCGTGAATTTTCCGGCCTGCGCAACCGAAGGGTCGTGGTCCGGAAGAAGAGATATGGATACGGACGGCGGGGCGGCTACGCCGGCAGCGTCCGGGTCGGTCAAGACTCCGCTGTTGCTTATATTGCCGGGATAACAACAATTTACCGCGCACGTCGTGGCCGCGTCGCAAACGCCGGCGCCCGAAGGCCACCTTTTGAAGGCAATGTAGGTATGGTTGAAATCCGGGTCAGAATACGAAGACGGAGGATTATGGATGCCGGTAATATTAGGATTTGTCAGGTTAAGCTTAACCCTTTTCCAGCCGGCGTTAGCGCTAAGAGCGGGATAGGGATAGGGCGAAGTGTCTCCCGCCCTTCCGCCTATGCCGACAGTATCGGGCGGCGCGGTATCCGAGACGTTATTGGTCGGAGAATCAACAGCCGCGGTAGCAACTCCGTCGCCGTATGTTATCTTATAATCGGTAGAGGTATTCCCTGCGACAAGGGTATCGTCGCAGTTGACGGGAGTTATAGAATAATAATAGGTCTGACACCCGACAAGACCCGATGATTTGTCGGTATGAGTCGCGGACGAAGCAATAAGCTTGTTGGCCGCTCCGTAAACGTCGGTTTCCGCCGCGATAGCCAAAGCGCTGCTGACCGGATAAGCGGTGAAGTTGGAGGTATTCCTGTAAACCCTGTAACCTATGACGTCGGGGTTTGCCGCGGTGTCGTAAGTCCAACTCAGATTCACCCAGCCGTCGCTTGAGCCGTCAACGCCCGTAAGAGCGGTCGTAAATCCGACCGCGCCCTGCGGCCTCGATGGATTAATAGTTGTGTCGTCCACGCCACTCGCAAAATCGGTATTGCTCGGGTCGGGGTTTCCGCCGGGAATCTCGGTAAGGGTGCTCGCGTTATTGGAAGTGTCAACCGCCCTTATGCCTATGACGTAGGTCTTGGGAGACCCAAGCTCGGTGGACTTAGTCGGCTGGAGAAGCCACCCTGTCGCGTCAGTCGGAGAAAGCGTGTACTGAAGCGTGCCGGAGACAGGTTCCGTGGTGGACGATACCGGCACGTTAACCGACCTCTCCACGCCGGCAAGCGTGTACATTATCCTGTAAGATGCGAGGTCTTCCGCCGTGCTCTCCGCCCACTGCAAGGTAAGGCTCCCGCATACGCCCGCCCTTCCCGTGCTCGTTGTCGCCTCCCGGGCCTTAAGCCATGTTACGGCGGACGGCGGGGTAGTATCAGCCTGGCCGCTCTCGGTCTCGAGATTCCTGAGCCTCACCTCTGTCCATACCTTTACGTTGTCTTTAGCAGTCTGCCCGGCGCATGCTTCCCTGGCAAGGGCGTCCACCGTAACCTTGACAAATCTTATGTCACCTAAACCCGTGGGCGAACCGCCGCTTGATGTGTAATAATTGAACTCTAATGGGGATGCCACCGCTGTATTAAGGTTATCCATTACCAAAACCCAATCGGTTGTATTCGGAAAGGTCATGGAACAGGCATCCGTCCACGCGGTCGTTCTCACGCATCTTACCTTCCTAATATTCGCGCCTGATAACTCGTATGTAACCTCAATCTTATTACTGTCGGCAGGATCAATATACCGGAAGGTAACGGACGTGTCTGAAGCCGCGACGATTGGCGTATCGCCGGACGCGACCCTGTGCCCCGCCATAAGCAGGTCTTTCTGCATCATCTCCAACGCCGCCCTCGAATTCTGCTGGGCCTCGAGTTTGAGATACTGGCAGGACGATTGCTTGTAAAAAATCAGATAGAGCGAATATATCGCGCTCATCACTATGGCGGCAAGCGCGAGGCCTATGAGCACCTCGACGAGCGTAAATCCTTTACTGTCATTCCCGCGCATCCGCCCCCTTGTCATTCCCGCGGTCTTTTGAGCGGGAATCCGGTTCTTTTCTGTTACTGCTATCATTCCGGCGGTTTTTTGACACTGAAACGACAAAACCACGTCTCTCATCTTCATATGGCCCTCAGCGCGGTTAATGTTAGTGTGTGACTTCCCAAAAGGTCTCTCCATGTAACCTCGACGTCAACCTTCTTTATGTCGCCGCCGTCTATCACGGGACCGGTGCCGCACGGACTGGCGGCAAAATAACAACCGTCGTTATCGAGGTCGACGTAGGTTACTTTCCACCTCCACGTAAAAATCGTGCCGAGCGTGTCGGTCGCCGACGTGGGCGTGCAGGTAAAGACGGGCGGCGCCGTTCCAACAGGAGCGCCGCAATTCCTCGATATGCCCATGCTCGCAGCGCCGCTGGTGTCGGTAGTCTGAATCTTCGAATAAGGAACCTTCTTCAACGACTCGAGCTTCTGGGTAGCGAGACTAACTGCCTGAGTGCGCTTCCTGCCGGCCTCCGTCGCCTTTATGGCCGTTCCGGCAAGGCTCGCGAGAGCCATGAGCGCGATGGAGGTTATGAACACCGCAATCAACACCTCGACGAGCGTAAAACCGGCGGCATTGCCCGAACATTTCCCTTTAATCCCCCCCGACCCCCCTTTGAAAAAGGGGGTAACCTTTAAATCAGCCATGACAAATCTCCCGCTCATTGAACCACCACATTGCCCGTATAGGCATTAATAACTATACTTTGCGTAAGAGTTCCGTCCGAGGTGCTTACAATGGCTATCCTTTCGTAAGGCGAGTAATCGCCGCTTCCGGCCGGGCAGGTCGTGATATTGCCGTTATTCGCGGCGCTCACGGTTCCGTTCGGCTTGAACTCTATCCTGTTACTCAAACAACCCTCGACATCTACGTTTATATTAGCGGCGCCTTCTCCTCTCGCGACCACCTCAGACCATGAAGACGATGTCAGGCACGGATTATCGGCGCATTTGACGACATCGAAGGAATCAATCGCCCCTTCGGTGAAAGCTACGCCATACTGTCTGTTCTCCTGTATGGCCCTCAACCTCGCCATCATGAGTTTAGCGGTTATGTCCCTTGACGCCCCCCTCATGTGAAACTTCGGCAGTTGCTGCATGATGCTCGGAATCGCTATGGCTCCGGCAATGCCTATGAGGGCAACCGTTATCAAGAGTTCGACAAGGCTGAAACCTTCTTTTCTCGATAATGACCTTAGCATTGATTTACCTCTGCCATAAATATATGCAACAGACGTGCCATATATAACCTATTGATTTATTTAAACTATTATTCTTGAAAACATTGCCAACTATGAAATTTTTTCATAGTTCGTAATTTTTTACCTTAACCCTGCCCCTACCCCTCCCATAAAGGGAGGGGAGAGAAAACGCAGACCTGAAGGTCTGCCCTACGAAAAAACCGCGACCCGTAGCGCAGGGCTTTAGCCCTGCTTACCTTTATATCAGCCCTAAAGGGCTGAACTACAAAGACTTTACCTTGCGCAGCCCTGCCCTACAACTCGTAATTTTTTACCTTATAAAGGAGCGCCTTATGACTTATCTCAAGGAGTTCGGCGGCCTTTGTCTTATTGCCTTTTGTTATCTCCAAGGCCTTCTTTATAAGCTCCCTTTCAACAACCTCCTCAGCCTTCTTTATGGAAAGGGTATCAAAGGACGGAACCCCTTGACCCATGCCCTTATCAGCCGAAAGAGGAAGGTTGGACAGGTTTATCATATCGGTATCGGCCAATATGACCGCCCTCTCAATGACGTTTTCGAGTTCACGGACGTTTCCGGGCCATTCGTAAGACTCCAACTCTTTCATCGCCTCATTCGCGACGCCTTTTATGCGTTTGCCGCATTTCTTGGCGTACCGCTCGACGAATATGCCGGCAAGCCCGGCTATATCACGCCTTCTTTCCCTCAAGGGCGGCAGTTTTATCGGCATGACGTTAAGCCTGTAGAAAAGGTCTTCCCTGAAAGAGCCCTTTTTAATCTCCGCGCTTAAGTCCTTGACCGTGGCGGCCACGACCCGGGCGTCCGATTTGACGGACTTGGTGTCGCCTACCTTGCGTACCTCGCCTTCCTGCAAAACCCGAAGCAACTTCACCTGCATCTCGCGCGGCAATTCGCCGACCTCGTCCAAAAATATCGTGCCTCCGTTCGCCTCCTCGAAGAGTCCGCTCTTGTTCCTTATCGCGTCCGTAAAGGCGCCCTTTACGTGGCCGAAGAGCTCGCTCTCGAGAAGTGCGGCGGGAATGGCGCCGCAATTTACGGCCATGAAAGGTCCGTCTTTCCTCTTGCCGTTGTAATGTATGGCCCGGGCCACGAGTTCCTTTCCCGTGCCCGTCTCGCCGGTTATGAGAACCGTGGTATCGTAATCCGCCACCCTCCTCGCGAGGGAAAGGACTTCCTTCATGCAATCGTCCTCGGCGTAGATGTCCCCGTAGGGCCTCTCGATTTCAGCCCTGAGGCGCGTATTCTCCCTCTTGAGCCGTGTCCTCTCCTCGGCCTTCATTAGGGTGATAAGCACCTCGTCGGTCTTAAAAGGTTTGGAGATATAATCATAGGCGCCGTGCTTCATGCACTCTACCGCGGTCTCGACCGTGCCATACGCGCTCATCATTATAACGGTCGGAGTCGCGCCTGCGTCGACGCCTTGCGGCGCGCCGGAGCGCTTGAGCTCGCCTAAGAACTCTATGCCGGTCATGCCCGGCATCTTTACGTCGCAAAGCACGTAATCGAACTCTTCTTTCTCCATGATTTTAAGGGCGCTCGCGGCGGAACCGCAACTCGACGCGTCGTAGCCGCCCTGCTTTAAAAGTATGGACAGCATGTGCCTCATGTTCTCTTCGTCGTCGATTATGAGTATCTTCATATGATAATCGTATGATAAATTATTGATAAATGATAAATATTTGACAAATCGTTGTTTCTTTAATATAATAAAAGTGGAGGCTTTGCCGGTTTCATCGGCATTGCCTTTTTTACTTTTAGAAAGTAATTAATTTATCTAAATCCTGCCTTGGTCTTAGATCGTCAATATATTTAAAACTCCACCGCTCATATTCTTTTTCGGAGTTTTCTTCGGTTACCAGGCAACGATAACGCAACCTTTTAACAATGTCTGCGAAATCGGACAACTCGTCTCTACATGGTTTTATCATGTTATCGCCAAACCTAACTCCCCACGAAATAATATAAGCAATTAAATCTGCTATCTGTATAGCGGTCGTCAGATGGCTGTGAACAAAGAAAGGCTCTGGAATTATCCTTGATGAACGTTGTATTCCTCTTTTGGTCTCCCTGAAGTATATACTCATCTGATTTATTAATATATGACTCTGCGAACGTTCCAGTTCATCGAAAACTACTATGCCAAGCTCATCCGTGGATTGATTCCTCAAAAATTCATAATACCGTTGGAATAAAAAAGAATAATCTTTCCTGAGGAAATTGTTTGCCGGACAAGGCGCGGCGGTATCCACGATACTGGCAAACGCTTTGACGCTGTATTTTTCGCACAACATTAAAATTTGTTTCGTGAACGCTAATTTTGCCTGTGCAAATGCAGTGAGTTCTTCCGGCGTACACCCGCTTCTGTTCTCGAGGCATTGTTTTGCAAGTTGCGCTCTTCGCTGGGGTTCCATTAAAGACGATCGAGAAGCAAGCCTAAAAGTTTTCTTTTTAAGTAATTTTTTTCCTTTAAATTCCATCTCTCCGGCTGTAATACGTTTGCCGAAATAATCAACTTCGGAATCGTGTATATCGCATGTTAAGTCCCATAGGTTCAGGTCCTTAACGCATATACCGGCCAGCACTTCATAAGGTGACTCTCGTCTGTCGATACCGCTCTCATCCAGAAACAATAAATAACCCACACCCTCCTCCTTTAAAAACTGATTAGCCTCTGACATTTTAATAACAAAAAAATTATCCGACTACAGGATATACCCTTTCTAAAATAGGGGAACTTTCAAGCAAACTTTTACTTATCATTTCCGCCCCTTCTCCCCAACCGGCAAAATAACTCTAAACACGCTCCCGCGCCCGATCGCGCTTTCAGCCTCTATCCTTCCGCCGTAACTTTTTATTATGCCCTGCGACACGAAAAGCCCGAGCCCCCCGCCGCCTTCTCTCGTGGAGAAGAACGGCTCGAATACCCGCTCCAAATCGTCTTTGCCTATGCCGCGCCCCGTGTCCTTAAACGACACGATTACCATGTCTCCCCCCGTACCGGCGCCGCCAAAAACACTGTCGGTCCTGCGCCTCCCGCCCTCAGGAACGGACGGAACGGCCTCCGGCCCTCCGCCTAAGGCGGACGTTATCGTTATAACCCCGTCAAAGCCCGTTGCCCACGCGGCGTTCAGAAGAAGGTTTATGAAGACCTGCCTTAATTTTTCCTCGTTTATGATAACAGGCGGCAGGCCCTCTTTCAAGGCGAACTCGACCCTTGTCCTCTCGAAATCCTTATGAGCCTTAAAGAGCGCGACCGTCTCCTCGACCGAGGCGTTTACGTCCACCTTCGAGGCCGGCCTTGCCGAGGGCCTCGCGAGTTCCAGAAACTCCTTCACCACGCTGTCTATGCGATGAATCTCTTTTTCCGCCCTCACGAGCATCTCTTTACAGCGCTCGTCCTTGATGTCTTTTTTAAGAAGCCCCACGTAGCCGCTTATGGCGCCGAGAGGGTTTCCTATCTCGTGGGCCACCCCGGCGGCAAGCCGCCCCATAGCGGCAAGGGTCTCTGCCCTTAAAAGCTCCTCCCTCGCTCCGATAAGCTCGGAATTGACGCCCTCGAGCCGCCTTATCTCCTCCGCGAGCCGCGCGGCCATCGCGTTAAAGGCCGCTCCGAGAGACGCTATCTCGTCCCGGCCTTCGATTGAAGCCCTTACGTCGAGTTCCCCGCCTGATATGCGTTTCGCCGCGGCCTCGAGCCTCTTTACCGGACTTACGACCAAAAGCGACAAAAAGTAAGCGCCGAACCCTATTATTATGACGGAAAAGGCGAGCGCGTAAGCCGCCAAAAACCACTTCATGCGGGCCAAATACGAATCCGTGTCGGACATGGAAAGAGTAAATGCCGTTTGAAAACCGCCGGAGTTCGCGGCGCGACCCATGCTTTGCATGGGTACCCCGACCTTGGCGTAGATAAAATCTTCGTTGCCGTCGCTTACCCTATAAATACTTACGCCGTCTTCGATGATAATCGGAGTTCCCGGATCCGAAGGCAGTTTCCCTTCCGATAAAATAACCTCCCCGGCCGGGCCGGTCACGTGAATCGAAGACATGCCCGAGTCGCGCATTATCGCCTTCGCGCGCCCGGCCGCGGCATACCCGCCTCCGGCGTAAGCCGGGTCGTTAAGCGCCGACGAAACAACCCGCGCGAGCCTCGCCGCCTCAAAGACCTTCGAATAATAAGCGGAATTCTTGAGCGCGCTTATGGACAATACGCCGACGAAGCCCATGGCCGCCGCGGTTACGACGACTATGCCGGCTATAAGCCTTGCCCTTATGCCGGTCGGAAACTTCATGACGCGAACATCAGGGATAGATACCAGTTCACCGCGGCCTCGCCGAAGAACACGTATAAAACGGCTCCGAGGGAAAGGAACGGGCCGAACGGTATCGCGTCCTTGCCGCCCTTGCCGCGAAAGAGCATTAAAAAGATGCCCGTTAAAGAGCCTATTAAAGACGAAGCCATAAGGGTAAATATAACCCCCTTCCATCCCAAGAACGCCCCTACCATGGCGAGGAGTTTTACGTCCCCTCCTCCCATGCCTTCTTTGCCCGTAACATAGTAATAGCCCGTGGCGACGACGAAGAGAGCGCCGCCGCCCAGGATTATTCCCGAAGCCGAAGTCAAAAGCGCCCTCACGGGCGGCTCGTAGAGGACAAACGAAAGGATAAAACCAACGGCTATGCCGGGGATGCTTATCACGTTCGGTATTATCCTCACGTGCAGGTCTATGAAACTTATCGCCATAAGCGCGCTTATGAAAACCGCGTACACGAAGAATCCCGCTCCCGGCCCGAACCTATGATAAAGCGCGACGAAGAGTATTGCCGTAAGCGCCTCGACAAACGGATACTCGAAAGAGATGGGCGAGCCGCACCTCCTGCACTTTCCGCCAAGAAAGAGGTAACTAATTATCGGAATGTTATCGTAAAAGCGGATTTGGCTCTTGCAGGACGGACACCGCGACGGGGGCTTCGCGACGGAAAGCCCGAGCGGCACCCTGTGTATGCAGACGTTAAGAAAACTGCCGACGGATGCGCCGAAGAAAAACGCGAATATGAGTTTAAAGAATTCCGGCAAACGTCAAAACCTCCCTAACCGGTTGCCGGATAAGACCGTCATTGCAAGCGAGTGAGCCGAAGCCCCCGTGAAAACGGGGGGAAGCAATCTCATAATTGTAAAAACGAGATTGCTTCGTCCGCCTTCGGCGGACTCGCAATGACAATCTCATCCGTCCACCGATTACCGATAACCGGTTATTTTATCTTTTCCGATAACCGATAACATCTCCTAAAAAACCTCGGGGAGGTTGTTTTTTCTCGCCTCCTCGACCGTTCTTATCATGTCGCCGGATATCTTTACCGCCTCTCTGGCGTCCCTCTCGGTTATTATCTCGGCCGGTATGGCACCGGGTATGGCGTCCGGAAAACGCGAGGTCTTGTAGTAAAGGTCGAGCCTTCCCGACGGCTCGGCAAAGTCTTTAAAAACTTCGTCGTAAGTAACGGCCCTCTGGAGAAGTTCGGCCACGGAGCGGGTCTCGCGCGGGTCTTCTTTCTTCAGGAAGAGATACGCCCTCAGAACCTTTGCCGCGGCCTGTTGCGCCATAAAGCAGGCCGGGCCGTAAAACTTTCCCTCAAAGCACCACTGCGCGGCCCTCAGGTCGTATTCCGCCTGACGGAGCCACCTGTCGCATTCCTTTGAAAGCCCTTCTATCATAGCGTCAACTCCTGTAAGCGGAATTTATCCTGACGTACTCGTGCGTAAGGTCTGATGTCCAGAACGTATAAGAGCCTTTGCCGAGCTTAAAGTCAACGGTAAGCAGTATGTCCTTTTGTTTGAGCCGTATTGCGGCCTCGATTTCCGAGCCAACGGGGGAGCCGTTTTTGACGACCTTAACGCCGCTTAAGGTTACGTCAACCTTATCCGGAGCCATGCGCGCTCCGGAACATCCCGCCGCGCAAACTATCCTCCCCCAATTCGGGTCTCCTCCGAAAAACGCGGTCTTTACCAGAGGAGAGGACGCGATTTTACGCGCCGCCTTTTCCGCATCCTTGTCGCTTCTCGCGCCTTTTATCCGTATTTCTATAAGTTTCGTAGCGCCTTCGCCGTCGCGCACTATCATCTTGGCGAGAGTAAGCGCGAGTTCGGCAAGAAGGCTTGTGAAAGCCCTGTATTCTTTTGTAGCGTACTTTATCTCGCGCCCTCCGGACATCTTGTTCGCGAATACAAGCACGGTGTCGTTGGTGGAGGCGTCGTTATCAACCGAGATTCTGTTAAAGGACAACCCTATTGCCTCTTTGAGGGCCTTTTTCAAAACAACCGTTTTTATGTTAGCGTCGGTCGCGAAAAAGGAGAGCATGGTCGCCATGTCAGGGCATATCATGCCCGCGCCCTTGGCAATGCCGAGGATACTTACCTTAGCGCCTCCTATGTTTTTCGTTCCAAAAGCCGTCTTGAGATACGCCTCGGTATCAGTCGTCCTTATGGCCTCTGTCGCGGAGACCCAGCCCCGAACGTCCAAGGATTTAACGAGCCTCGGGACCGCATCAAGCATCTTTTCCTTGGGAAGAAAATCACCTATGACTCCGGTCGAGGATATGAGAAGGTCTCCTTTTTTTAAGGACAATTCCTTCTCAACCGCGGTCAGGATATCCAGAGCGTCTTTATGCCCCCTCTTGCCGGTGCAAGCGTTGGCGTTTCCGCTGTTTATCACCACCCCGCGGGAAGAGCCTTTCTTTATCCTCTCCATGTCTATCACAACGGGCGCGGCCTTGACGCTGTTTTTCGTGAAAACTCCGGCAACCACGCAAGGCGTTTCGCTTACGATGAGGGCGAAGTCCTTTTTGCCGTTCTTTTTTATGCCCGCGGAAATGCCCGAGGCCTTAAAGCCTTTTACGCTAAGATTTTTCAAGAAAAACCTCTATTTATTTTCTTCCATCCTCTTCGTAAAAATTACGAGATGCTGAAACGGGCCTGCCCTGAATCCCGCCCTGAGCCTCCTGAGCTTGTCGAAGGGCGAAGGGTCATTTCAGAGTTCAGCATGACAAATTAACAATGCTTATTTCAGTAGGACAGGCGTCCCGCCTGTCTATCAACTCTAAACCGTAACTCAGGGCTTTAGCCCTGACATGTATCAGCCCTAAAGGGCTGAGTTACGGCAGGCAATATGCGCCCTGCCCCTCCTACTTGCCGCAGCACTTCTTGTATTTCTGTCCGCTTCCGCACGGGCACGGGTCGTTTCTTCCAACCCTCATTCCGCCCTTTACCGGAGCGGGCTTGGACGTCTCGGAAACAGCCTCTCCCCTTGAGAGCGTCACCTTCTGCTCTTTGGGCTTTTCGGCTATCTGAGGCAGGGCTTCTTCCTTCTTCACCTCGACCTTAAAGACGCGCTCTAAGCTGTCGGTCTTAAGGCCGGCTATCATGGCGGCGAAAAGCTCGAACCCTTCTTTTTTGTATTCGGTAAGCGGATTTTTCTGGGCGTAGCCCCTGAGCCCTATTCCGCCTTTCAAATGGTCCATGCTGAGGAGATGGTCTTTCCAGAGGGCGTCCAGCGTGTGAAGGAGTATCACCTTCTCCACGTGCGAGAACACATCAATGCCGAGCCTCAAAGCCTTCTCGTCGTAAAAACCCATGACCTTGGTCTTGACGAGAGAAACCAAAGCGTCCCTGTCAAGCAATCCCTTAATCTCCGAGTCCTCGGTACGGAGCCCGAACTGCCTCAGGAGGGATTCGTTGACCGGGTTAACGTCCCAATTCTCGGGCCGGGCCTTCTCTTCCACGTGCGAGATTACGCATTCCTCGGCGACATCCTCCATAAATTCCCTTGTCATTCCCTTGACGCCATCCTTCGAGAGTATCTGCCTCCTGTAGTCGTAAACGACCCGCCTCTGCTCGTTCATGACGTCGTCGTATTCGAGGAGGTGCTTTCTTATGTCGAAGTTATGCGCCTCGACTTTTTTCTGCGCGTTCTCGACGGCCTTTGATATGAAGGAGTGCTCGAGAGGCACTCCCTCTTCCATGCCGAGCCTGTCCATGATGGCGGTTATGCGCTCCCCTCCGAATATCCTCATGAGGTCGTCGTCGAGCGAAAGGTAAAAGCGCGACGCGCCCGGGTCTCCCTGACGCCCGGAACGTCCGCGAAGCTGATTGTCTATGCGACGCGATTCGTGGCGTTCGGTGCCGAGTATGTAAAGACCTCCGAGTTCCAGAACCTTTTTCTTCTCTTCCTCGCAGACCATCGAGGCCTCTGAAAAAGCCTTCGCGTAATCTTCCGCGCCTGCGTCCTTGCCGGCCTTGGCCGCGGCCATGAAAACCGGGTTTCCGCCTAACACTATGTCCGTGCCTCTTCCGGCCATGTTGGTCGAAATGGTTACGGCCTTAAGCCTTCCGGCCTGAGCCACTATCTCGGCCTCGCGCTCGTGCTGCTTGGCGTTAAGCACGTGATGCGGCACGCCGCTTTTTTTAAGCTCCGCCGAGAATCTCTCCGATTCCTCTATCGAGATGGTTCCGACGAGTACCGGCTTTCCCTTGCCGTAGCAATCTTTTATCTCTTCTATGACAGCGCTTCTCTTTTCCTTCTTTGTCTTATAAACGAGGTCGTGGTTATCGAGCCTTATCATGGGCTTATTCGTGGGTATGACGACGACGTCCAGCTTATAAATGGAATAAAACTCCCCTGCCTCCGTCTCGGCGGTGCCTGTCATGCCGGCAAGTTTTTTGTACATCCTGAAATAGTTCTGGAAGGTTATGCTCGCGAGCGTCTGGTTCTCGCTCTCTATCTTCACCTTCTCCTTGGCCTCGATGGCCTGATGCAGACCGTCGCTCCAGCGTCTGCCGGGCATGAGGCGCCCGGTGAACTCGTCCACTATTATTATCTCTCCGTCCTTAACCACGTAATCCACGTCCTTCCTGAAAAGCACGTGCGAGCGAAGGCCCTGATTGACGTGGTGGAGGGTTTCTATGTGGCGCGGGTCGTAGAGATTGTCCACGTTAAGCAGTTCCTCGACCTTCGTAACGCCCTCCTCGGTAAGGAGAACCTGCTTATCCTTCTCTTCCACGGTGTAGTGAGTTTCGGCCTTCAGAAACGGCACTATCCCGTCTATCTGATAATACCTGTCCGTGGATTCCTCGGCCTGCCCGGATATTATGAGAGGCGTCCTGGCCTCGTCTATGAGTATGGAGTCAACCTCGTCCACTATCGCGAAATTCAAATCCCTCTGGACGTAATCGTCCAAAGAGAACTTCATGTTGTCCCGGAGGTAATCGAAGCCTAATTCGTTATTCGTGCAGTAGGTTATGTCGGCGCCGTAGGCCTCTTTTCTCGCGACCGGCCTCATGTTGGGATGCTTCCGGTCTTCGCCGTGAAAGGACGGGTCGAAGAGAAAACTCGCGTCATGCTGTATGATTCCGACCGAGAGTCCGAGGGCGCGGTACACGGGCCCCATCCAGCAGGCGTCCCTCTGGGCGAGGTAATCGTTTACCGTCACAAGGTGGCATCCTTTGCCGGTAAGGGCATTCAGATAAAGGGGGAGAGTCGCGACAAGGGTCTTGCCCTCGCCGGTTTTCATCTCGGATATCTTGCCCTCGTGGAGAACCATTCCTCCGATAAGCTGGACGTCGAAATGGCGCATGTTAAGATGCCTCTTCGCGGCCTCCCTCACGGCGGAGAACGCCTCGGGCAGAAGAGCGTCAATGCCCTCGCCTCCCGCGAGGCGGGCCTTGAAGCCCGGAGTCAATTCCTTCAACTCCTCGTCTCCGAGAGACTGCATCTTCGGCTCAAGGGAATTTATTTTCTCGACACCCGGGGTAAGTCTTTTTACCTCCCTGTCGTTTTTCGAGCCGAAGACTTTTTTCAATACGCTTCCTAACGCGTCTAACGCCATAAGATTCCTTTCGAAATTGAAAATTACGCTAATGCTAACACATTTGACATGACAATTCTACACCGGCCAAAATTCCTTTTCATGCCCCGACGCGCCGCAACGGGGTACCCGCTCGGGGAGCGGGTCGGACGCAGGCGCGCCGAGAGCGAAGGCCTGAAAATAAAAACCCCGTGCCTGAAAAGGCACGGGGCGGCGTTTAATCTTCGCGATCTTAATTGAGTATGTAATTCCTCGGATTAACGCTTATGCCGTTCACCACGACCTCGTAATGAAGGTGCGGCCCGGTTGACTTGCCGGTCGAGCCTATGGCGGCTATCTTCGAGCCTCTTTTCACGCGCTGTCCCACCCTCACGTAGGATTCCGAGAGATGCCCGTACATGGTCTTTATGCCGTAGCCGTGGCTTACCTCGACCATCCTGCCTAAGTGCGGAGACACCGATGACTTCGTGATTATGCCGTCGCCCGGAGCCAAAACTTCGGAGCCGGCCTTGTTCGCTATGTCGAGCCCCTTATGCATCTGTATATGCCCGGTAAAGGGGTCGCGCCTCATTCCGAAGTCCGACGTAAGCCACCCCCTCGCCGGCCATACGGACGGAGTGGAGGTGAGCATGGACGCCTGCTTCATGAAAAATTCCTGCAACTCGGTAAAACTTTTTTCCTGCGTTTCGGCGTCGAGATTAATCTGCTTTATGTCGGAGCGCATCTTGTCGACGAGCTTTTCCTTCTTGTCTTCTATGGTGAGGAAGTAATCCTCGTCCGTCGCGCCGCCCATGCCCAGATTATTGTTGGCGGCCGGGATTTCGAGGTTCGCGATTATCCTCAACTTCTTGTCGAACACCCTCAACTTGGATACCGTGTCCTCGAGTTCGCCTATCTTGCTTGAGAGGGACTGCAACTCGATTTTCTGGGTGGTGTTCTCCCTTTTAAGCTTATAGGTCTCGCTCACCCTTACGGCCATCGTGCTGTAATCCACTATGACGTAAAGAAACGCTATGAGGAGCGGTATCGCCGCGTAACGGGCCGCCTTATAAGCCCGAAGGGGAATCATGAAGCGCTTTCCCCTCGTTGAATCGTTCGGGAGCAATATTATGGTTACGGTTTCTTTTTTAAGGGGGTTTTTGCCGTTTGAGGCGTCTTGCCGGCCGTAAAAGACCCGTAGCGCAAGGAAACGCGCTACCACGGAAACCTTTGAAACATACCCTTTTAATCTCTCGCTCAAAAAACTGTTAAAAAATGCGCCTACTTTCATAGATCCTCCGCTCTACAACCCGCACCAAACTCATTGTCTCATAATACATCCCATATTTTCAACAAATTGTCAAGGAGTTTCAAAAGGCTCTTGAAGCAAAACAATGCCTGCCACGGCCTCGGCTCACTGCGTTGTTGAAAGCCCGTCAACATCCGTACCGGCTGATTTCTTAACCATCTCCGCGTCTTCAAAAGGCCCGTCTTTTACCCATACCCTACCTGTCTCAACGTCAAACCTCGCCTCAAATCCTTTGGAAATCTCCATCACCTTATTTATCGCCTGTTGAAACTCCTCTCCCTCGAAGGCCTTGGGTTTGAAAAAAACCTTTCTGTTGTTGACGTCTATGGGCACGAGGTCAGCGTATTTTACGTTCCACGCCCCGTTGTCATCTTCAAAAACAGCCTTTGCCAAGAGCCCCTCTACCGTGTCTGTCCCGTAAAAGCCGAAGACGAAGTTTCCGAGGCTGTAAAGTATGAGCCCTCCCTTATAGGTCTCCACGCCCTGCATTATATGAGGGTGATGGCCTATGACGAGTTTGGCGCCGCTATCTATCGCGAGGCGCGCCAAATCAATCTGATATTGCCTCGGCTCGCTGACCCTCTCTCCTCCCCAATGAAACGCGACGACCACTATGTCGGAGGCCTTTGCCGCGGCGCGAATATCCTCCTCAACATACGACTCGTACGCGGGCGCCGTGCCCGCCCTTTTCTTGGAGGCGTAAAACTCAAGCGGATAAGTCCTTGAATAGGAAAGCACGGCTATCTTTACGCCGTTAACCTCAACCACGGCCGGACGCCTTGCTTCTTTAAGATTTTCCCCTGCCCCGCAATGAGCCATATGAACGGAGGAAAGGGTCTTAAGCGTTTCGTCAAGGCCTTCTGCCCCGTAATCCATCATGTGGTTATTCGCGAGGGTCAGCACGTCGAAGCCCGCGTCTTTAAGCCCTTTCCCGCCGGACGTCCTTGCCTTAAGTATGAACTGCTTTTCCATGAACGGAACTTTCGCCTTTGTAAGAGGGGATTCGAGGTTCGCTATGGCAAGGTCGGCGCCCTTTATAAGGACCTCCGTCGCTCCGAAGGGATAGGCCGGCCCGAACTTTTTCGTGTAGTCAATCGCGTTGCTTCCGAGGTAAACGTCTCCGGCGACCAGTATGCTTATCTCTTTCGAGGCGCATACGGACGGGAAAGAAACATAAAATACGATAAGGAAAAAATAAATGTAACGGCCCAAGCAAAGACCTCCTCTTGACAATCCGAATCAAAAACATACCATAAAACCCCTCGAAATTGAACAAGGAATAAATACGGCCTCTTAGCGTAAGCACGGCCGCTCGCGCTAAATAGCCCTTGCGGACAGTCCGTCCGCCTCAGGCGGACGCGGAGTAAATTAAAATATTCCGGGTGCGGGGCTCAGCCCTGCCCCTTTACGATTGACTTGCCTGCCGTAAAAAGGTAAACTCTTTCCCGTTACGCTTGAATTACATACGGGATTCCCGATAAACCCGGGAATGACAAAGAGAAGGAGTATTTCCATTATGAGCGGATTCGCGGGCGGCGGCATGCTCTGGCAGATGGTGGCCGGAGCAGGCATCGTCGTAAAGCTTGTTCTTGCGGGGCTTTTTTTCCTTTCAATATTCTCGTGGGCCATAATACTCTTCAAGATAAGCGCCCTCCGCAGAATAGAAAAGGAAACGAACTCCCTATACGACTTTTTCTGGAAGAATAAAGACCTCTCCGCCGTGCACGCGGCCTCGAAAAACTATCCCTCAACGCCTCTATCGAAGCTCATACAGGAGGTTTATCCCGAGGTGGCCCTCCTTATCGAAGCCAAGGAGGTCGAAGGAACGCCCGCGATAAAGACAACCAAGACCAAATCCGACGTAATGGCCGTCGTAAAGAGGCTTCTCAAAAAAACGTCCGACATGGAAAAAGCGGCCATGGAAAAATCCGTGCCGTTCCTCGCGACAACCGGCAACACTGCGCCCTTCGTGGGCCTTTTCGGCACGGTATGGGGCATCATGAACACGTTCACCTCCATAGGAATGCGCGGAACCGCCAACATCACCACCGTGGCCCCGGGCATTGCCGAGGCGCTCATCGCCACGGCCATGGGCCTTATCGCCGCCATACCGGCCGTCGTCGGCTACAACCACCTCACAACGAGGATAGAGCGGGTTTCGAACGAGATGGAGAGCTTTTCCGCGGACCTCCTTAACCACATAGAAAGAAAACTCCCGCGCGACTGAAGAAGGCAAACCCCATGGCAGGAAAAAAACTCATATCCCAGATAAACGTAACGCCGTTTGTCGACGTCATGCTGGTGCTTCTCGTGATATTCATGATAACCGCGCCCATGCTGGAGTCCGGCATAGACGTGAACCTCCCGAAGACCGAAGGCGGACAACTCAAGGCCGACGAAGAGCCGGTCGTTTTGACGATAAACAGGGACGGCAGGATATTCTTGAGCAACACGGCGGTGAATGAGCTCGAACTCGCCGGCAAACTCGAGGCCATATTCAGAAGACGCTCGCAGAAGGTGGTTTTCCTGAGGGCGGACGAAACCGTGCCTTACGGCCGCGTCGCCAAGGCGATGTCCCTCGTGCGCCAAGGAGGAATCGAACGCATAGCCATGGTGACCGAAGGCATCGCCGCAAACGGAGATAAAACCTCGAAGTGAAGGGTATCTTAAGGGTTACCCCCTTTTACAAAGAGAGGTCGGGGGGGATTAGGAAGAAGCAACCCGGTTTATCGAGGATGCTGCTTGCCTCGGCGCTCATCCACTCGGCGGCGCTGATTTCGATTCTGATAGCCGCGAAGATGGAATCCGCAAGAATCTCTTACAGGCCCGCGCACACTGTCGTCGAAATAGTGGACGCCGGAATATTAGAACCCGAAAAAGGAAAACCGCCGGTTGCTCCGGCGTCTCCGAAAGCAACGGCCGGGCTCCCGCTCAAAAAACAGGCCGAAAAGCAAACTAAAGAAAAAACCGCCAAAAACAAGCCCGGCGACAAAGCCTCCCTCGACAAAAAAATAGCCGTCATGGAAAAGGGACTCAAGAAAAAAGACGCCGAAGAATCCGTCCTGCGCCGCATAAAAGAATTCGAGGGAAAGTCGTCCGGCCGTAAAACCGGCTCGGTTAAAAAAGAAATAGAAGACCTGCGGCGCGAACTCGCGGAGGAGGCCGGAAAAAACCGGAAGGTCTTAGCCGGCGCGGATATCCCCGGCGGGACAAAAAACGGTTCCGTGCCGAAGGAACTCTTTGAACTCAAGTTCAAGACGTATTATAATACGGTCGGAAGCATGATACAGTCGTCATGGATATACTCCGGCGAAATCGAAAAAAACCTGTCCGTGTGGCTCGCCATACGGATATCATTCGCGGGGGAGCTCATGTCGATAAAGGTCGATAAGAGGTCCGGCGACGCGATATTCGACGAATCCGCCATAAGGGCGGTAAAGAAGGCGGCGCCGTTCCCCCGGGTGCCCGAAGAAATAAAAAACGAATTTTCCGAACCCCTCATCATACGCTTCTGCCCGGGAGGCTGCGCGGAATAAAGATGCCTTTTAAAAAACCCCTCTTGACGCTCTTCTCCTTCTTCGCCGCAGTCGCCTTTCTTTCCGGGGCGGAGGCCGCGATATACATTGACATAGACTCGCCGGGCGGGAAAAAACTTCCCGTGGCCGTAATCGAGCCCATCGCCATGGAAATGACCCCCGCGGAAATTAAGGCCGCCGGGGAAAAAGAATTCGAAGCGCTCAAAACCGAAATCCGGAACACCGTAACCGTTGACATGGACTTTTCCGGCCTCGCCGAAGTGATAGAAAAAGCGGCCTACATCGAACCCCCGGTTAAAGACATCCTCGCGGGGGGCATAGACTTCGCCCTCTGGCGCGCGATAGGGGCGGAACTCCTCGTGAAAAGCGGAATCAAGACGACGAAGGACAAACTGACGGCCGAGTTCCGGGCATTCGACATAATAAAGGAAAGCGAGATATTCGCGAAAAGGTACGTCGGAAGGCCCGACAACGCCGTCGCCATAGCCCACCGCTTCTCGGACGATTTGATGGAAAGGCTTACCGGCAAAAAAGGCGTGTTCTCGACCAAGATCGCCTTCGTATCCGACGTCGCGGGCTCGAAGGAAATATACGTATCCGATTACGACGGACGCAACGCGAAGAGGGTTACGGGGAACTCCTCCATAAACCTCTCCCCGCGGTGGTCGCCCGACGCCGGACGCATCATCTACACCTCTTACAAAACCGGGCGCCCCTGCGTCTTCGAGAGCGACTTGCGGACCGGAGCGGTTTCCGTCATATCGGACAGGCCGGGAAGCAACATCGCGGGCGATTGGTCTCCGGACGGAAGGTCCATAGCCCTCACCTTGACCGAAGCCAAAAGCCCGGAACTCTTCGTCATGAGCCGGGACGGAAAAAGAACCCGGCGGCTCACGGATAATTATTCGATAGACGTGTCGCCGACGTGGTCGCCGGACGGGACTAAAATAGCCTACACGTCGGACGCGGCTGGAAACCCCAATATTTATGTGATAAACTCAACCGGTGGAGACAGCCGGAGGCTTACCTACGGCGGCAGATACAACTCTCAGCCCTCGTGGTCGCCGGACGGAAAACTCATAGCGTACTCGAGGCAGGACGATGACGGCTTTCACGTCTACGTCACGGACGAATCCGGCGGCAACGCCGCAAAACTCACGTTCGATGGCAACGACACGTCTCCCTCGTGGTCACCGGACGGGCGGCACATTGTATTCAGCAGGGACGACGGACACAGGAGCCGCCTCTTCCTTATAAGAAGGGACGGCGGCGGCTTGAGGAAGATAGACCCGATTCCGGGGAATGTTACGGGCCCGGCGTGGTCGCCATGGTTCGAATGAAAAAAAATTACCCCCTTTTATAAAGGGGGGTTAAGGGGGATTTAATAGACATGATGAAGATACCGGCGCTTTTACTCGTCGTAACGGCCCTCGCGGGCTGCGCTTTCATAACGACCCCGAAGGAAAAGGAATCTCTCGCCATGGACATCGGGGAGCTTTCCGCGAGGGCCGCCATGCTCGAGAAAAAACAAAACGCCCTCGCGGCCGAATTCGAAGCAATAAAAACCGATAGCGGAAAAACGCGGGCCAACGCCTCGGCCGACATATCGGCCATGAGGGAAGAGATGAACGCGATAAGGGGCGGGACGGAAGAAAAGGAATACGACATAAAGAGAATTCGCGAAACCACGGACGTCATAAAGGGAGCGCTTCAAACGGTCGAAGAGAGGCTTAAGCGCGTCGAGGCCCTGACGGAAAAGACTCAGGCATCGGAAAAAACCTCCGCCGAAAAAGAGGCGCGGATAGCGGCATTGGAAACGGAGACGGAAGAACTCAAAAAGGCCGTGGCTCTTCTTTCGGAAAATGCGGCTAAGCGCGAAGCAATCGCCAAGGAAGCAAAAAAACAGGAAGACCCGTCGGCGCTCTACGAAGAATCTCTCGCGGCCGTAAGAAAAGAAAAGGACTATGAAAAGGGACTCGAAGGATTTTCGAGGTTCCTCTCCCTATACCCCAAGCACGAACTCGCCGACAACGCGCAGTACTGGATAGGAGAGATATACTACGCCAAAAAGGAATGGGAACAGGCGATAGTGGAATTCAACAAGGCGGTAAAACAATACCCTGACGGCGACAAGGTCCCCTCGGCGCTCCTGAAAGAGGCCTACGCCTTTGAAAAACTCGGGTCCAAGGCCGAGGCCGAGGTGGTGTTCAACATGCTAATCGAAAAATATCCGAAGAGCGAAGAGGCCGGAAGCGCGAAGGCGCGCCTCAAAAAATCCAAAAAGTAGGGGCACGATGCGTCGTGCCCCCGCTAAATATAATTCGTCCGCCCGTGTCAACATGAAAACCGACGCGCAAACCAAGCCCGGCAGGGGAATCATTGATGCCTTACGAAGTATCCATTCAAAAATGCGCCACATACTCCGGCGATGAAGTGCGGAGGGCCGTAGAAGGCTCGATTCTCCTCCTTGGCGGCATGGAGAGGTTCGTCAAAAAAGGCGAAAGAATTCTCCTTAAACCGAACCTCCTTATGGCAAAACCGGCAAGCTCCGCCGTAACCACGCACCCTTCGGTGGTAAGAGCGCTCATACGCCTCGTGAAAGAGGCGGGCGGGACGCCGGTCGTGGGCGACAGTCCCGGCGCGGGAAACGCCGCCAAGGTAGCCGAGGGATGCGGCATAATGGACGTCGTAAGGGAAGAATCCTGCGAGTTCATGGACTTAAAGACGGCGGTAATCGCGGAAAACCCCGGAGGCAAAACATTCCGGCGCTTCGAGATAGCGAAAGAACTCCATTCCGTGGACGGCGTCATAAACATGCCGAAACTCAAAACCCACGCCCAGATGTTTTTGACGCTCGGGGTGAAGAACACCTTCGGCTGCGTGCCGGGAATGAGGAAGGCGCAGTGGCACTTGTCCGCCGGCACGGATTCGTCCCATTTCGCCGGCATGCTCATAGACCTCCATCTTCACGTGAACCCGCGCCTGACGGTGCTCGACGCCGTGGTCTCGATGGAAGGAAACGGACCCGCGAGCGGCACGGCTAGGAATACCGGCTTCGTCTGCGCGTCAAAGGACGCGTTCGCGCTCGATATCGCGGCGACATGCGCGGTCGGGGCAAAGCCCTCTGACGTGCCGACAATCAAAAAAGCCGTTGAATCGGGCCTCGGGCCGTCCGGCATATCGGAGATAAATATCCTCGGCGAAAGACTCGAAGCAATCAAGGCCGCGGGGTTCAAGTTCCCTCCCCTTATTCATACGAACTTCACGGCCTCGCTTCCGCCTTTTCTGGATAAACATTTGAGGAAGGCCTTAACCGCGAGGCCTCACATAGACAACGGAAAATGCGCGCTTTGCGGCGTGTGCGTAAGGGCGTGTCCGACGGAAAAAATATCCGGAAAAGACAAACTCGCGATAGATTTCGACGGGTGCATAAGATGCTACTGTTGCCAGGAGATGTGCCCGTACGGCGCCATAAGCGTAAAACAAGGCTGGCTTAAAAAAATAATCCCGTGGCTTTAGGACGTCATGCTGAACCTCGACATTAAAAAATTCCTCAAAAAACCGTCCGTGGCGGCGATAGCCCTTACCGCGCTCATCTCGGTCTTCATGTTTCTCTCGCTTGTGCCGATAGACCTTACGTCCCGAATCCCTCTCATAAAGGCAGAGATAGAAAACAGGATAAACGGACGCGTCGACATAAGCGCGATGGAACTCCGCGTTCTGCCGTTTCCGCGCGTCAGCATAAGAGATTTTTCCATCTACGACGAGCGCGAGGAGATATTCAGGGCGGAAACCGTAAAAGCGGGCGTCGGGCTCTTCGACCTGATATTCAAAGAGATAGATGTAAAAAGCCTCTCGATAAACAACGCCTCGGCAATAGTGCGGCGGGACGCCGAAGGGGTCGTGAATTTCGCCAAAATCAGGAAGCACGGCGTCTTTACCGTCTCGCTCAAAAAATTGACCCTTAAAAACGGCTCCGTAAAATTCTTCGACGAAAAAGCCGGAGGGTCTAAATTCGAGGTCAAGGGACTTCTGGTGCGCCTGAGCGCGGGGAAAGACGGCTTTTCTTACGGCGTGGACGGGAACCTCCTGCCCGGAACGCCTTTTCATTCAAGAGGCTCGGCAAAAAATAAAGACAACGGCATGGTGATAGAAGGCGCGCTCAAGGCAAGCGACTTCGCGATAGAGCGCGCGACGCCGTACGTAAAAGACGCGGCCAAACTCGGAACCTTAAAAGGCGTTGTCTCGACCGACCTCTCCTATTCGTTCGCCGGAGAACCTCTCGCCGAAAACGGAATCCTGAAAGGCAAAGGCGTCGTTAAGGGCCCTATTTCGATAAAGCGCATGGAATTAGCGGCGCCCAAGCTTTTATCAAAAACTCTGCACTCGACCAAAGGCTCCTCTATCATGGAGATTTCGTGGGACACCGAGAAAATCGCCTTCTCTCTCGATAAAACCTCCGTGAATGTCGAGGACTTCGAGGTCAACGGCAAGGTCTTGTTCTCTTCTCCGGATAAAACCGTCGAGATTGACGTCCGCTCGACGCCCGTAACGATATCCTACATAAAGGATTTCCTCAATCCCGGCGTCGTGCCCGAAAGCATAAAGGCCGCGAGCGACGACTTCAGTCAGGTGGAAGGCTCTCTCGCCCTTAAAAAACTCTACTTCAAGAAAACCGCCGGCGCCGAAACAAGCGAAGACCTGAGGAAACTTTCGATAGACATATCACTCAAAGACGTGGGGTTTTTTTACAAGCCCTTCGCGAGGCGTTTTTCCGCGATTAACGGCGACGCGTCCATAGAAAAGGGCGTGGCAAAACTTGCGGCCGTAAGGGGGAATTACGGAAAAACCGCGCTGAACGCGCTCGAAGGCGAGATAACCGGCCTCTATGATTCCCCTAAAATGAAGTTCGCGCTCGACGCCTCGATAGACGCAAGCGAGGCGATATCCGAACTCAAAGACATACCTTCGCTAAAGACATTTAAAGACCTCGACGTTACGGGCGTGACAAAACTTAAGGCCTCCTGCGACGGCGGAGTCCTCGTCACGGGCAAAAAGTCGAAAACGACCCCGGATCTTAAGATAGACGTAGCCATAGACCTCTCGCAAAACGGGATCGCCTACAAAAAACTCATTGAAAAATCCGCCGGCGCGGCTCTTACGATAAACTCCTCCCTCGTCGTGAAGGAAAGCACATTCGAGGGAAAAGGCTCGCTCAATCTCGGAACGTCGAGCGTAAACGTGGATTCGGTTTTCTCGCGCAAGGCGTTTTCTTCCACGATAAAATTCAAAGGGGAAGACATAAAGGTGGCGGACATGATTTCGGTTTTCCCGTATTTCGTAAAGACTTCCCCCTCGCTCGGAACGATAAGCCTCGACATCGCGAGAAAACGCGTTCCCGAAGGCGAAAGGCTCTTGTATAGCGGAGAGCTGCGCGTCGCGAACGCGCTCTTCGAAACGCCCTATCTGGAGAGGACGCTCAGGGACGTTAACGCCGTCATGAGGCTCGACGGCAATACCGGAACCGTTGTCATAGAAGACGCGAAGATAGGCTCATCCGACGTCTCGGGAAAACTCAACGTCATAGACCTCTCCAAAGGCATAGTTAACTTTAATCTCTTTTCAAATAACCTCGACATGGCGGACTTCGCAAAGGCAAAGAAAAGGAAAAAACTCCGCCCCGATGGCGACGAAGCCGGCCTTGATAAGAATACCGATAAAGATGCCGGCAACACACCCGGCGCCGTTTCTGATATAAAGGCTTTAGATGTCGCGGAAGAAGCAATTCCGCCGGAAATAACGCCGGGCGCGCCGCAAGGCGTCGACGCAGGCGCGCCAATAACCGGAAGAGGCCGCATATCGGCAAAGCAGGGCTTTATAAGAGGCATATCCTACACAGCCCTCTCCGCCGAAGCGGCCATTGGCGACGACGCGGCGCATATCTCGCCGATAACCTTCACCTCTCACGGCGGACAGGTAACGGGAGAGGCGGTCTTATTCCTGGACAAAAAATCCCCGAACCTCCTTGAGACTTCTTTTAAGGTTTCGAGGGCCCGGGTCGCGGGCATATTCAAGGACTTGGGCGCCAAGGAAGACATCCTGACGGGAAGGCTCACCGCCGTGGCCAAACTCAACGTAAAACGCGGCGCCACGCCCATGAGTTCGGGGCTTAACGGAAAGGTCATGCTCTCGGCCAAGGACGGCAAACTCAAAAAATTCCTCGTCTTTACCAAAATATTTTCAATCGTCAATATCCTCACCATAACGGAACTCTTCAACACCGGCATGCCTTACGACACGATTGACGGAAAATTTTACGTGAAAGACGGGATAATTTCGACCGACAACTTCTTCCTCGAAGGCAATTCGCTCCGCATGTCCGCGGTGGGAGAGATAGACTTGCCGCACTCGACCATGGACTCGACGCTCGGGCTCCACCCCTTCGTCACGGTGGATAAGATAATCTCGAACATTCCTCTCGCGGGATGGATAATAGCCGGCAGGGAGAAAAGCACCATTACCATGTATTATAAAATATACGGGCCCGTAAAGAATCCGGAGGTCGAGGCGGTACCCATATCAGGCATGGGCAAAAAGATACTCGGCATATTCGAGAGGATATTCACGGCCCCGATAAAGGGCATGGGCACGGACAAGGAGAAAAAAGGAAATGCGGCTGAACCAAGGCAATAACTTCTGGAACAGGCTCAAGGCGCAGTGGTACAGGCGCGGGCTCGAACATTCGGACTTCTCGAAAAAACTCCTCCCCGTCATATTGCCGGAGATGCGCGGAGCCAAGACCGTTTTGGACGTGGGCTCCGGCTGCGGCGCCCTTTCGGTGCCTCTGGCGAAAAAGGGGAAAACAGTAACCGCGCTCGACCCCTCTGCCCATATGATCGATATCCTGAACTCCGACATAAAGAAGCTCAAGATAAAAGGCGTAAAACCCGTGCTCGGCGCGTGGAATGGCGTGAAGTTGAAGCCGCACGACGTCATAATCTGCTCGAACGTGCCGGAACTTTTAAAGGACAACGTCGAATTCATGAAAGAGGCCGACAAACTCGCCAAAAAAGCGGTGTTCCTCATTACGGGCGTTGACCCTAACGCGGATAAATTTTATTACAAGGAACTTTTTCCTCTTATATTCGGAAAGCCGCTCCTGCCGAAGAGCGATTACATGAAGACCTGCTCGCTCCTCCACTCAATCGGCATATTCGCGAACGTGAGGATAATAGAGTACGACTTCGACCAGCCGTTTAACGACATGGATGAGGCGGTGGAATTCTGGAAGGAGTACATGGGAATAGTTACCGGAGAGCACGACGAAAAATTGAAGAAGTTCCTCGAAAGAAAACTCAAAAAGACAAAGACCGGCCTTCTCGCCAAGTTCCGCAAAAAATCGGCCGTGATATGGTGGAGAAAAGATGCTTGATGATTACTTCAGTCTCGTAGTTATTGCGAGCGAAGCAATCTCGTTTTCGTATAAAGCATCTCTGCAACCATTTCGACATTATGAATTGACTTGCCTGCAATCAGGGAGTATAAATAACCTATGGGCAATAGCGCTCTCAAAAGAGAAACCATACAACCTTTGCCGGAGTTGAAAGACGCCCTTCAAAGACTCCTCGGCGAAAAACTCGTCAAACTCGTGCTTTTCGGATCAATGGCGCGCGGGGATTGGTTTGAGCGCTCCGACATAGACATAGCAATAGTGGTCAAAGGACTTTCAAGGGAACTCAAGTCCGCTATATTCGACAGTGTTGCCGAAATAGAACTAAAATACCTTACTCCGCTCTCGGTCATAGTATTTTCGGAAGAAGAATTCAACCGCCTGAAAGAAAGAGAAAGGCGCATCGCCCTCGACATAGCAAGGGAGGGCGTGCCACTGTGACTGAGGAAAATAAAAAGAAAAACATCCGCGAAGAACTTGAAAGGGCCGAAGCCGCGCTTAAAGCCGCCACTGTTCTGTTTGAGAAAACGCTCCTTAACGACGCTGTTTCAAGACTTTACTATTTTCTTCTCTACAATATCCGCGCGCTTCTCCTTACGAAAGGGCTTGAACCAAAAAGCCACGAGAGCGCGCTAAGACTCCTCGGACTCCATTTCATAAAAGAAGGCATATTTCCGCCCAAAACTTCCCATGTGTTCTCGAAACTCATGAAGTACAGGGAAGAAGCCGACTATAACCCCTCATACGTCTTTACATCCGAGGACTTCGTTGAACTTAAAAAAGAAGCCGAAGGGTTGAGCGAAAAGATAAAGGCATACATCGAAAAAGAAGGGTACCTGTAAAATCATGCGCCCCATATAACTATTGCCTACGGAATATCTCCACTCTGGTTTCTTCTTCATCTTTCACCTTCACTCGTTCCCCGCTAACCTGAATCAACTCGACATGATCCACTGTATCATCTTTGTAAAGGGCAACTTTGCCATACTTCGATTTATCTTTTTCTATTTGGTTATCACAAAACGCGTCCACAATCAGCTTTGGGACATTCTCAACATCAAACCTCCTTTTCCCCGATTTTTTAAAATGAATTCTGAATGCCCACTTCCATTTTAAAACACCTTCTGCCTTTTTAAGGAAATGTATTCCGGCTTCCTCACGAATATATTCCCGTTTTTCTTTATCAGTATGTCCCTTTCTCATATCAGCGTAAGTAAAAGCTCTCTTGAAAGTGAAGTCGTGTATTTTCCTATACTTATCAAATACGTCCGCCATGCTGACATCCTTCCTATTTATCGTTCCCACGCTCCGGCGCGGGAACGCAACTCCGGCAATCCTAAAAACTGTGACTGCTCTTCATCAAAAGCCCGACGCCTATGTAAGTGAAAAGGGTTATGAAGAACCCGATAACCGCGGCCAAGGAAATCCAGAGGCCGTTACGTTCCTTCATGTACCAGAGGTGCATCGCGCCTCCGTACCAAAACCACACGACGAAAGACCATAGCATCTTCGGCTCCCACATCCAGTAAGCGCCCCACGCCACAAACCCCCATATCGCTCCCGAGAACATGGAAACCGAGAAAAAGAAAAATCCGAATAATACCGCCCTGCCTGTTATGTCGAGAAAATCCCTCGCGCCCTCGCCCTGCCTGTAAGAACGGATAATGAAAAAAACCGCCGATGACAGCGCGAGGGTAAAAAGGGCGTAAGCGGCAAAACTCGTCATGACGTGAATCTCGAACCAATAAGTCCTTAATATGAGAGGCAGTTTCTTCGGCGCCGTCATATTGAGAAAAGAGAAAATAAAGGCCGTTATCGAAAGGGGCATCATTATAAGGCCGGTCAGCCTCTCGTTGTAACGCCAGCCGACTATCGCCGAAACCCCTGAAACAGCCCAACTGTAAAAGAAAAGCGTCTCGAACACTCCTGCCACCGGAAGCCGGCCGGAGAGGTATCCTTGATAAAACAGGATTATCGTATGGAGAAAAAACCCGGCAAAAAGCGCGACGGAAGAAAAACGCGCGGCCGGGCGTCTTTTGGAAAAGACGTAAAAAACGGCCGCGGAGAAAGACAGGACGTAAGAGGTTAGAATCAGAAGAAGGGAGGATTTCATTCGGGATGAATCAGAGGTTTTAGCCTTACTTCCTCCCGTCCTCCCAAATGTAGTTATGCAGTTGTATCTGAAGCCTTACCCTCAATCCGTCCCGCAATATCCAGTCAGCGAGATCTCCGGGGTTCAACTTCGGCCTTACGGGCGCGAAGAGCATCTTGACCGTGGTGTCCTTCACGCACTCCTCCATAAACCTTTTGGCGTACTCGTAATCTTCCGTGTCGGCTATGACGAACTTAAGCTCGTCGTCGGATGTCAGGTATTTTCCGTTATCCATGACGAACGTCCCCGCGTGCCCGCTTGACGGACATTTAACGTCCACTATCTTTACCACCCTCGCGTCCACCCCTTCGAGGCTTACGGAGCCGTTCGTCTCTATAAGAGTCTGATAGCCCTCGTTAACGAGCCTTTTCAAAAGCTCCTTTGTTTCAGCCTGCATGAGAGGCTCTCCGCCAGTAACCTCGACGAGCCGCGGCTTTAACTTCTTAACCTCTCCCAGAATCTCCTCTATGCTCATCTCCCTCGAATTTTCCGCGCTTCTCGCGTAAGGCGTATCGCACCACGAGCAGGCGAGGTTGCACCCCGCTAACCTTACGAATATGCAGGGCATGCCGACGTAAGTGGATTCTCCCTGTATGCTTAAAAATATCTCGCTTATGAGCATCTTTAACCCCCCGCCACCCCCCCTTTGAAAAAAGGGGAACCGCTACTTTTCCTTATTCTCGTCTTTCCCCTCGCCGGGCTTGGCCTTCTGGCGCCCGAACTCCTTAAGGCTTTTCGCGAGCCCCCTCAGCCTCTCATCGACGAGATTGTTGACCGTGCCTTTGGGGAATTTTCCGTCCGCGCCCCTCGTTCCAACGGCGGTAGAGGTAAGTATCTCCATGCCCTCGTCAACGGTCTCTATGGGATAAATCGAGAAAAGACCCTTAGCCACGGCCTCGACCACCTCTTTTTTGAGCATGAGATTTCTTACGTTCCTCTTGGGCATTATAACGCCCTGCTTCCCGGTAAAGCCCCTTCCGGCGCATACGTCGAAAAAGCCCTCTATCTTTTCGTTTATGCCTCCCACGGGTTGAACGTCTCCTATCTGGTTCATGGAGCCCGTCACGGCGATGCCCTGATTTATCGAAAGCCCGGAAAGGCTCGAAAGTAAAACGTAGAGCTCCGTGCAGGTGGCGCTGTCGCCCTCTATCTCGTCGTATAACTGCTCGAAACAGATGGAGGCCGAAAGAGTCAACGGAAAGTCTCTCGCGAACCTCTCTCCCAAAAAATTGCCGAGTATCATCTGAGCCTTGTTGTGAATCCTGCCGCTCATCTTGACTTCGCGCTCGATGCTCACGACCCCCTCGTCGCCGAGAAATACCCGCGCGGTTATCCTCGTCGGCTTGCCGAACGCGTAATCGCCGGGGTCCATGACGGCCAGACCGTTAATCTGCCCCTCGACCGCTCCGTCCGTGGAAATCATGAAGGTGTCTTCTTTTATGAGTTCCTTCAGCCTGTCGTCTATCTTGGAACTCCTGTACACGCGTTCCCTGTCGGCCTTCTCGACGTCCTCGGCCGCGACAACCTTCTTTCCTCCTTCGGCGGCCCAGTAATTCGCCTCGATGATGAGGTTTTCGAGCGTTCCGAAACGGGCGGAGAGTTTCCCCTTGTCAGCGGAATACCTTAGCCCGTACTCCACGACCTTCGCCACGCCGGTCCTGTCAAACGGCAAAAGCCCCCTCTCCTTGCACCTCGCCGATATGAACCCGGCGTATTTGTCCATATTTTCATCGGTCTTGTCTATAATGCTGTCGAAGTCGGCCTTTACCTTGAAGAGTTTCCTGTACTCGGTGTCGAGGTTGTAGAGGAGATAATATATGTAAGGCTCCCCTATCATTATTATCTTTATGTTTACCGGTATGGGCTCGGCCTTAAGCGCGGTCGTCGTCATGAGCCTGTACTGCTCCCACACGTCCTCTATCCCTATCTCGCGGTTCTTTATCATCTTCTTCAGGGAATCGTAAACAAAGATGTTGCGCAAAACGTCCAAGGCGTCCACTATGAGATACCCGCCGTTCGCCTTGTGCACCGCGCCCGGCTTCATCATGGTGAAATCCGTCGACGCCACGCCGTACTGAATCCTGTGCTCTATCCTGCCGAAGAGATTATAATACGTCGGGTTCGTCTCGACCACGACAGGGGCGCCCTTTGTGTCGCGGTTCGACACGAAAAGGTTCACCTTATACCTTTCGAACGACGGCTCCTGCTTCGGAAGCCTAATCCCCATGGGAAGGGCGATGTCCTCCTTGGGCCTGAAGTCGTCTATGTTACGGAAGATGTCTTCCTTTGCCTCTTCGAGATAAGCGGTTACCTTGGGAAAGTCCCTGTATTTTTCGAAGAGTTCGTTCGTAAGGGGATTTATGACGTATTGGACGACCTCCCTGTCGAGTTCGTTTATCCTGTCCTGCGTCTCCTTCTCGATGTTCCTCGCTTCGCGCACGGCGTCGCTGAGCCTTTCCTGAAGAATATGCATCTCCCTTTCGTACTCGTCCTTTTTATGCTTCGGGAGGGCGTTATACTCTTCCTGCCCCATGGGCTTTCCGTCCTTTGCCGGAACAACGGCCAATCCGGAAACGCTCTTTTTGAGCACGAACCCCTTTTCAATGGCCTTCTGCTCGACCCTGTAGAATATGGCCTTGGCCCTTTCCTGCTGGCCTTCGAATATCTCGTCGCGGTGTTTTTCGTAGTCCTTGCTTTCAAAGACCTTTGGAATGTCGCGCCTCAAGGTCTCCACGAGTTCAATCATGTCGTCCCTGAATGCCGTGCCGAGCCCCGGAGGAAGATTGATCGCCGACGGCCTGTCCGGATCCGAAAAGGCGTAAACATAACACCAATCGTCCGGAATCTTTTCCGAAGCGGCCACCTCGTCAAGGCGCGTTTTGACTATCGAGGCCTTCCCCGTGCCGCTTTCGCCCAAAACAAACATGTTGTAGCCGTGATTGGAAATGCCGAGGCCGAAGGCAAGAGATTTCATGGCCCGCTCCTGCCCGATGACGCCGGGAAGAGGCGGCACGTCCTCGGTAGTCGAAAACTTGAACTTGGAGGTATCGCACTTCCAGTAAAGTTCTTCGGGTTTAAGGGGTTTTACCGCCATAAGTCCTCCGTGTCATGAGTTTCCGCAAAAATCAAAGTTAATTTCCGGGCGTTCGGCGATTATCCCTGTGTGCCATTGTCCTCAGGACTTCTCCCTCGCTACGGCCTTCGCACCCCGGACACTCCACCTGTAACGTAGTATAGAAGATAGAATACCTTTCGGCAAGTCTTTCGTTTATCTTTTTTAACAACTCGCCGCTCGGAGCCGCGTATCGCGCCGAAACGTCAACGTGAGCGGAAAGGGCGTTCACGTTGTGGCAGATGCTCCAGATGTGGAGGCTGTGGAGCCCGCTCACCCCCTCGAACGACATTATGTCCTTCACCACATCGTTCAAATCAACCGAGCGAGGCACCCCTTCGAGCAATATGTGCGAGGCCTCTAATATTATCCTCAACGAACCCCAGAGTATCACGCACCCTATGCCCGCGCTCACGATAGGGTCTGCTATATAGGCGCCGGTAAAGTGTATTATGATTGCCCCAGCTATCACCCCAACGGAAGCGGCCGCGTCGCCGACCACGTGCAAGAAAGCGCTCCTTACGTTAAGGTCTGATTTGGCGAAACCGTGAAGCCCCCGCGCGACCGCCAGGTTCACCAAAAGCCCGAACACCGCCACGATAAGCATGCCCGTGCTCTCGACCGCCGGAGGGTCTAAAAACCGCAGATAAGCCCTGTAAAGAATAAAAACGGCGACAGCGAACACGGTAAGGCCGTTGAGAAACGCGGCAAACACCTCCACCCTGTGAAGCCCGTAGGTCCTGTTTTCGGTAGAGGGAAGTTCGCATATGTAGAGAGCGGAAAGGGTGAGAAAGAGCGCCAAGGCGTCCATGAAGACATGGGCCGAGTCCGAAAGAAGCGCAAGGCTGTTCGTAAGATAGCCGCCGCCTAATTCAGCGAAGAAAACAACCGCGGTAAACCCTATGGCTACCCTTAAACGCCTTTTAAGCTCTATGTCGGAAGAATTAGTCATGAGCGTTGCCTTTGATGTCATGCTGAACCATGTGCTAAACTTATTTCAGTATCATTTCAGCATCTGGTTTTAAAACAGGTAAAGATTAATACGAGACCCTGAAACAATCCTTCGGCAAACTCAGGACAGGGTTCATGGTAACAATATCGAGACCCTTGATTCGATTTTACCCGCGAATCTTCGGTATGGCAAGAGGTTATTAGTTATCCGTGGACGGTTAAAGACCATCATTGCGGGCGGGTGTGTAGCCCTCCCCTTTTTTAGTGCCGCGTAATAATGGGGTTTTCCTTGACATAAAGTTCCAATAATTGTAGAGTTTGTTTTAAATACTCTATAATATCAACATTTTTAAATCATCCTCATCGTAACAATAACATCCGGGAATCAGTAGCCTGCGAACCGGAAATATCGGAGAGGGAGATATGAACTTGTGAACGTGAATAGAGCCCTGTTTACAATTCTTTCCCTCATTTCGTTGGTATTATTATACCCCTCCAGAATTCTTGCCCAAACACCCATATCATGCGGTGAGATTATATCAGGAACCATCAGCACTGTAGGGGAAACAGACATCTATACCCTAACAGTCAATGCCGGGGACGTGATGACTATGCGGACCGTTGTAACCTCCGGAAGTCTCTACACGAGAATGGCGCTTTACGACTCCGCGGGGTCACAGATAGCCGCTAACACCGGCGACACTCTTAACTATACCTTCAACGCGGGCGGCACCTACACCCTTTGGGTGAGCGATTACATCAATAGCAATACGGGCAGTTACACCTTGAAATATCAGAAGAACAACAATATCTGTCCCGAGGTCGTTGTAACCGCGCCCAACGGCGGAGAGATTCTTGAAACCGGCGAAATACTCGCTATAACCTGGATGCCGGCGAGTTCACTGGGAATCGCCACCCAGGATATTATCTTTTCAACCGATGGCGGACAGACTTTCCCTCGCCAAATCACGACCGGTCTTTCCGGTTCCGTGCAGTCTTATAACTGGCAGATACCGCCTGATGCCGCCGGCGCTAAGTGCCGCGTCCGTGTGGTTGTGACCGACACTGCAGGCGCCAGCACTCCGGATGATAGCAACTCAGACTTCGTCATACTCCAGAGCTTTATGGAAGGTTCGGTCACTTATGTATATGACACACTCAACCGCCTTATAAAGGTGATATACGGCGACGGCAGGAATATCACCTATACTTACGATGCGGCCGGAAACATGACCATTCAGGATGTAAAGTAGCGGGGAGGCAAGAATTAGCCATGAAGTTACATAAGAAAAACCCTGCAAGGTTTTTAATACCGGTGCTGGCGGGCTTCTTTGTCTTCTGGTTTTCCGGCCGCGCTCATGCCACGGTCAAGGTTACAGACAGCGGGTTACAGATAAACGGAGCGCCTTTTATCGTCAAGGGTGCCGGCTACAACCCCGTTCCTATAGGAATCGACCCCGAAACCACCCCTCCTTACGGAGACTACTTTACCTACAATTACAGAAATATCTACGAACGCGACTTCCCGCTTCTCAGGCAGATGGGCGCAAACACAATACGCCTTCCGGGCTGGAACAATACTGCCGACCACGGAAATTTTCTTGATAAAGCATATAATAACGGCGTAAGCCCCCTTTATGTAATTATAACGTTCCCTATAAGCCCCGCGCTTTATCCCGATATAGTCTCGCCGGATGAGCGGGAGCGGATCAAAGCCGACTTCAGGTCTATGGTGACCGCCTACAAGTCCCATCCGACGGTACTTATGTGGTCCATAGGAAATGGCCTTAACGACCCACGCATGTACGGCGACGCGCTCTACGAACTCTTTACCCTTATTAATGAAATGGCCGATGAGGCGCATGCGGAGGAAGGCGCAAATTACCACCCGGTGCTCGTCCCGCTTGCAGACATAGACCTCATAAATACGGTCGTCGCCTATGAGCCGACTGTGCCGGACATCGACCTCTGGGGATCTAATGTATACAGGGGCGCCTCATTTGGCGCGCTCTTTGCCGATTTCAGGGCGGTCAGCGCAAAGCCCATTCTAATCACCGGGTTCGGGATAGACGCCTATAACGGCAAGGGGGGCGGCGAATACGAATATACGGGGACGCCGTATCAGGCGACTTACGCGCAATCGCTCTGGAAGGAGATAGAGACAAACGGTGACGTCTCCGTCGGAGGGGTGATAAGGTCTTACTCGGATGGGTGGTGGCTCGGTAAATACGGGGCTGCATCTACCGGCTGCCCTGATTCTGACCCGTCTATCCACGGCATATGCGGATACCCCTCCGGTTATGATCCGGACGAGTATGCCAACTACGAGTGGTTAGGGGTGATGAGGGCTGTTAAGAACGGCACAAATCCCGATATTATGGAGCCGAGGGCGGTGTATGCAACGTTGCAACATCTATGGGGCGCAAACGTCTTGTCTTCACTTTTTGCATCCGCCGAGGCGGATTGGAATGAGAAGAACTGGGAAAAGGCCATTGCCGGGTATAGGAAAATTATAGAAAGTTCCCCGGACAGCCCCATTGCCGCACAGGCGCATCTACGGGTAGGGGAATACCGGTCCTTTACGATGAACCACATGGATGCCATATCGGAATATGAAAACGCCGTCATGAAAGCGCCCGGAAAGAGAGCCGCATGGGAAGCAAAGATTGGCATGGCGGCCCTTTACCACCTCATGGGCGATTACCGGTTTGCCTATGATCTCTTCTCGGAGGTTCTTGAGGAGACAAAAGACTGGGACCTTGTGAAACTCTCCACCTATCGCATGAAGGAGACAGCCCGGCTTTTAGGCGGGTCATATCAGGTCGGCTTCAGGGACGAATCAAAACTGAAGAAGTGCTCCGGATGCCATGAATCCTCTCAGTTTACACGTACGACCGCGCAATGCGGAGCGAAGGCGCTCGCGGAGGTGCTTAAGTTTATAGGCAAGGAAGCGCCGCTTAAGGACGTTGCCGAAGGGCTCGGCGTAAAAAGCGGCTTCGTCTCCATGGCCGAGATAAAGAGGGAGGCGGAATCCCTCGGTGTAAAGCCGACGGGATTGAAACTTACAACCCTCGATGGACTCAAGGGCTCCGCGATGCCCCTCATAGCCCACTTCAAGGCAAACCATTACGTGGTTGTAACCAGCATAGGCGAAAAGACCCTTGAGGTCATTGACCCTGATATAGGGAGGATAACCTTTACCAAAGAATCCTTCCGGAAAAGGTGGTCCGGCTACACCCTTGCCTTCGGGGAGTCTGAGGAACCGGGGTTCCCTGTCGCGACCGACGAGGAACTGAAAGGGGTGCGCGGGGGGCATCACCTCCACGGCAATAACCTCGGAGGCCCCGAGGGCAGCCCTTCCGTCCTTTTCGACTACGGTCCCTCCTCCATATCGGGCAACAGTTGCGCCATGGGTATGCCTTCCGCGATGGTCAACCTCGCAAACCTGAACTTCCTCGTCCGTGACACCGACGTCGCTTACGGGAGCCGCGGCCCGGCTGTCTTTGTAATGAGGACATACAACGCTGACGACCCGGAGGAAGGCATTTTCGGCAGGAGTTGGACGTCCAATTACGAGGTCTCGTTGACCGAAGACATCTACGGCGACGTTGTTATAAAACGGGAGGGCGGCAAAGAAGACTACTTCACAAGTAACGGCAACGGCACCTTTACCCGCCCGAGATGGGTATACGACACCCTTACAAAAAACCCGGACGGCACGTTCGACCTGCTCATAAAGGGCAGTAAGATTACCCAGCAATTCAATGCTCAGGGAAGGCTTGGAAGTATTAAAGACAGAAACAACAGTACTGCCACGCTTCAGTATGACGCAGGAGGAAAACTCGTATCGGTAACGGATGCCACCGGTAGAATCCTCACCTTTACCTACTGGCCGGGCGGAAAGGTGCAATACGTAACAGACCAACTCAACAGGCGCGTATCTTATTACTACGACTCGAACAACAACCTCGTAAGGACGGTTGATCTGGATGGAAACGAATCCGCCTATGCTTACAACGAATATAGTTACATGACTTCGGTAACCACCGAGAAGGGAACCACCCTGATAACCAACCGCTACTATAACAGCACGTTTGGCTACATACTCGCGTCCATAACCGACCCTCTGGGGAATAAAAAGGCCTACGATGTCGGCTCATTGCTCTACGTGACCGATGCCAACGGCAACACCACGGTCTATTACGTTGACAGCCCTTACGGCGAGACGACCGAGGTTACCGACCCCCTCGGCAACAAGGCCGTCCGGGGCATCGACAGCTTCGGCAACATCAAGAGCATCACCGACCCCCTCAATAACACCACAGGCATCACCTATGACGCAAACGGCAATGTCACGAGCATAACCGACCCGCTCACTAACGACGTCTCCATGACCTACATGAATGACAACCTTGCTTCATTTACAGACCCGCTCAATAATACCTACTTTTACGCGTATAACGGGAACAGCAACCTTACAAGCGCAACAGACCCGCTGAACGGCGTCGTCAGGCTTGTTTACAACCCCTACGGTGAGCCCACGACCCTGACCGACCAGAGGACATACTCAACCGCCTTCGGCTACGACTCTTCCGGGAACCTCGCCTCCGTCACATATCCGCTCAACAACGCGGACGTCTATACCCATGACACAGTCGGAAGGGTAGCCACCCGTAGAGACGCGAAAAACAACACCGTTACCTTCGGCTACGACGGGATAGACCGTCTTACCTCCATCACCTATCCGGGCGGCAGCCGGAAGACCTTCACCTACGACTGTTGCGGCATGACCTCCGCAACCGGCCCCATCGGCGCTTTAAGTTTCACCTACGACAATGCGAATCGCCTCACCGGATTTACCGACGTCTACGGCAAGACTGTCTCCTACGCATACGACCCGGCGGGCAACCTCACCTCCGTCACCTACCCGGACAATAAGACGGTGAGTTATACCTACGACAGCGCAAACCGCCTCACAAGCGTTACGGACTGGCTCGGTAACGTTACTTCCTACTCCTACGACGCCGCGGGAAGGCCGGTCATGGCCGCGCGCCCCGACGGCTCCGTCTCGCGCCACATTTACGACAATGCGGGACGGCTCGCCTCGACCATAGATTACACCGGGGCCGGCGCCGTCGTCTCCTCCTTCGACTACACGCTCAACGGGGCCGGCAACAGGACTCTATCCGCATATTACCAGCCCCTCGTGGCCACTCCCTCGACCGGCAAGACTACCTACGCCTACGACAAGGAGAATCGCCTCACGAAGATAAACAAAAACACGCCCCTCACCTACGACGCCAACGGA